>Ga0247843_1002487_pt1 | contig 33200 bp, 22 predicted proteins | sample LaCruzMarch2017__FD_192420 | JGI IMG/M metagenome (GOLD analysis project Ga0247843, IMG submission 192420) | Freshwater microbial communities from meromictic Lake La Cruz, Castile-La Mancha, Spain - LaCruzMarch2017_8m | ecosystem: Environmental > Aquatic > Freshwater > Lake | place: Spain... | reverse complement strand
ATTAAAAATAAAAGATAAACTTGATAGCAAATCCGATATTCAAAGGGATGAAAACCCTCCTAACCTCCCCAAAGTGGAGGAACAAAACTCCCCTCCTTTGGAGGGGCTGGGGGAGGTCTTTGCACCCATTGACATTTTAGATTACATCTATGCAGTTTTACATTCGCCAACGTACCGAGAAAAATATAAAGAGTTTTTAAAAATAGATTTTCCGAGAGTGCCTTATCCAAAAGACAAGGACACATTTTGGCAATTAGTAAAATTGGGCGGTGAAATACGCCAAATACATTTATTGGAAAGCCCAACAGTTGAAAAATACATAACTCAATATCCCGAAGACGGAAATAATGTAGTTGTAAAAACAAAATACGAAAACGGTAAAGTGTACATCAACGACACACAGTATTTTGACAACGTGCCGCAAGTAGCTTGGGAGTTTTATATTGGTGGCTACCAACCAGCACAAAAATGGCTCAAAGACAGAAAGGAAAGAACACTTGAATTTGACGACATTTTACATTATCAAAAAATCATAGTTGCATTGACAGAAACGGACAGACTAATGAACGAAATAAACAAAATCAACATCGAATGAGAATAAGCACTGGGCATAACACGGGTTTGGCAAAAGTGGCGGTTCAGCGGTTAAATCAAGCTTTGTTCTTTTATAAAAGTTTCTGTTTGGTTGATAGTAAAGTACTTCGTAATAACCAACATTCTTGTAGCTGCAAAACATTACCCACACGCAATCTTCCCTACACGTGTAGCGTGTCTTCCCCCTTCAAATTGGGTAGATATAAAAGCTTGTAAGATTTCTATCGCGAGTTCCTCACTAATGAAACGCGCCGGTAAAGACAAAATATTCGCGTCGTTGTGCTGACGGGCTAAACTGGCAATTTCTGGGGTCCAACACAGGGCACATCGAATGCCTTGATGCTTGTTCGCCGTCATGCTAATGCCATTTCCAGAACCACAAATCAAGACTCCAAAATCCGCTCCGTGCCCCTCCAATTCATTCGCTACCGGATGCGCATAGTCTGGATAATCGATGCTGTCTTCACTATAGCATCCAAAATCTTTTACGTGATGTCCTTCTGCTTCAAGGATTGTAGTTAATTTTGCTTTGAGCGCAAAACCTGCATGGTCGGATCCGATGGCGATTTTCATGGTGTTTTTTTTGTAAAATTAGTGATTTGATAACATGTGAATAGCCTTGTTAATTAGTATTGAAAAATGCTCAAAGAAAAGTGTAGGAATATTCAAATACTTGCCCCTATATACAAGTATTCGAATTAAGGCGTGAAACTTAGCAGATTCTTTACAATATCAATGCACGGATTGTTAACTAAAAAAAGGTTCGTTTTTGGAATTATTTATGAACCTCTATTACTTATACACACACGTGAATAAAAGAGTATTTATTTTGGGTTTACTTAGATAATCTAGCATTAAATTATGTTAACAACCCGTTGAATTCACGTTGATAGTAATGTAAGGTTAATAAAAGGGTCTTATTTTTACACAAATGAACACCCTTAATAGAATTAATAAAATTCTTTTAAATAAATATCTTTTAATACAATTAAACGGTGTGTAAAGATTAAACTAGGTAGTATTGGATCGATTTTTTACTTTTATCCCAAGATGAGCAGCCAAAAACCAAATATTTTAAATTTATATGCAGAGATTGAAAAATTTGCAGATAAATTTTATTTGAATCGTATGCTCAAAGGAGCATTGATCTTTCTAGGTGTTTTATCTGTGAGTTATTTGTTCTTTTCCAGTTGTGCGTATTTTTTTGAATTGCAAAGTTGGATTCGATTGTGTTTTTTAGTAGGTTTCATTGGTTTGAATTTAACGGTTTGCATCCGTTTATTGTTAATTCCTTGCGGCCAATATTTCAGGATTATTAGACGCATGACACAAGTAGAGTCAGCCTCTTTGATTGGTAACATGTTTCCTGATATTTCGGATCGTTTGCTCAATACCATACAATTGATAAACCAATCGAATATCGCTAATGAGAATTTAGATTTATTAACCGCTTCTATTGCTCAAAAAACGGCACAATTACAGCTCTTTAATTTTAGTGCTGGTATTGATTTATCACTCAATAAAAAATACGCGAAATATGCACTGCCTTCCCTCTTAACCCTTTTATTGCTGTTGATTTTTATTCCTGCAATTTTAACTCAAGGAACTTACAGAATAATTCAGTTTAACCAAGTGTTTTTACCGTTCAAATTTGAGTTGGACGCTGGGAAATCTACGTATGAAGAAGGGTCAGATGTCCCAATTCAAGTTACTTTAAACGGAGAACGTATTCCTGATAAAGTATATTTGGTATCCGATCAGGGGAAGTTTTTAATGCAACGTGCTTTGAAAAATAGATATGATTTCACACTGAAAAAAGTAAAATCAAGTGGTAGTTTTTATTTTGAAGCCAATGGATATCAAAGTAAAGCGTATCATTATAAAGTTACCGGTAAAAGTTTATTGGGTAATGTTTCTCTTAAAATTCACTATCCATCTTATTTAAATAAAAAAGACGAGTTCATTCAAAATGTTGGTGATATTACCGTTCCAGAAGGAAGCCAATTAACATGGACCGGAAATACCAAAAACACCAAATGGATTGAAATTCAACATGTTAATACGATTAAGAAGTTTAATAATTCTGGGTTTACTTTTGCATTCCAGGCGCGAAATTCAAGTAAATTAAATATTCGCCTTACCAACATGTTTTCAAACAAAGTAGATTCTTCTACCTTTCAAGTAACGGTCATTAAAGATGCTTATCCAAGCATTCAAGTGGGTGAGGCTAGTGATTCCATTCAGGATGGTTTACGCTTCTTTAGTGGACAGGTTGGTGATGATTATGGTGTATCTGTATTAAACTTTCATTATACGATTTTACGAAATGGAAAAGCCCTAAAAACCAGAAAATTGCCGGTGTCTTTTCAATCAGGAACGCGCAGCAGTTTTTCATTAGCGGTAGATTTTAGGTTGGAACAGGTTAAATTGGAAGATAAGATCGAGTATTATTTTACGGTTTCTGATAACGACGGGGTGAATGGAAGTAAGAGCACGAAAAGTTATGTGGGTCAGTATCAATTGCCTGACTTAAAAGAATTGAATGAGCAACGAGATGAACAACAAACCCAGACCAAGCAAGATTTAGAACGGGTATTGAATAAAACAAAGGAATTTGAAAAGTCAGTTGACAAACTCAAAAAAGACTTAACTAATTCTAAATCAAATGATTGGAGTAACAAACAACAATTAAAACAACTGCAAGAGGAACAAAAATCTTTAGCGAACGAATTGCAACAAATTAAAGATCAATTAGAGCAAACAACCCAGGAAAAAAATCAACTTTCAGAAATAGATAAAGCCTTACTAGATAAACAAGAAATGATTGAAAAATTATTGGAAGAGGTAATGGATGATGAGTTAAAAAAATTACTGGAGGACTTAGAAAAATTATTTAACGAGCGGGCAGATCAGGAGATCCAAAAGGAAATGAATAAACTCGACCAACAGGCTGAGAATATGAATAAGCAATTGGATCGTACCTTAGAGATGCTCAAAAAATTACAAGTCAATGAGAAAATAGATGATATAGAAAAAGAACTCAAAGAGAATGCGGCAGATCAAGAAACGCTTAAGGACGATATTGCTTCTGACAAAATCAACAAAGAGGACGCCACTAAAAAACAAGAGGAAATAAACAAACGATTCGATGAAATCCAAAAGAAATTAGAAGAAACAAAAGCACTAAATAAAGAGCTTGAAAGTCCGCTTAATTTGGAAGATTCTAAAGCCTTGGAAGAATCGATTGATTCAGAATTGGGAAAGGCCTCAGAAGAGGTTAAAAGCGGCAAGAAAAGCAAATCTAAAGAATCCCAACAACAGGCAGCTGATCAAATGGAACAGTTGGCGGATATGCTTGATCAACAGCAGCAGGAATCGAACCAGCAGCAGGAAGAGGAAGATATGGAATTGGTTCGTCGTATCTTAGAGAGTTTAATGATTCTGAGTTTTGACCAAGAAGCGCTTATTGGAAAGTTTAATAAAGTGAACACCACCGACCCTAAGTTTAAGAAATTGGGTCGTGAGCAAGTAAGGATTAATACCGATACCAAAACTGTCAGTGACAGTTTATTAGCCTTAGCTAAACGTCAGCCTAAAATAGCATCCTTTGTAGATAAGGAATTATCGGACATAAATTTTTCTCAAAATGCAGCCGTTGATGCAATTGATGATCACCGGAAGCAAGATATTGTGAAAAGTGAGCAACAAATAATGACGGCATACAATAATTTAGCGCTGCTGTTAAATGAGGCCCTTCAACAAATGCAATCTCAGATGCAGTCTCAAATGCAGAGTAGCGGTAGCTGTAGCAAACCAGGAAACGGTAAACCAAAACCAGGAAATAGTATGTCACCTGGAGATATGAAAGAAATGCTCAAAAAGCAATTGGAAAAAATGCAGAAAGGTCAAAATCCCGGAGGAAAAAAACCAGGTGATAAGGAAGGAGATAGTCCGGGTATGAAACCTGGACAATCCGGAATGAGCATGTTAGGATTGGGTAATAAGGAAATTGCAAAAATGGCTGCCGAACAAACAGCGATTAGACAACGATTGGAACAATTGAAAAATGAATTAAATAAAGATGGAAAAGGGAAAGGGAATCAGTTAAACCCTTTACTGAAAGAATTAGAACAACAGGAGAAAGATTTGATCAATAAAAACTTTTCACCTGAAATGATTAACCGACAGAAAGACATTATGACACGCCTGTTGGAGAGCGAAAAAGCACTCATGGAACGCGGGTTTGAAGATAAAAGAGAATCTAAATCTGGCGTGGATCAAATTAAAAGTAACCTTATTGAACTTAAGACGTACAACCGTGATAAATTAAAGCAAGTAGAGATGCTTTTGGTAGTAGATCCTGCATTCAGTATTTACTACAAAACAAAGGCAGAAACATACTTTAATTTGGTTGATTAAATTTATAGCATGAAACATCAATTACAGTTAATACACGAAGTAACCTTACCGTCAACTCCTGCTTCCATTACGGATGTGGAGAGTCTGATTGATGTAGCATGTGCCGAATTGGCCTTGAGCGAAGATGCTTATGGTAACATTTTAATTGCTGTAACTGAGGGCGTCAATAATGCCATTATTCACGGTAATAAATTAGATGCAAGTTTATCCGTTCATGTGGGTGTCCATAATAACGAAGAGTGGGTCTGTTTTTCCATTACAGATCAAGGAGTGGGTTTTGACCCTGAAGCGATTCCTGACCCAACAGCACCGGAAAACTTATTGAAAGAAAACGGTCGGGGAGTTTTTCTTATGAAAAACTTAGCGGATGAAGTGAGCTTTGAGCATAATGGCACCGTGGTTAATGTGTGTTTCCGCCGATGATTTTTATCGAATACTTTTCTGATGAAATTTCTGGTTTACCTATGGATTCCATTACGGAAACCTTACCGGTATTGGTCTCCTTAGAGTCCTTTGATTTAGGTGATATCACCTTGATCTTCTGTACCGACGAAGAGCTTTTAGCTATAAACAAAGAACATTTAGCGCACGATTATTACACGGACATTATTACGTTCAATTATAATAGTGATTCGATACTAAGCGGTGATTTGTTTATCTCAGTGGATCGTGTAAAAGATAATGCAACCCAATTAGGTGTTACTTTGGAAGAAGAATTGCACAGGGTTTGTTATCACGGCGCATTGCATTTAGTGGGATACAACGACACAACACAGGAAGAAATCGAGACAATGCGCGCTAAAGAAAACTTCTATTTAAATAAATTGTTTCACGTGAAACAGTGATTAAATTTTACCATGTTAGATACATATGATGTGATTGTTGTTGGTGCGGGTCATGCCGGTTGTGAGGCTGCTAACGCCGCAGCCAAAATGGGTAGTAAGGTTTTATTGCTTACCATGAACATGAATACCATAGCTCAGATGAGTTGTAATCCTGCTATGGGTGGTATAGCCAAAGGACAGATCGTACGCGAAATAGATGCGTTAGGAGGAGGTTCTGGGATAGTTAGTGATAAAAGTGCGCTTCAATTTAGGATGTTAAACGTTTCTAAAGGTCCTGCCATGTGGTCACCAAGAACGCAAAATGATCGCATGATGTTCGCTGCGGAATGGCGTTTTTTATTGGAACAAAACCCAAATATTGATTTTTGGCAAGATATGGGAACCGGACTGCTTGTGGAAAACAGCAAGGTGGTGGGTGTGAAAACCAGTTTAGGTATTAATATATTTGGTAGAGCAGTAGTGTTGACCAACGGAACGTTTCTTAATGGAATTATTCATTTAGGTGAAAAACAGTTTGGTGGTGGAAGAGCCGCAGAACGTGCTTCAACCGGGATAACAGAAGACTTGGTTTCCCTAGGCTTCGACTCGGGTAGAATGAAGACAGGAACCCCACCCCGTGTAGACGGGAGAAGTTTAGATTATACTAAAATGGAGATCCAGCACGGCGACGAGAATCCCTCAAAATTTAGTTATTGGGACACAAAGGCCTTAGCGCATCAACTTCCTTGTTATGTGACTTATACGAATCCTGCAACACACGATCAGTTGCGCACAGGATTTGATCGTTCTCCAATGTTTAATGGAGCGATTAAAAGTACAGGTCCGCGCTATTGCCCAAGCATAGAAGATAAAATTAATCGCTTTGCAGACCGTGATCGACATCAGATCTTTGTTGAACCTGAAGGGTGGAATACGGTTGAAATCTATGTGAATGGATTTAGTACGTCGCTTCCAGAAGATGTTCAAGTTAGCGCAATAAAATTAATTCCAGGATTTGAGAAGGCGAAACTGTTTAGACCCGGGTATGCTATAGAGTATGATTATTTTCAACCCACACAGTTGAAACATACCCTTGAAACAAAACGAATAGATGGACTGTATTTCGCAGGTCAAATCAATGGAACTACTGGGTATGAAGAGGCGGCTTGTCAAGGGTTAATGGCAGGAATAAATGCGCATCTTAAAATCAATGAAAAAGAACCGTTTATCTTGCAACGCAGCGAGGCATACATTGGTGTACTCATCGATGATTTAGTGACTAAAGGTACGAATGAACCCTATCGAATGTTTACCAGCAGAGCGGAGTATAGAATTCTATTAAGACAAGACAATGCAGATTTAAGGTTAAGTATTAAAGGGTTTGAATTGGGAATGATTACATCAGCACAACACGAGCAAGTGATTAAGAAGGAAGAGCAAACCCAATGGCTCAAAAAAGAACTTAAATCTATTGGAATCACACCCCAAGAAATTAATCCAACCTTGGAACACTTGGAATCCTCCCCCATATCACAGCAAGTTAAATTGTCCAGTGTGTTAACGCGCCCTGGAGTTAGTTTACAGATGCTTACAGATTCCTCAGAAATATTGTTTAATACCCTGAAAAATAATAATATAGGTGAAGATGTGCTTGTACAAACAGAGATTCAAGTGAAGTATGAGGGCTATATAACGCGCGAAGAAGAAATCGCTGAAAAAATGCACCGCCTAGAACGGGTTCAAATTCCTTCAGATTTAAATTACGCGCAATTGAAAAGTTTGAGTACAGAGGCTGTTGAAAAACTTTCTCACATCCAACCTGTCACCATTGGACAAGCAACACGGATTTCTGGGGTTTCACCGAGTGATATCTCCGTACTTTTGATCTACCTTGGAAGATAAAGGGTGTTTTTCGTTGATTTAAGCGCTTTATTCTTGTTCTCCGTTAAAACCATATTAGTTATATAGAGAAGCCCCGTTAGAATCAATATATAAAAGCCGTTTTTTTCGTGTGAAGCCCTTTGTTTCAACTTCATTGTTTATTTTAGTGACTTATGAAAGTTTTTTTTATTGACAAAGTTCATCCGATACTTCAGGAACGATTAACGCGAAATGGATTTGATTGCATTGATGCGACTAGTTTTTCAATGGAAGAGTTATTAATTCATCAGCATGAAGTCCAAGGGATTGTCATTCGCGCACGATTTTTATTGAATTCTGAGTGCTTATCTAATTTTCCAAACCTTTCATTTATTGCGCGTTCTGGTTCCGGTTTAGAGAATATAGATTCAGCATATTGCAAGGAGAATAACATTCAATTATTCAATTCTCCCGAAGGCAATCGAAATGCCGTAGCCGAACACGCCTTAGGGATGTTACTTTCACTAATGAATAAATTGTGTCGGGCGAATGACCAAATAAATCGTGGGTTATGGAGGCGTGAAGATAATCGAGGAGAAGAATTGGACGGGAAAACGCTGGGCATCATCGGTTACGGGAATAATGGGGCGGCGTTTGCAAAAAAATTACGGGGCTTTGATGTGAAGGTCCTTGCCTATGATAAATACAAACAGGGCTTCGGTGATTCTTTTGTACACGAGAGTACCCTAGAAGCCATTTTGAATTCAGCCGATGTGATCTCGCTACACATTCCACAAAACAAAGAAACCCGTGGTTTTGTAAATACTTCGTTTATTGATTCGGTTCAAAAACCATTCTACTTATTGAATTTATCCCGTGGAAAAATTGTGAATACTGATGCACTGATGCAGGGATTAGTATCCAATAAAATAAAAGCCGCAGGCTTGGATGTGTTAGAATATGAATCCAAAGATTTCGAATCCATTTTCGCTACCAAATTGCCTGCGGCGTTTGAATACCTACTTGCTTCTGACCGCGTAATTCTTAGTCCGCACGTTGGGGGTTGGACTAAAGAAAGTTTTTTTAAATTAAGCGATGTACTTGCGGATAAAATAATTTCCTACTATCAGCATCAATAAGAAACCAGTTGTTTTATTAATTCATGTCCGTTTCCGGATAGTTTGATCAAATACCTTCCAGCGCTAAGATCTAAGTGTACTTTTCCATCGTTCGTGATTTCACGGACCTTAATTAACTTGCCATTTAAATCATACACTGTTAATTCCACCGGGAACATCAAATTTTCAATGCTTAATTGACCGTCTTGAATCGGATTCGGAAAGAGTATCACATCCAATAGCGGATTATTCAATTCGATGTTCGCGTGATCGATGAAGCGTTGTCCGTCCGAACAAAGCTGACTGCTCAACCCGGCTTGATTGCTAACCTGAATTGTGGTGAAATAAACTTGGTTTGGAATCATCCCGTTTGCACTGAGCGTGAATGCGTTATTAGCTACCTGCTGCGATTGAATAAGATCACTTCCCAAGGGGGAACTTCCAATGTCAATAGCCTGAGAACCCAGTCCAGAGTGGGGGTCATTAACCACCCAGTTTCCCTCAAGAATTGGTTGATATACACTGTCTATATCCGAGCTTGCACCATCATTTAGTGTGGCAATTACCGGTGCGGTCCAATCCACTTGAACTAATGTTTCATGTGGAACGTTCCAATTGTCTACACTATCCATGGCAATAATTCTAATCTTTCCGCTTTCTTGTTGTTGATCACTCTGTTCAAAGAGCTCTTGTCCGGGTCCAACCGTAATTAGGGCACTATTTGAGTGATTTTTATATACATAAACCTCATCAAAGGTTATAGTACATGCGCCAGAACGCAAGGAAATAGCGGTACCCTGTTGAAGCGGATTTGCGTCGGTCCAACTACACACATGTAACGCATTTAAGTACACCTGAATCAGGCCGCTTTGTGGGTTGTAGGTTACATAAACTTGGTCCCATTGATTTACGAGAATTGTTGCAGTATCCTCTTTCACCAGAGTAAACACATCGTTAAACACCCGATATAATTGAACGTTATCGGTTTCTTCTCTGAAATATACAAAATAGGAATTTCCGCGATTGGGTAGGGTTGGATCACTACAGAAGAAGTGCATTCCTGCGCGTTGATTGGCATTCGACGAAGTGATGCGCTGCTTCCATGTGTATAAGTAAGTGTGTTGTGAAGACTGGGTTATTTGGGCATAGGCATTTGAATTATTCTGTGAGGCATCGTTCATTAGGAAGTTCCCATTGGCGGCTAGAAAATTTCCGGATTGATTGGTCCAAAGCCCTGAATTGCCATTAAATTCATCTCCCAAAAACCCCATCGTTTGGTTAGATTTAAAAGGACTTGTTGCGGATGCTCGGGCAGCGATGTGATAGAATTTGTAGCGTACACCCGAGGCATCGGAATCTTGAAATGAAGCCGTAAACCCTTGAGTTTGCCATACCCCAGAGTAATGTAGCGTACTGGATGGAGGGGTGAGGTCTATATTCAAACTGGTGACCTGATAGCTTGCCGTCCATCCGGACAGTTGCGTAGCACAATCCGAGCGAAACTCAAGGGTTAGGGTGTTACCTGAAGATTGAATGCTTGGTGGAAGCATGTTTCCTGTGTACGTTCCTAGTAGCGGTGAATTAACCGTTGCTCCGTTATATATAAACAACTTATCAAAGGAAGATTCTAAATCGAATGTGGTAAATTGGATGGAGATGACACTTCCTTGAGGGGCTTGTATGAGCCACACGGTGCGTTCATCTGCCGCGTAGTTTCCATTCGGACCGCCTGAATCATAGAGGGTTCCTGATGGATTTGTAAGTATCGTTGGGTTGTATGTATCGTTTATTAATCCGTAAAATTTATTCCAATTCCAATGTATTCCAGGATCGGTATGGCTTTGATTTGCATAATGCTGATGTCCTTTGATTCGGATACAATTTCCAAGCAATTGGGTGCTGGTAGACCCCACACCATCATAAGTCCGTTTCGGGTTGATTCCATACCCGCTTTGGGTAATATCTTTTACCAGGTTTGCAGAAGATTGATAAAGAGATGGCGTGTACCATGCGGCATTAGATACATAGCCCTCATGTTCGATCCCAACCGTGTAGGAGTTTTCATTCCCCACGTGCCATGCTTTATTACTTTCCAATACCATTTGGGTTACCTGGCCATCTGAACTTCTAACCACATAATGATACGACACCTGGGCATTGCAATTAAGACCCCACGAAATTGCGCCTGCGTAGGTTCCTTGCACGGTATGTATGGTAACTGCGGAAATTTGGGAACCATTCCTGCCGCTGTAATTACAAGAAGGAGCGGCATTCCACAGGGCAGGACCATAGTTTAGGGATTTTAATGTATTTCCTGCGCGGTATTGCGTGTTTTCATGGTTTTTAATTCCAGTGGAATCAATGGTAACGAGCGATGCGGTTAACACTGCATAGTTATTGTTTCCAAAGAAGTCTTTGATGTTGATTTCATACAATGGAAACCCATAAGTAGCCGCTTGGGATTCATCGGTTAAGAAACGAAACACCTCCAAAACACTGGATTCAAAGGCGAACATATTAATGCTTCCTTCTCTTGGAATTTCACTCAGTTCCCACATTAAGTTATAGATTAATTCAGGGGTGTTTTCTCCGTTAACCGCATAGCTTTGAATGAGGCTTGCACATGCCACTGCATATGCTTCTACTTGTGCCGGAACACTATTCTTTTGGGTCGAAATACTAATTCCACTTAAGGATTCAATGCGCTTCCCGTTTTCAATAAAGTAATTTTGCCCATCTTCATAAACCCCCATGATTCCATAGGGTATTGGGATACCGGCGCAGCTTATTTGTTCTTCGTTTGATGGGTCATGAAAGCGGGTGTGGGTATAGGAAATTGCTTCCAAAAATCCGCGAGGAATTTCCGGATGTTGTTGGTATGCGGTAGAAAAATTAACCGCTTGACTAAACACCGTGAGGTGCAATGAAAGGACAAGATAAATTAAAAGTAGTTTAGGCATAAATAAAAATTTACGAGGTAACGCAAATCTTTACTTAATAGTATGTTTTATTTATCAACTTGTTGATATACAATGAATTAAAACTTTATGGTTAGTCCACCGAACACAGAAATGGGCATAACAGGATAATTATAAAACCTCAAGTATCGTTGTGAAGCGATGTTGTTGAGTTGAATGAATCCAGAAATGCGCTTGTTGTATCGATATTCAAGGGTTAAATTCCCATCGATTACATTTCCTAAATCGTATACAAATTGATTGTTGAATTCAGTGACGTTGGTTCCTGTTTCATAGACCTTTGCATAGCGACCAAACGACATATCCAGTCCGGCTTTAACCAAAAATTTATCGAACAAATTGTAGCTTGCCTGTAAGATAATTTCAGCTTGTGGTAGGTTCCAGGCTTTCGCTTCATTGAGTAATTCATAGGAATGGTATCGGGCAATAACATCTAGGCTTAGTTTCTCACCTGCTTGATAACCGAATCTCCCTTCGATTTTCGTGTGATTTAACGAGTCATAAACCAAGGTGAATTTATTCCCTGTAGAAATTAATGTATCGGTAACAAAAAAGGCTCGGTTGTTTTCTTTAATGAAGTTTGCGGCTAATCCATAGCTAAATTTTCTTGCCGCGACCCCTTTAAATCCAAGTTGAATATCATAAGGATTAATTTGGTTCTGAATAATAAGATTTGGTAATACAAACTGATTTTCTTGGTAGAAACCGGTTAAAGAGCATTGTTTCGCCTGCCCTTGAAGTGCTATAAAGGGAACAAATTGGTTGGAAGATAACGCATATTGCATAGTGATTGCAGGGAAGAAATAAGCGCGGGTTTCTTGAGCAAAATCAACACTTACTCTAAAGCCCGCATCAATAATTAGTTTTTTATTCAATAAGGTACTTTTAATTCCAGGATTAACATCAAGGATGGTGTTTTTCCGAACAATCCCGCTATCTGAAAGGATTAATATAGAATCTTGAATTCCATAGGCATATCCGTTGTATCTAAGACCAAGATTGCCATAAAACATATTGTTTCCAGAACGAAGGTATCCTAAGCCATTGATATTAAAACCCTGTTCTTTTGCGCGCCAATCTTTTAAGCTATCTGCCATGGGCGAATCCGTCCCCGTATATCTGAAATCAATGGTGGTTTGTACATTGAACACACCCGTGTCGCCTCGATTTGTTGTAATGTCAGCATGTGCATTAACTAATTGGTACCGTTGTGCAATAGAATCTTTATCTACTTCGGGTTGCGTTAATCCATAATAGTGAAACCCATGGTTAGTATAATTTAGGTGGGAATTGAGTGTAAAGGATTTTTGAAACGTTTCAAAGTTCCCTTGAATACTGGTGTTATCGAAGGAAGCTGGAGCCATTAGTTGTTTTTCTCTGTTTTTAATATCTCCAAAAAAGCTCAAGTGTTTCACGTGTAATCCATAGTAATTAGCCCTAGACCGGGTAGAATTCACATAAAACTCCCCCAGGGGCATTAATGTGGAACCCATCCCAAGTTTTAAATAAAAAGGGTAAATCTTTTCAAGCAATTGTTCCGTTTCAATGGTGGCTGCATCAATGGTGTCTGTGGTTACGTTTACCGTTAACTTGGGTCCGAGTAAGGGCCTGTTTGGTACGGCCGATGTTTTGATGGAGTCAATAATTTTAGGGGCAGAAGGAATACGAAGGGTTCGTTCTATGTCTCGATTTCCTTTTCCATCGGTTTCAAATACATCAGATTGTGCAAAATACCACGGAAACCAACCGCAAATTAATAGGATTAAATAATACTTCATGTTATTCCGGTTTAATTTCAATGGTTTTTTGAGGATCTATTTCAAGATTCTTCGTGGGATTTTTAAGGGCTTCAATGGTGGCTTTGAGCGCTTGAGCCTCCTCCAAAACACCATCATCCTCTTTAATTGGATAGAAATCAATCACGGAGGTAATAGTTTGTTCTGCTTCTAATAATTCATTTCGGTCTATATGGGTGTTGGTTTGCAGAATTAATCCTTTTGCCACCCAGTAATTATAACTTGGCTTCATTTTAAGCAGTTCCTTAACAAGTATAATGGTAGAATCAAGCGCTTTGTTTTTATATTGAATGTCGGCCAAGGTATATTTTGCTTCAGCGCCTTTAATTGTTCCTGTGTTTTTAACTAACCAACGCAAAGCGGGTTGTGCATCCGAATAATTAGCCAAGTAATAGGCACTCATTCCAAAGGCGTATTCCGCTTCCATTTTCAAGGATTGATTAAGTCCTCCTGTTGAGCGAACTTGTTGTGCGTAGGTGCTTGCTTCCTGGTATTTTTCCAATAGAAAATAACAGCGCATTAAACCAATTTTTGCGGCGTTAATATTGTTTGGTTTAGCGGCGTATTGTTCCAGTTTAAGGTAATTGATTAAGGCTGCATCATAATTCCTTTTCTCGTAGTAATAGGTTGCGATTTTATAGGCTACGGGTTCAAAATAACTTGCTGTAGGACCAGCCAAATACGCTTCGTAATGGGGCAAGGCGGCTAGGGTATCTTTTAATTTTAAACATGCATTACCTGCATAGAAATGTGCGTCTTGCGAAAACTTTCCATTCGGGAATTTCGCTAAATATTGATTGAACTTTGGAATAGCTTCACTGTAATTGCTGTCTACATAACTTTGTAATGCGGGATTAAAATACAAGTTCTCTTTTTCATCTGCTGATAACCCAGCACAATCGTATTCGTTGGCTATTTCTTCTGCTCGATCAGGACTTTTCATGGCTACATATACATCCATTAATCCTTTGGCAGCAACGGCACATATATCTTTCTTGTTGCCAAATTCTAGCAGTATCGAGCGATACGCGCTTTCGGCTTGTTGGTATTTCCATTGTTTATAATAGATATCCGCCATTTCAATTCTACAATTAACGACTTTTGGGGATTTTGGGTAGTTTAACACGTAGGTTTCAAACCCACTAAAGGCGTTCTCGAATTCCGATTGAGCCTTGTAGCTCATCGCGAGTTCATACGAGGCGTTTTGAACATATTTAGAGTTCGGGTAATCTGCCATTAATCGTTCAAGGGTAGAGATTTTTAAGAGGGCTTGTTTGTTGTACCCATAAGATTTCGCTAGATAATAAGATGCGCGATCAGATAGCGCTGTTTTTTTAGAGAGAATATCCTTATAGTATTGGATGGCTTGTTCATCTTTACCTTGGGTATAATTACCATCAGCAAGTTGGAACATCGCATCAAGTTTCTTTTCCGCACTATTCGGTTTGGATTGAAGGTATATGCTGAAATATTCGAGGGCATCACTCCATTGATCTTGCTCAAGGTATGCATAGGCAATGCTGTAATATGCATCGGTCTTTTCTTCCAATAAATTAGCCGAGGGTGCAGCTAGGAATTTTTTAAACTCTGAAATAGCCTCTTTATATTTTTCTAGTTTGAAGTAAATATCACCCCTCCAATACTTCGCTTTCGCCATTATTTCTGGTTCATTGGGGTATTTATCAACTAAACCAAAGACCGTAAAGGCAGAATCCAGCAAGCTTTTTTGGTATAGATCGACCCCGTAATTAAAAACCACGGTTTGATACACGCTTTTCAGTTGTGCATCCTTGTTTGGTATTTTATTGAGTGATTCCAAGGCTTTTGCATAATTACTGGTAGAAGCATATACATTGACCAAATATTGAAAAATATCGGATTTTCGGGTAGAATTTGGATATTTAGCCAAATAGTTTTCAAAGGCTCTCACTGATTCGTCATAGGGATTGATGTCAATTTTGAATGAAATTACCGCAAATTGATACAACGCGTCTTCTGCTAGCAAGGGCTTGGAATTCATGGTAGAAACACGTTCAAACGCACTTCGAGCGGGCAACATTTTTTGTGCACTTAAATAACAATTTGCGATGTGGTACATGGCGGTTTGCCCAAGGCTATCATCAATCCTTGCTGCCCGTTCCAAATAGGTTATTGCTTGCTCTTTTTGTTCGGAATTCATTAATGCAAACCCTAATTGATAATCGTCTACTCGGGCAGTTTTTGCACGTTTATCGTAGGCTAATAAATAGGTTGATGCTTCCTTATAGTGATTCAATTTGAAATGAGCATCCCCCAACAAGTGCAATATATCGGTATAGTTCCCTAATTCAGCAGTGTCGAGTACGGTAGATGCATAGGCAATCACGCTGTCGTAAAGCCCTTGTTTGTGGTTTATTTGAACAATATAATAGGGAGCGATAGTGGTGAATTCGGGTTTATGCTTTAGCGCATGAAAGGTGTTTTTTGCTTCGTTTAAATTGCCGAGTTTATAATTCAAATGCGCATAATAGTATAAACTGATCGACCCATATTGTCCGGACGATTTTTTTACTTCTTTGAAGGCAAGCATCGCATCTTGCTCTAGCCCCTCCATAAAACAACTGTATCCTTTTTTGAAAAAATAAACTTCGGCACTCACTGAATCTAAGGCAGCGACATCTACGAGGGCATAATAAGGCAGCGCACCGAGGTAGTCCTCCTTTTGAAAAAAATAATTCCCGATTTCAAAATGGATGGTGTTTCTGTATCGGTTTTCAGGATATGCTTCATTGAATTGGCTTAGCAGAGTAATGGCATCGTCGTTATAAAGTGCCAACGCAGCCATACCTCGGTAATAATGTGCTTTAATAACAAAGGGATCATTGCGGTCAAGCCGTTGATTAATGAAATTTTCAAATTCAATGCGCGCCGCGGTGAATTGGCTTTTTTCATACAATTCACAAGCCCGATGGTAATCTCGATAGACGGAACCTGTGTTCATTGATTCTTGCCCATAGAAGCAAGAGCTAATACCTATCCATAGAAAGAATAGAAAAAAGAGATTTTTTCGCATGCAACAAAAATATACCGCATAGAACGCTTGAATTCGCAAAGGGTTAAAAGTTTTTCACGCATTTTTGTTAAGAGATATTTTGTCACAGCGTGAATTAACTCATTCTCTATACCATCTTTGTAAAAAATCACACGTGGAACAAATTATTAATTTATCGGAGGTGAACATCCTTCAAGGAGATAAAACAATTCTTAAACAAGTAAATTTATCAGTTCAAGAAGCCGAGTTCGTTTATTTAATTGGTAAAACGGGAAGCGGAAAAAGCTCGTTATTAAAAACGCTATACGGAGAGCTTCCCATTGCCCAAGGAACGGGTATGATTGCGGGGCATGATTTAAAGGCATTAAAACCCAAAGAAATCCCCTTTCTTAGAAGAAAATTAGGCATTGTTTTTCAAGATTTCCAGCTGTTAATGGACCGTACGGTGATTCAAAATTTATATTTTGTTTTAAAGGCTACCGGATGGAACGATAAAGCGGAAATCCATAAACGCGCCATGAGTGTATTGCAATTGGTGGGGATAGAACAAAAAGCGGATCAAATGCCACATACTCTTTCTGGTGGAGAACAACAACGGGTTTCCATTGCGCGCGCCCTTTTAAATGACCCAAAAATTATACTCGCGGATGAGCCAACAGGTAATTTAGATGAAGAAACGTCCGAAGAAATCATGCACTTGTTGGTCGCCCTTTCTAAAGAAGAAAATACGGCAGTGTTAATGGCCACCCACGACCTTCAAATGGTGAAAAAGTTTCCTGCCCGGACCTTACGCGTGGAAAACGGGGAAGTTTGTAGTTAATTAAAGCAGGTCGTTCGCAAGATTTGCTAATTCAGAGCGCTCCCCTTTTTCAAGTTTTACGTGTGCAAACAAGGGTTGATTCTTGATTTTCTGAATTAAATACGCAAGCCCATTACTGTATTCATCTAAATATGGCGTGTCAATCTGATGCACATCTCCCGTGAATACAATTTTAGTATTCTCACCCGCACGAGTAATGATGGTTTTAATTTCGTGAGGCGTTAAGTTTTGTGCCTCATCAATGATGAACATGATGTTAGAAAAGCTCCTACCTCGAATAAAGGCAAGCGGAGTAATCACAATTTTTTTATTTTCTTCCATTTCACTGATTGCCTTATGCTTTTTTTCGTGCTCACCATATTGCGCCTTTATAAACTTCAAATTATCCCACAAAGGCTCCATGTAGGGGCTAATTTTATCGTTGGCATCTCCCGGTAAAAATCCAATTTCTTTATTCGATAAGGGAACAATGGGCCGTGCTAAAATAATTTGATTATATTTTTTTTCTTGTTCTAATGCAGCGGCCAAGGCGAGTAGGGTTTTACCGGTACCAGCAACCCCTTGAAGCGCAACCAACTTAATTTCAGGATTCGTTAGCGCGTGCAAGGCAAAGGCTTGTTCTGCATTTTTTGGTTTAATCCCATACACAAATTCCTTTTCTATGCGCTCTAGCATTCCCGTAGTTTGTTTGTAATAAACCAAGGAAGAGGTTTTCCCGTTTTTTAAAATATAATACCCATTGGTTCGCTTTAACTCACCAAGAACCCCTTGTTCCGCGCATGTTCCTCGGGTAAACACTTCCCGGATTAAGTCGCTATCTACGTGATCAATAATGTAGTCTGGCGCTAATTCATTTTTTAGCTCATAAACTTTACCCGTTTCATAATCTTCCGCAGCAACCCCCAAGGCTTTTGCTTTTATTCGAAGGTTAATGTCTTTGGTAACAAGAATAACGTTGCGTGTAGGGAATTCTTCTTGTAAAATAAGGGCGCCATTGATGATTTTATGATCGTTTTTTGAGGAGGCATATACTTTTTCTGCATTAAGTGTTTTCGGATCATGGTCCATGATGATTTTGAATTTCCCTAATGTTTTTTCAATGTCAATCCAATTATTCAAACGCTCATTTCCCACCAGTTTATCAATAAAACGGATTACTTCTCGTGCGGAAAAATTCTTGGTGTCATTTCCCGATTTGAATTTATCTAATTCTTCCAGTACCGTGATGGGTATCGCAACATCATGTTGTTTGAAATTTATAATGGCGTGATGATCGTGAATTAAGACCGAGGTGTCTATTACAAAAATTTTAGTTTTCTTTTTCATAGATTAAGTGGGATAGGTTATTAAATCGAAGGGTATAGCCAGAGCGGGCTAGTTTAGTGTGGTCAACTTGAATCGACTCGGTGAGTAATAATCCCATCTCTCCAAAAATCAAACGAATAACAGGCGAGGGAATATTGGGGAGAAGGATAACAGAACGCTCTTTTTGGGCAATTGTTTTTGTTAGGTCACGCATGCTTGAATTTTCACTTACCACATGAATCAATCCAAGAGGCTCCCCTTGCAGTACCCTCAGCGTTAAGCCGATTACATCGTCTAAATGAACCCAAGGAACGAGTTGTTGCCCGCTGCCTGGAACAGCCCCCATGTAAAACTTCATTGGGGCGGCGATTTTTCGATATGCCCCCCCACGGCTAGACAAGACCATTCCAAGACGAAAGATACTGAATGAGGGCAGCTGTTCAAAAAGCCGGTGAGCTTGTTCCCATTGCGCAACTAACCGAGATAAAAAATCATCCCCGTACGGATGAGACTCGTTGTATAAAGAGGCCTCTTTAAAACCGAAGGCATTTACTCCGGAAATTCCGATATAACCGATTAATTTAGGACAATGTTTACTGCACTCCGTGTATAGGAATTCTGTGGAATCGATTCGAGAAGTTTTTAATTCTTCCTTCCTGTGTTTCGACCAGCGTTGGTCTGCGATACCCGCTCCCGCTAGATTAATAATATGAGTAATTGAGCCCAACGAAGAATGATCTAATTGATGTTTACTTGGATCCCAAAAAATGTGTATGTTAGATTTTTGAGTTCTGCTTAGTACGCTATAGGGCACATGAATGGAGTCAAGTGCTTTTTGTAGTGCTTGTCCAATAAATCCCGTGCCACCAACAATCAAAATCTTCATCATAAATTTGGCGGTTAAATTAAAAAATATAGGGGTTTAACAAACCCCAAAAAGAAAATTAATATGTTCGTAATCTAGGCTACATGCGTAGCTTTTCTATTTTTGTACTTCATGCGAAATTTTTTATGGTATTGTTTCTTTTTCTTCTGTCTTCCCTCAGGGTTTGCTCAATCCTGTAAATCCTTTGTGTTTCGGCATAATACCGATCCTGCTCGGGATAAAATCTGTTCATCCGCGCTTATTGAAGACCTTAAAGAATTAAAAGAACGCCTGCAGGAAATCCACCCTGATGCCTATCGGTATACCACCCCCTCAGCCTTAGATTCGGCATTTTTACAAGCCATACAGCGTTGTGGCACCGATAAAACACTGTTGGAATTCACCCAAATTTTGAATGATTATCTATTAAAAATCAGAGATTCACACACGTTTTTTAATGTTCGTGAATTATTGGTTTATGAGCGTCGGAAAAGACATTATTTCCCCTTTGGACTTGCCCAGATGAACAATAAATTTGTGATCACTAAATCCTGGAAAACGATGATTCCGAAAGGCGCCGAACTCTTATCCTTTAACGATGATGTTCCCATGAACAGCATTAATTCAGCCCTGTGTTTTTCGCCCATCGAAGGGTATTCAACTACAGCGCAAAAGGAATTATCTACCCATGTGTTGTCAGGAATTTTGAACATCCAAAGCCCCACAAAGAGGGCACGTGTAAGCTATGCATTTAACGGAGACACCCTTGCTAAAGATATAAATCGTCCGCGCTTGAGAAAGGTACTTAATGTTTCGGAGTTTTTAGGAGCGGATGCGAAAATCACGTATACCCGGTTCGAGAATAAAGGGGTATTGAGTATTTCATCATTCTCGCCGACTTCCCTTGGCCCATTTAAAAAAAGAATGGATGAGGTGTTTAAGCACATTAAAATGGATAGCATTGAATCCTTGGCCATAGATTTGAGAAATAATACAGGAGGGTATATCCTTTTACAAGAATACTTGATGAGTTTTCTAGTCCCTGAAGGAACAAAATATAGCAATAATTACGTGTACAAACGAAGTGATTACGATCGCTTTGAACAACTATCAAAGGTTCAGAAATGGCGGTTCAAGCGCGCGGCGAAGTGGTATTATCCCAATGGAGCAATTGCGCAAGAATGGGATTTTTATAACAGCCCAAAAGGAACCATAGATACAGTACTTAATGAACCAATCCTTAGTAATCGGTATAAGCAAGAATTCAGAGGCAAGTGCACCTTGTTTATTAACGGGATGTCCATGTCCGCTTCGGCAAATTTTGCAGCCTGGTTTGCGACGTTTGACAGAGGAAGTATTGTGGGAACGCCTGCCTCAGGAACCCAGACAGGAACCTTTGCGAATCCAGTAACCGTGTATTTAAACAATACCGCACTTCCTATTATGATTTCTACCATGAAAGTTAATGCGCTATCCGACCCAACGAGTAACAAACCAATCTACCCTACGGTTTTACTTATCCCGACCTTAAGCGACATTCAATCGGGTAAAGATATTCATTTATCCTACTTTCTATCTCACTAATGGCCACGCTATCAATCCCTTCAACGCCAAGTATTTTTTCGGTAATGACGCAATTAGCGAATGAATACGGGGCTATAAACTTAGCACAAGGTTTTCCTAATTTTCCAATAGACCAAACCCTACGCGATGCGGTTTCTGAGGCAGCACAAGGGGATGCACATCAATACGCCCCATATCAAGGTCAGTTGTCCTTACGAACGGCAATTAAACACTTCATTGAACAACACAACGGATACCCAATCACGACGGATGAAATTTTAATTACTGCAGGCGCTACCCAAGCAATTTTCACAACGGTTCAAGCGCTAGTTTCCACGGGGGATGAGGTGGTGCTTTTAGATCCATGCTACGATTGTTATGAAACCCCGGTTTTGTTAGTGGGGGGAACTCCAGTGCATGTCGAACTTGGGCGCGATTTTTTACCAGATTGGCAAGCAATTACTTCGGCGGTAAACTCAAAAACAAGGCTGCTTATTATCAACAGCCCACATAACCCAAGCGGTCGTGTATGGACAGAAGCAGACTTTTCACAGCTTATACACCTAGTTTCTATGAATCCAAAGCTTACGATACTGTCTGATGAGGTGTATGAGTATTTAACCTATTCAAGCGCACATATTTCGGTAAGAGCTTACGAAGCGTTAAGAACGCGTTCCGTCGTGGTCTCTTCCTTTGGAAAAACCCTTCAGGTTACTGGGTGGAAAATGGGGTATTTGAGCGCCCCATCACCTTTAATGCAGCGCATATTAAATGTGCATCAGTATTTAGTATTCAGTGTAAATTCAGTCATGCAAGATGCGATTTCTAGGTATCTACCAACCTTTAATCCAGCATTAATTCGAACCGAATATGAAGAACGAATGATGTATTTCAGACAAGGACTATCAGCGAGTAGACTTACGTGCTTACCCTGCGAAGGCACCTATTTTCAAACGGTTGATTACAGTCAGATTTCTACTCAAAATGATGTAGATTTCTGTATGTGGTTAATTAAGGAACACGGCGTAGCGGCCATCCCCCTTTCGGTATTTTATAAATCGAAGAAAGACCTTAATCACATTCGTTTGTGTTTCGCAAAGGATCACGAAACGCTCACCAACGCCTTAGAAAAACTATGCAAGATTTAGTAATTGGTTTACTTCAATTGGACCAAGCGTGGCAAAATCCAACAGAAAACAGGAACAGGATTAAATCGGCACTAACAAAACAATCCGGAGCCGACTTAATATTAATTCCCGAAATGGCTTTTACGGGATTTAGCATGAACGCCGAGGAACATGCGGAGGAATGGGATAACTCAGAGTCCATATTATGGTTAAATGAACAATCATTGCACTATAACACGGCGTTCTATACGTCTTTATTAATTAAGTCTGGCGGAGAATTCTACAACCGTGGTGTGTTTGTTTCAGAAGGAAGGGTGATTGCACATTATGACAAACAACATTTATTTGCGCTTGCCGGCGAAGATGCAGTGTTTGAATCCGGAAACAGTCAAACCATTGTTTCATTTAAAGGGTGGAACATTAACCTTCAAATTTGTTTTGATCTTCGCTTTCCTGAAGGGTCAAGAAACCACGTTATAGCAGGAAACCCACGGTATGATTTATTGTTATATGTTGCAAATTGGCCCAGCCGCAGAATTGCTCACTGGGATTCATTGTTGGTGGCTAGGGCTATTGAGAATCAATGCTATGTCGCTGCAGTGAATCGAGTTGGTATCGATGGAAATCAAATAGCCTATGAGGGACATTCGTGTTTAATTGCTGCCGATGGCCGTTATATTGAACCTCCGATCCTAAGCCATGCAACCTTGATTCTACAACCGATTTCTCATACTCTTCTGCGGGATTTTCGAAAATCACTTCCCTTTCTAAAAGAAAGAAACGGATAAACTAATTTTTTACCTTATTTTTACCTGTCTAAATAAATTAAATTAACCCATGAAAAAAACTTTACTCTTTTCTTTAGTGGCGCTTAGCTCAGTGGCTTATGCTCAAAAGAAACCTCTAATTCCTTCGGCAAATGCCTTAGTTTCCTCAGCACAGGCAATTACAGCTAAGCCTACAACAAACACTAAATCCCTTGGTGTAACCTTGTGGTCTGATAATTTTGATTCAACTGCTAACTGGACCGTGGACAACAGCGGTCAGGCTGGAATTGATTTTGGTTGGAATATTAATAACACCTCTGATGGATGGTGGTCTGCCAATGGAATTACTTCAACCGGTGGTGGAAAATATGCGGAATTGGTTAATGGGGACCCTACACTAACTCCAGGAACTCAAGCCTTAGCCGTTACATACAATTTAACTACCGCCGCTCCAATAAATATTGCAGCACTTGGAGGAACAAATCAAGTAAGTTTATCGTTTGAGCAGTTTGGTGCGCGATTCAATGACCTACAAGACATTCAAATCAGTACAGACGGAACCAACTTTTTCTCTGTTGGAAACAATTTAGACAAACCCGTTCTTTCCGCATCGGGAGGTACACCGTACACAAACCCAGATGTTAAAATAATCAACCTTGCAACCGTATTACCGGCCAATCCAGGAAACGTTTGGATTCGTTTTAGTTGGACCACTAACTATCCGGCTCAAGCAGCAAATGCGAATGTTTGGATTACCTATGGTTGGTATATTGATAACGTTAAGATTGTTACTAATCCAACAAACGACCTAAGCATTACTTCAAAATACTGGGGAACGGCGGGGCTTCCGTATTTCCAAATCCCAACGACACAAATCGCACCCATTGATTTTGAAATTAACGCATTCAATGGCGGAATTAACAGCCAACCGGGTGTTCAATATAGCATTAACGTAAACGGGGGTGCATTTACATCATCAAGTCCAGCAACAACAATTCCTTCGTTAGATACCGCAACGTTAACGGTAAGCAATCCCTTTACTCCGGCTGCCCTTGGAAATTATACAGTAGTGCATGCGTTGACGGCAGATTCAACAGACGACGTACCAGCAAATAACGTAATCGCTAATACAGCATTTAGTGTAACTAACTACATCTATGCGCGTGATAATGGAACCCCAGCCGGTTCTACATCTAACGGAATTGATGGTTTTGAGTCGGGAAATTTATTTGATATTTGGACCGCTCAAACCTTAAAAGGAATTGACGTTAGAATGTTAGGTGGAGCGAGCGGAACGACGGTAGGAACAGAGGTGTTTGTGAAACTGTATTCATATGATGCAGTCTTGGATGACTTTATTTTTGAGTCTGAATCAGATCCATACATCGTAACTGCAGCAGATTTAAATGTAAATAAAATGCTCATGTTGAATGTCCCAGTAAATATGCTTCCAAATACCACGTATTTAGCGGTTATGGGGGCATTAAGTCAAGGGTTGAGAGTTGTAAATGCAGGGACCTCTGAGCCGGGCACCTCCCTCTTCTTTGATTATGTTGACAATCTGTGGTATTATCAAACAGGTACACCTTGGGTTAGAATGAATTTCGATCCAACGATTGGTATAAACGAAGAATCGGCAAGTATTGCTACCGTGGTTTATCCAAATCCAGCGAATGAAGTGTTGAATGTTAAAATGGAAATCAACAACGCAACAACAGGAGTAATAGCAATTTATAATGCAGCAGGAAGCAAAGTAAAAGAAACATCGTTTAATGCAGCTAACGGAGTATCTGTTGAGCAGGTGTCTATTAATGAATTGTCTGCAGGATTATATACCGTAAAGATTACAACAAATGATGGGTTTGCTACACGTAAATTCACCAAAAAATAAAAAGTAATTACAACTAATTAAGGCCGGTTATCCGGCCTTTTTTTATGGATTGGATTGAATGGGGATATATTGGTTTGTTTGTTGCCTCATTTTTAGCTGCAACCATACTTCCTATTGCTTCGGAAGCAGTGTTCATTGCGATGCTTTTTTCTTTTAACCCTTGGGTTTGTTTATTTGTTGCAACTACAGGAAACACGCTGGGAGGGTATTTAAATTATGGCATTGGTTATTTAGGAAAACCCGAGTGGTTAGCAAAAATTCGTGTTACAGAAGATCAAATTTCACGCTGGGAGCATAAGGTCAAGCACTATGGGGTTTGGTTAGCCCTTGGTACTTGGCTGCCATTGGTTGGTGATGTAATCGCGGTTGCCTTAGGTTTTTTTAAAACAGCATGGAAACCAACCTTCTTATTTATCTTTATCGGCAAATTTGCACGGTATTTATTAATTCTTCTCTTTTATTTATATGTACAATAAATTGCCAGGTTGGGTTGTTAAAAGCGTTGTTATTTTGCTTTTTACGCTGGGCTTGTTTCGATACTACTCGAACACAGAACCCTATGCTACCGGTGATGGAATTGAGTATGTTTTAACCACAGAGGCGTGGTATAATCACGGCACACCAACGATTCTGCCTGCAGATTTTAATTCATTTAAAGCTGATTTTATTGCACATCAATCGTGGGAATCGAATTATAAAGCCGCTGCGTTTGATGAGGTTGAACGTTTTTTAAAAGAAGGTCAGCTTAAGGCAAAAGCTTCCATTCGAAAAGAATTCGGGGGTTTTTACCGAAACAATAACGGGGGTGTTTACGGGTATCATTTTGTGTTTTATTCCTTATTAAACGTTCCTGCTCGGTTCATGACGGATCTATTAAATCTCCACCCTATTCAGGCATTTAAGTACACCAACCTTGCTTGTTGGATACTATTATTGATATTAATTCTATTCCTTCGAAAACAGCTTGTTTTTGATGAGGCATTACTGTTTTTAGCCGCGTTTTTTAGTGCTGCATTTTATTATAACACATGGACTCATCCTGAATTAACTACGGTTATTTTATTAATGGCGAGCTTTGTTTTTTTAAATCAAGAACGATTTCACCTGGCCATCCTAACATGTGCCTTAGCGACCCTGCAGAACCAACCCTTAGTGTTTATATTGCTTTGGATGTATGTATACGTTTGGAATAAACAACGATACGCCATTAAACCCTTGCTTTCTTTTGGTTTTTATGGATTGATTGTTTTTGTTCCTTCCCTGTATTTTTATAGGTTATTTGGAACTACCAGTTTGATTAAGGATGCAGGATTTCTTGCTTTGGAGAATATTTCCATGACCCGAGTTGTAGGGTTTTATGTTGATTTAAATCAAGGAATGATAATAAGTATTGGGTTATTTCTATTGTTATATATGGTATTGTTAGTACAACGATTGGTTATAATCATCAAAACGCGAAAAGCGGAACTTTGGGATTTGATACCGCTTGTTTTAGTTTCGATGACCTTATTGGTTTCTGCAATGAACAATTGGAATCATGGAATGGCCATCGTTAATCGATATGCGGCTTGGATGGGTGTGCCCTTACTTTTTCATGTGTTTTATTTAATGCGGGACGTTTCTATACGGCTTAGCATTCCGTTGGTGGTTTCGGCCTTAATTTCTCAAGGGATTTTATTAAGTGTACATTTACCTTTTAACCAATTTGATTGGTCTAACCTCCAACACATGCCCATTGCGAAATGGGTATTAGACCATCATCCGTCATGGTACAATCCAGATCCACAGATTTTTATTGCCCGAACAAATCGCGTGTTTGATTTTACTGTAAACAGTTCTCCCGTGCTGTATTTCAACCATAAAAACGAATTGGCAAAAGTTGCGGTCCACGTTGAAAACATTGATACCTTATCCATATTTGGTTATAAAATGAACGCCTTACGCAGTTATCCAATGGTAAAAAGTGGTCAAGAGACCTGGATTTATATTAATGACATGGAACAAGGTTCAACTAAATCAAGTGCTGAACTATTACAAATAATTCAAAATTCAGAGGAGGAACGAATTATTCGTGAAATGCGCGCCAATCCACAATGGATAAAAGAACTAACACTAAAATCTGAACGAAATCACATGGACCTAGAGGAACAACTTAGGCTAGATGCGAGGTTTATTTTTAATAAAAATCACCCACGATAGGCACTGAACGAATAGCGCCTTTCTTTACAAGAAAACCCTGTTCCGCAGCATGTAATAAGGGAAGATCATCGGTGTTATCAGAATATGCTTGGACAATACGTTGGTTTGGAAACGCCTCCCTTAAACGGATTGTTTTTTCAGAACCCCTGCAATTTGTACCCAAGGCATATCCGTCCTCATGGATTCGCAGGGTAGTTGAGATAACATGCGTAATGCCTAGTTTTTCACAGGCCGGAAGGATAAATAAATCAGGTGAGGCAGAAACCACCACAATACACAAGCTATCTGCTTGACAACGTTGAAGGGCCAATATAAGTTCTTCGTTAAACTCGGTCTGATTTTCCCAAAATTGGGCAGCCATACGCTGAACCTCCTCGGCGGAATCACGTGCAATAAAACAAATAAATTTAGACTTAAATGTACTGGTGTTTATTCGATTTGATTTCCAAAGAACCAATGCATATACCTGCATAATTACTCGCCAGATTCTTAGGGGTTTCTTCCGATAATAAAAAAGACAAAAAGCAAGGATACTGTCGTATTTATATAGTGTTCCGTCAAAATCAAACAGCGCAAGCTTATCGGAAGGGTCAGACATAGATGATCCCGATTAAGTACAAAATCCAACAACAGACGGTTCCTTGTAAAAACCGATCTTTAAACAATAAGGTTGTTGGATCGCCCTCTCCTTCATACAAACTCATTTCGCTAATTTGAATAAATCGAATAACCCCCATCAGCACAAATAAGGAGCTGTACATTAACCAATCCGTGCCCAAGGCTTTTACAACAGCAGGGTCTATGGAGTATAATAGATATGCGGTAATCGTTATTGTTGCGGCGATATATGTAAGGGTATTTAAAAACCCCACACTGTATGCCTTCAATACGGCGCGATGATTTACGGCATGGCCTTGTAATTGCATGATTTCCGATTTTCTTTTTACAACAACCATCAGAAAGGCGAGGAAAAACGTCACCACTAAAATCCAGTGAGATGGAGAAACCAGAATGATCGCGCATCCGGCCAGCACCCGAAGCACAAAGTTGATGGCTACAATGAATAATTCTAACAAAGGAAGCGTTTTTAATCCAAGAGAATAAAGGATGTTCAAGAGTAGATAAGTGCTTACAATCGCCAAAAAACCCATGGGTAATCGCGCTAAAAACATAATTGAATAGGCGGTACTGAGTATGCCAAAACCAATAATAAAGGCGAGTCTTTTAGAGATTTTTCCCGCAGCAATCGGACGGTTTTTTTTTCGAGGGTGTAAGGCATCTCTATCGGAATCTTTAATGTCGTTTGTCACATAAACAAAGGAACTAACGAGCGAAAAAGCAAGTGCCCCCAGGAACAAGGAAGACATTAACTCAAGCTGCAGAAGTCGAAACGAGAAAATAGCGGGTAAAAACAAAAACCCATTTTTAATCCAACTTTTAATCCTCAGTAAATCCAATACTGTTTTCATTTCTTTTCCTTCATATATTTCCACCCACTAAATGCATCTCCTAAAAACGGCTCATATACGGCATTCGTATCAAGGGTGTAGATTGGAGTGATGTGGTTCGTTTTAAGCTTCAATTCAAAAGACTTCATCCACCCCGCTTGTACCTTAACGCAAGAATTTCGCATTGGTTCCAATTGCTTCCTTAATTCTCGGTTGTTTTCAAAAACCCAGCGCCAATTCTGACTAACTGCAAGAACAGAATTAATTACAAATAAAAAGGAAAAAAACAGGGCGTAACGACCCACCCAAACACTTTTGTGGTTCATGGAGGTTGCCACAAAGATAGCGAGTAAAAGGAGCAGTTGAGGAGCATAACGCAAATTCCAAAACTCAGGTTGTATCCATAGAGAACCAATAAGTACTCCCAATAAAACATATAATTCAAGGGGTTGTTTTCGAACAACAAACAAGAGGAATATCGGAATAAATAAAACCCAAAGCTCCCCTTCGAAAGGCCCGAAAGGACTCATGGTTACCGGTTGATGGTTTTTAAAATATGGAATAGAATCTTGAATCAAGCGGGCATTAAACAACGGCTTCCTTACGGATGCATGGTCGTGATCCGTGTATATTGGAATAGATCTATGCGCTGCCACGAATTTCTGAACACGATTTTTTTTAAAGAAATCCAAGGGGTATTGAACTTCAGCAATCATTTTCCCCTCATTCTTTTTACCCATAATCGGAAATAAGGGATGGCCCTTAGACAAGGTGTTTCGCACGTAAGTTGGATAACCAATAATACCAACTCCAATTACCACAGCAAGTGCAAATCGAGCAATGCTCCTTTTGAGCAGTGATTTTTGTTGAGCAAACACCCATAGGGTCGCTCCCAACATCAATACTCCCCCATAAACCAACCCAGTAAACTTAACATTTACTAAAACAAGGAATGCAAAAATTAAAAGCCATCCCGTAGGCTTTTTGAAGTAGACAAAGTCAATTAAAAACACTAAGAAAATCCCGAACAAACTATACAAGAGCCCATCTACGTAAAAGCTGTGTACTTGTCCAAGGCTGACTGTGCTTAACGAAACGAATAAGACCAAAAGGATTGTTTTTATCCAAGAAAACGATAAACGAGCCCTTAAGAAATGTGTTAGGAGAAATATCAAGGACAACCAATATAAATACTGTATTGACTTTCCCGATTCGATATTTCCGGTAAGCCGGAACAACAGGGCTTGAATGGCCCAAGATGCCTTGGGATAATGATTTACGTAATTCGCATTTAATCCAGAAGCATCCGCGTCGGGAATCGGATTATCCCAAATAGGATTCCATCCTTCAGATATTAATATGATGGCATCTTGATGATACCATTGACCATCGAAAGAGCAGTCGTAGAATTGACCTGAAACATAGATGCTCCCCCATGTAAGAATCAAGCCAACAAACAAACCCGTGATGTTAGCGCGTATGGGTTGCTTTTCCAGAAGAAAAATAATCCCCGCACTTAAAATCAAACTTATTATAAAAATCCAAGCACCAATTTCTATTCCCAAAAACCAAGCGGCATGAGTCAGGACCATGACGATGCTTGGTAAAAGAAACAAAAAAACACTTATTGCGTAAAGGTGGTTGTTGGGCCGATTCATATATGGCTCGAAATTAAAAGGAATTTGAATCATAATAATGTTAAAAGAAGAAGGAATTTAATTAAATGGGAATAAATTTGTTTAAAATTCGTTGCATGCCCATGAATAGGCTTTATTTGTTTTGCTTTTTTCTTATCGGTTCTTTTAGTGTATCGGCACAAATTGAAACGGGCATGTGGCGTTTACATACGGCCACGATGAGGGCAATAGATATAGCTAAAGATGATGATTTTGTATATACCGCCTATGAAAATGGCCTAATGAAGTATCATCTTGACTCGAAAGAAAAAACACTCCTCAATAAAATGAGCGGGCTCTCGGATATTTTGCTTTCCAGTATATATTACGACAGTATTGATCAGGAGCTATATATTGGGTACAAAAACGGAAACATTGATAAGATTTCAGGGGATAGAGTGATTAACATCCCCGCCATTAAGTTAGCATCGATTTCTGGAAGTAAAACAATCAATCGTTTTTATCGATCCGGAAACACAATTTATGTGGCTACAGATTTTGGCGTAGTATTGGTGAATCCATTGAAAAACGAAATCAAGGACACCTACTACCCAACAAATGGGATGGAAGCAATTGTAGATTTAACCGTACAAGACCAACAGATTTTAGCCCTGAGTCCCACAAAACTTTACACGGGCACCCTTGGAAATGTACTGTTACCTTCTGTTCAGGGGTGGAATGTAGACCCTCGAGTGCCTCCCGTTGGTAATGCTTCATATGCCGCCATAGAAAAGGTGAATGAGGACGTATTTGTGTTACGAAAATCCGCCGAATACAGTAATGATACAATTTTGAAATTACTTCCAACAGAGTATGTGTATTTTGACTATTACTCGGTGGGTTTAGAAATTAGCAATCTTTCGCAACACTCGAATCAATTAGATGTGTTGGCAGACGGCGCCTTGTTAACCTATGATAACGGAGGCCTATTGGTTGAATCTGCCTTAACATTCTATTTAGGCATATTTTTCCGGCCAAATCAAATGGTGGTTCTTGAAAATGGCGAAAAGTGGATTGCAGATGAATACAGTGGTCCGATTCGAGTGATTGGCGCCTATTCCTTCGAAAAAGTAAGCTATCCAGGCCCGCCAAGGAATGACTTTTTTGCAATGGATTGGAATAAGGGTAAGTTGGCGATTGCTAGCGGCCGACTCGAATTCAAAAGCCCAGGCTTTTTGCGTCATGGGTATTATTTATTTCAAGACGAAAATTGGTCGTATAACGACAATACTACCCTTTCCCAATGGCAAGGAATAGACATTCACGATTTCATTGATATTGCGATAAACCCTAAAAATCCAGATGAGGTGGCTGTATCCACGTATTCTGCCTTTCCCCTTTCAATTATCAATACGACCGATAATTCGTGTACGGTATATAATCAAACAAACAGCCTTATTCAGTTAAGTTTATCGGGAAGCGGATGGAGCTTAGCGTCCGATGTGTGCTATGATAATAAAGGTAATCTTTGGGTGTTGAATGGCGGTTCGGACAGGCCACTGGTGGTTAAAGAAACTGACAATACCTGGCAAGCCTTTGACTGTGGTGCTGCTGCCCGCAACAAGTATACTACACGAATGGTAATTGATAAGGATCAAAACCTTTGGTTTGCGACAGAAACGAATGGATTGTTTGGATATAATTATTCAGAAACCATGGATAATATTGGTGATGATTTTTATATTAATTTAACCAGCGGAGATTATAGTGGAGCTCTTCCATCTGATAATGTGACCGCCCTAGCGGTGGATTTAGATGGAGAATTATGGATTGGCACCGATGCGGGATTTGCTGTATTATATAACACCACCGGTTCTTTTTCAGCGAACCCCGGAGATTATAACGCCCAGCGAATTAAGGTGCGGTTTGAAGGAAATGTGGAATATGTGCTAGGATCAACGCACATCACAGACATTGAAGTGGACGGAGGTAATCGAAAATGGATGGCTACCAACGGAGCGGGATTGGTTTTATTATCCTCAGATGGTTCAGAAATAATACAGCAATTTACAAAGGAAAATTCTGAACTGATTTCTAATAATATTTACGACCTTAAAATGAATCAAGAAACGGGAGAGTTGTTCATTATCACAGACATGGGGTTGATTTCGTATCGTTCAGACGCCTCACAAGACGACGCAGATTATTCATCAACCAAGGTGTTCCCTAATCCAGTAAGGCCCGGGTATGAGGGGTTAATTACCATTCAAGGGATACGCTATGATTCCGATGTTAAAGTTACAGATGTAGCTGGAAATTTAATTTTCAAGACCACCTCCAATGGTGGCACCGCCACCTGGGATGGTAAACGCGTAGACGGTTCAAAGGTAGAAAGTGGCGTTTATTTAATCTGGACCGCAACTAATGAAGGAACTTCTCGTAAGGTAGGGAAGGTAGTTGTGGTGAACTAACAATTCAACGTTAGTTATATACATAGAATTTATTGGGGTTCTCCTATAATTACTATATTTTTGTAAGTTAATTAGGAGTAACCTGAAGTTTGATTGTGAAAATTCGTTTTTTTCGTGTGTTGTTTAATTACCCAAAACGGAGTTGGTTTGCTCTTGTTGTTGTTTTTCATTTTTTACTATTCAGTGATTTTGTAAGTGCACAATGCTACACCCTTGGTATAGACCCTCCGACATGTCCTTCCGGACCAAATGCGTTAGGGGATATTACGTATTCAGTAAATCCTTGTGGTTGTAATTACTCAACAAATGGACCTTGGGTTTATAAAATTGGCACGACCTTAAACTTTACTACAGCTTTAATTTCCTCACCACTAATTAGTTTAAATTCTTACACGTTTCCTAATTTACCGGCAGGCACATATTATGTTCGGGTTCATTATAATAACAATACGTCTAAGTGTGCCAATAGTGAAATTCAAGTAACAATTGCCCCCCCCCCCCAAAAATT
>Ga0247843_1002485_pt1 | contig 33221 bp, 18 predicted proteins | sample LaCruzMarch2017__FD_192420 | JGI IMG/M metagenome (GOLD analysis project Ga0247843, IMG submission 192420) | Freshwater microbial communities from meromictic Lake La Cruz, Castile-La Mancha, Spain - LaCruzMarch2017_8m | ecosystem: Environmental > Aquatic > Freshwater > Lake | place: Spain... | reverse complement strand
TCGCTGCAAGTCCTGGGGGGGGGACGACGAGCTACCGGTGGTTCGACGGAATACCGCCCAACGGCACGCAGATTTCGGGCTCAGCGGGAAACCAGTCCACCTTCACGACTCCCAATCTAACCGTGAACAAGAACTATTGGGTCCGGGTCACCAAGGGCGGGGTCATTCAGAACTCCAACAGGGCCACGGTGATGATCGCCACCTTGCCGGTAATCACCAGCCAGCCGGTCTCCACCAATATTACGAGCGGTTCCACGGCCAACTTGAGCATCACCACCTCCGGCACCACCCCGGCGATCCAGTGGTATCAGGGTAGTTCCGGCGTCACCACCAACCCGGTTTCCGGTGCGACCGCCCCGTCCTTTACCACTCCGGTCCTGAGCTCCACCACGAGCTACTGGGCCCGGGCAACCAATCCCGCCGGCTTCGTCAACTCGAACTCAGCGACCGTGACCGTGACGGCCGATCCCTATCAACAGTGGCGTGCGGCCCAATTCAGCCCGGCCCAGCTCGCGAATCAGTTAGTTTCAGGGAACAGTGCCGACCCCGACGGAGACAGCAGGTCAAACGAAGACGAATACGCATTCGGAACGCCCCCGCTGACCCGCGAGCCATCCCCGCTGCAGATCTCGGTGAACGGCAGCAATCAGGTATCGCTAACCTTCACCGCCAAGCTCGCTAGCGGCACAGGTTACACCGGAAGGACGCGCCATTATGCCCTAGAAAGAAGGACCGACCTGTCCTCGGGCACTTGGGCTCCGGTCGCTGGTTTCGAAGACATCGTAGGCGGAAATCAGACCTTGAATCATGTGACACCACCCGGTTCCCCCCGTGCGTTCTACGTCTTGAGGGTCTGGCTCACGCCCTGACCTTGTGCTAGTCGCAGCGGTCTATCGATGATCGTTCGCTGAATCCCCTGAAGAAATTTTTAAGATCACGCAACTTTCGGCTGGCCACCGTCGGCCGGACCTGCCATCTGACTAACCGTAATCACTCATACCGGCGTACGGTGTTCCTCCGTATTGCGCCCCCCCCGCGGACCGGTCTCAACCCAACCAGCCGCCATGCATCGTTCCCTCTGCACCACTGCGTTCATCGCTTGCCTTCTCACTCAAGCCAAGGGCGACCTCGATCTCGACTCCAACGGGCTGGGCGACGTCTGGGAGGCCAAGTTCCAACCCGCCGCGTTCGTTCTGGCGCAAGATGTCGATGGCGACGGCAGGACCAACCGGGAAGAATTCGAGGCCGGAACTGATCCGCTCCGGGCGGACGACGTATTTGCAGTCCGGGACATTACGGCACTCGGTGGCAATCTGGTCCTGAAATGGTCAAGCCAGGCCGGCAAGCGCTACCAGATTCAAAGCACCGAGAATCCCGGCATACCCGGCTCCTGGCAAACCTTGGCGGGCCAGCACGTTGGGAATGACGGCGATCTCACGGTCTCAACTCCCCGCCCGACCTCCGGCAAAGCCTTCTTCCGGGTCATCGTCGCGGACATCGACTCCGATGGTGACGGACTAACCGACTGGGAAGAGCTCCAGACCGGCTCCAATCCCCAAGGCGGCAACGATCTGGCCGCGCTGACCGCAGCACTCGGGAGCCCATCGGTGGTGACGATCACCGCGGTCGATGCCGAGGCGATCGAACCTTCTGTCGCCCCCGCCGCCGACTCCGGCAGCTACCGCGTCCAGCGCAGTGGAGGGGGCATCGGTCGCCTTGTCGTGAATCTCGCCGCGAGCGGAAGCGCCAACGCCAGCGACCATGCAGGCCTTCCGTCCACCGTGGCCCTGCCCCTGTCCGTCAACGAGGTGATGGTTCCGCTGGTTCCATTACCCGACCTCGTCACCGAGTCCGATGAACTCGCCGTGCTGACGGTGACTCCAGGCACCGACTACACTCCGGGGGCGTCCACCATTGCCGGCGTGCTGATCAAGGACCACGTGCAACCCAATGGCACCGGCTTGCGGGGCGAATACTGGGACCACCTGAACTCCACCAGCAACGTCCCCTACTTTGGCGGCTCCACCCTTGCGGCGCCGAACCTGACCCGGGTCGACCCGCAGGTGAACTTCGACAGCGCGGTCGCGCTCTGGCCGGGCGTCGCGCCCATGACTTCCGCCGGCAAATCGGAATACTTCTCCGCCCGTTGGACCGGGGAAATTCTTCCGGAATACTCGCAAACCTACACGATCTACACCAACGGCGACGAGAGCCTCCGCCTCAAGATCAACGGACAGGTGGTGGTCAACAACTGGCCCGTGGTTACCGAACTCCCGCAAACCCCCGAGGATGAGAACTGGCCGAACCGTGCGAACCCGCTGGTAGGCAAGGGATCGGGAACCTTCACCTTCGAGGCCGGCAAGCGCTACCCCGTCGTTCTGGAGTTCTTTAACAACGGCGGCGGTCACAAGGCGATCCTTTCCTGGATATCCACGAGCCAGTCAACCGAGCAGGTCATCCCCCAGACCCGCCTCTTCCCCAATACCCCTCCGAGATTCATCACGCCTCTCGAAGGCCTCGCTTTCGTCGGTGGCCCCGCCTTCAGCCAGCAGTTCAGTGTCAGCGGCTCGCCAACCTCGTTCTCGGCCGTCAATCTTCCCGCGGGCTTCTCAATCCACCCCACCACCGGTGTGATTTCCGGCACCCCGACCGTGACCGGCGAGTGGAAGGTCATGCTCACCGCGACCAACGCCCACGGCTCCGGATCCGCCTTCTATGACCTCAAGGTTCTCCAAACGGGAGGGAACATCACCCGGGAACAGTGGGATGCCGTTCCAGGTTCGAGTGTCACCCAGATCCCGGTGGCCCAGGCCCCTTCTTCCACTTCACTTCTCACCTCGCTCGAGCCCCCCGCCAATGTCGGCGACGATTTCGGGGTGCGCATCCGCGGTTTCCTGACCGCCCCGGAGTCCGGTGACTACCGCTTCTACCTCCGCGCCGATGAAGCCGCGGCCCTCTACCTGTCCAATGACGAGGAACCCCTCAACAGTTGGAAACGCGCCGAACTCACCGCTCCCGTCGCCTCCGTCGACTGGTCCGCCGCCGCCCCCACCGCCCTGCTCCGGCTGGAGGCGGGTGAGCGCTACTATCTGGAAATCCTCCACAAGGAGAGCAGCGGCAGCGACCACCTCGCCATCGGCTGGGTGACTCCCTCCGAATCGACCAAGACCACCCCGGTCATCACCACCGTGCCGGGCTACGTCCTGACCCGCTACGAAGACGTCACGCTCGGCACCTGGCCGGTGTTCACTCCCCCGGCCCCCGCACCGGCCTGGACCTCGGAATCCGGCACCTCGAATACCAACGCCAACGCCGCCGCCCGCTTCCTCCAACAAGCGACCTTCGGGGCCAGCCCGGCGGACATCTCCGCCCTTCAGGCCATGCCTTCTTTCGAGACTTGGATCGATGCGGAGTTGCTGAAGTCCGCGACTTTCCACCGTCCCTACGTCGAGCAATTCCGCGACGTCACCAATCCGAACAGCCCGACCTACCCCGAGACCCTCTCCTACAACTCCTGGTGGAAGCACTCGATCCAGTCCGACGACCAACTCCGCCAGCGGGTCGCCTTCGCGCTCAGCCAGATCATGGTGGTCTCCGGAAACGTTCCGCTGGATGACCGCGCGGACACGGTCTCGGACTACTACGACATGCTTTTGGCGAATGCCTTCGGCAATGTCCGCGACCTCCTCGAGAACGTCACGCTGCACCCGGCGATGGGCCGCTACCTCGACATGCTGCGCAACGACAAGCCCAGCCTGACCGCCGGACGCATCCCGAACGAGAACTATGCCCGCGAGATCCTCCAGTTGTTCTCGCTCGGACTCTACCGCATGAACCCGGACGGCTCCCAGATGCTCAACTCAAAAGGCCAGCTGATCCCCGTGTATGACCAGGAGGCCATCATCGGCCACGCCCATGTCTTCACCGGCTGGGACTACTTCTACACCGGAAACTTTCGCACCACCCTGGGCGCAGGATCCAACTGGATCGAGCCGATGCGCGAAGTCCCCGCCCGCCACTACACCGGCAGGAAGCGCCTGCTCAACAACGTCGTGCTCCCCGGCATCCCGGTGTTCAACGGCTCGCCGCTGAATCCGTACGGCGATCACAGCGGATCCATCGCCAACAATGCCGAGTTTCAGGCGCTGCCCTCGCTCGAACTGGATGCCGTCCACGACCAGATCTTCCAGCACCCCAACATCGGACCTTTCCTTTGCCACCAGTTGATCCAGCGCCTGGTCACCTCGCATCCGAGCCCGGGCTACATCTACCGTGTCGTCAGCAAGTTCAACGACAACGGCTCCGGCGTCCGCGGCGACCTGAAGGCCGTCATCAAGGCGATCCTCCTCGACTACGAGGCACGCTCCGTCGTCGTCGCCAACACCGAAGAAAGCTTCGGCAAGCAACGCGAGCCGGTCCTCCGCGTGACCCAGCTCGCCCGCGCCTTCCGGCCGGCCAACAGTTTCGCCGGCACCTATAATCAGGATGGCGGGCTCATCACGGTCAACACCGGATCCGTCGTCCACCGGATGAGCAACAACCAGAAGGCGCTGCTCGGCTTCTCGGGAGCGGGCGTCCAGTCCCATGATAGCGGCGACTACACGGTGATCAACACCCCACCACCGACCACGAACACCTTCACCGTCCGCACCCGCGATGCCATGCGTGGAACTTGGTCGATCCCTGCAAACTCGGCGGTGATGACCGTAACCACGGCCGCCAGCCACGGCGTCGCGAACGGACAGTCGGCTTATCTCCGCTTCCGCACCGGCAGCAGCCCCTTGACCGACGGCGTCTATCCGCTCGCCCTCTTCGTCAACACCAATGGTAGCCTCAGCACCACCCAGTTCACCTTCCCCGTCACTGCGGATCCCCTCGCCCGTAGCGGGGATATCGATGTCGCCTGGCTGCGCGGAAGCTACAACCAGACTGTCAGCGGCACGACCGCCACCCTGACCGTGACCTGCGGCACCCTGCCCGGTCAGGTGGTGGGGAACAAGCTGACCATGAGCTTCATCTCATCCAACACCCAATCCACACCCTTGAACGGGGTTTACACGATCGCAGCAATCAGCTCTACCGAACCGCGGCGCTTCACTCTCACTTATGACAGCGGGCCGTTACTGGTACTTAGCCGGTCCGGCACTTTCAACGCCGCACCCCACACTCCACTCCTCGACCGCAGCGGTGACGTCACCTCGGGCTATTCGGATTGGAATCTCGGAAACACCGATACCGTCCTCGGCCAGACGCCGCTGGGCGCGCCCACGGTCTTCAACTTCTTCGAGCCGACCTACAAGTTCCCCGGCGAACTCGCGGATGCCGGGCTGACCACGCCCGAATTCCAGATCAGCTCAGATACGAATGTCATTCGCCAGGCAAACTTCATGTTTGGAGGGATTTACAGCAGCTCGTCCAGCTTGACCTCGGGAGGATACTCCAACGGCTTCGGCAGTTTCCGCGATGGAGCTCACGACATCACGATGGATCTCTCGTCGTGGATGGGACCCCGGACCACCGGCACCGACTACTGGACGAACACCGTCAATCTCCGTGAACTGATTCGTGAGATGTCGAAACTTCTGATGGCCGGCCAGATGAGCCAGGCCATGGAGGATCAAATCTACAATCACGTGTCCAATACCACGAACGTGGCTTACAACGCCACGACCCCCACCGACTCCGAAAGACGGAACCGCATCCGCGGCATCGTTTACTTCATCGCCGTTTCCCCCGAGCACGCGATCCAACGCTGAAACCCACCAAAGCCATGTCCAACATCGACCAGGACCGCGCCCGCCTCCTCCGCACCCGCCGCAGCTTCTTCCGCACCGTCGGCGGAGCCGCACTGGGATCCGCCGCCATCTCCAGCACTCTGCGGGATTTCCGGCTGATCAATTCAGCCCTCGCCCAAGGCCCGGGTGCCGGCAGCTTCAACGACTACAAGGCGCTCGTCTGCATCTTCCTCAACGGCGGCAACGACAGCAACAACCTGATCGTGCCGCGCGGCGCCGTCGCCCATGCAAACTACGCCGCGATCCGCGGGAACCTGAAGATCCCGGAATCCGCCTTGGTGCCCATCACGCCGATCAACAACGACGGCAACGAATATGGATTCCATCCCCTCTGCCCGGAGATGGCCAGCCTCTTCCAGGCCGGGAAACTGGCCACGGCCTTCAATGTCGGCCCGCTGCTCTTCCCCACCACCCGGATCCAGTATCAGAAAAAGACCATCGCCCTGCCGCCCCAGCTTTTCTCCCACTCCGACCAGGTCACCCATTGGCAGACCTCCCTGCCCGACCAACTGCCGCGCTCCGGATGGGGCGGCCGCATCGCCGACCAGCTGCACCCCTATCAGGACGAACTCCTCGCGGAGGCCGACCGCGCGAAGATCGCCCTCTGCACCAGCATCGCCGGAGCCAATACGTTCGAGGTCGGCAACAGCGTCCAGCAGTTCCACGTTTCCACCAGCGGTGCCATCGTCCTCGCGGGTGCCACCACCGGCTCCGCCCGCGAGAATGTGGTCCGCAGCATCGCCAACCTTCAGAATGGCAACCTCCAAGCCAAGGCCTTCGGTGATGTGATCGACAACGCCATCGCGGCCGGTGCCTTTTTGAACGACTCGATCGGTGAAACCTCGTCCGGCGCCCCGGTCAACTGGGTCTGGAACACGCCCTTCCCCAGCGGCTCGCTTGGCGACCAATTGAAGATGGTCGCCCGCATCATCGCCGGACGAAAGGAACTCAAGATCAAGCGCCAGATCTTCTTCGTCACCGTCGGGGGATACGATACCCACACGTCGCAAATGGGTTTGAACGACGATGCCTTCACCGGCTCCCACGCCAACCTGCTTGGAACCCTCAGCAAGGCGATCGGTGCCTTCCAGGCCGCCATCGAACAAATCGCCGCTCATCCGGTCCTCGGCGACAGCCCGCCCACCAACACCAAGGTGGCCAACAACGTGGTCGGCTTCACCATCTCCGACTTCGGTCGCACCTTCCCGACCAACAGCCAGGGCAGCGACCACGGCTGGGGCGGCCACCACGTCGTCTTCGGCGGCAATGGCAATCCCACCACCGGTGCTGTCATCGGCAAAAAGACCTACGGCCGCTTCCCGGTCCATCAGGTCAACGGCCCCGACGACACCAGCACCGGCCGCTGGATCCCCTCGACCAGCGTCGATGAATACAGCGCCACCCTGGCGAAATGGTTCGGCGTCTCCCCCACCTACATGCCCACCGTCTTCCCGAATCTTGATCGCTTCGCACAGCCCGACATCGGATTCATGAGATCATCATGACGGCTGCCGACCGATGAAAGCCTTCGCCACCGCCCTTCTGGCCATCCTTCTGTTGGCGCTGCTGCTCTGGCGTCCCTGGGAGAAGCCACAGCCCGGCGCGACGCAAGCCGGGCCGCCTCCACCGGCCGTTTCCACGCCCCCGTCCCTGCCTCAGGGCGGGCTGGTCATTGAGCCGGAACCGGCACCCGCCGTCACACCACCGGCCGAACCCAAAGGCCTGTCCCCTCAGGATGTCCAGGCCGTCCGCGATGCAATCGACAACCTCGAGTTCGTCTTCCGCGACTTCGCCAATGCACTTGGCGGAAACCCCGTCGGCACCAATGCCGAAATCACGACCGCCCTCCGCGGCGACAATTTAAAGCAGCTCAAGCTCGAGATTCCCGCCGGCTCCAGCGTCAGCCCGGCCGGCGAACTTTGCGACCCCTGGGGCACCCCGTGGTTCTTCCACCAGCTCAGCAGCCGCAAGATGGAGATCCGCTCGGCGGGAAAGGACAAGCAGCTCTACACCGAAGACGACTTCGTTCGCTGAAGCCTGAGGTTCAGCATGTAAAGTCCTCACCTCTCGTTCGCCGCCGGACCAACCGTCCCGCCCGCCACAAACACGGCCGGGGTCAAGGTTTGCCGCCGATCTTCCCTGCCTCGACTCACATTGGCGGCCCAGCGCGCGATCCGCCGCACCAGCGGACCGCTGTCCCACGTGATATGGGCGATACTCGGTCGGCACCAGTGAAAGTCCGGATGCGGATCCGTCGCGACGAGCGAAACATCTTCCGGCACCCGCAGGCCTCGCCGTGCCAAAAACTGCTGCGCCGCAAAAAAGAACGCCGTTTCATCGATGACCATGGCCGTCGGCGGGGTCACCCGGAACAATTCCTCCAAACACCGGTGAAAGTCCTCCGGCGTCTCTTCCCAAGCAGGCAGGTTATACCCTCCCACCGCCAGTCCGTGAGCCGCCAACTCCCTCAAGAAAGCCTTCTCGGGCGCTCCCGGCTCCGGCAAACGCCGCCGCGGGCGAGCCATGAGCACGATCCTCCGGTGGCCAAGCCGGATCAGTTCGCGGGTTGCCGCGGCGATGGCCGCCGGCTTGTCCGGCCCCACCGCCGCCATCGGCAATCCACCCCGCCGACCGAACAGGGCAAACACCGGCTCGGGTCTTCCGGCGAACCATTCCAACACCTTGCGCGAACCACCCAACACCACCCATGCGTCGGCATCCGTCGACCTGATCAACCTCCCCATCCGCCCCGCATCATCACGAAGATCTGCTATCGTCCGCCCTGCGATATGCACGACATTTCCCGCTTGCTGAAGCCGGTGACGCAACTCGACAATGTAATCCAAACCCAAATCGGCAGTGTCTCCCGCCAGAATTGCGATCCTCAGCATCTTGCGCTGCGACTGCACTCCCAGGGAAATCGCTCTTCGCCTCCCGGCTCCGCGAGCCACCAGAAGCTTCTCGGATTCCAGTTGCCGCAGGGCGCTCTCCACCGTCTTGTTGTTCACTTCCAATTCCGCCGCCAGCTCGTGCTTGCCCGGCATCAGCCCTTCCCATCTGCCCCGTGCCAGTTCGCCGCGCAGATGTTCCGCCACCTGCTCGGTGAGGGTCAGAAACCGGGATCCTTCCACGGAGAAAACCTGGCCACCCAGCGGCCAGGCGTCGAGGAGGATATTACTGGAACGCCCGTAAAACGAGGGGATTATACTCCTGAAAATTAAGCCTACTGAAAATTAAGCCGGAACCCAATCCAGTGACCTCGCGCCTTTTCACCATCGTATTCTCCGCATCCGCAGCCCTTGCCCCGGCGGCACCGCTCACCTGGGACTCCAACGGCGCAACCACCGGCCAAACCAACGGCGGCGGAAGCTGGTTCGGCAGCGGTCTTTGGTGGAATGGAACCGCGAACCAGGACTGGGTTTCCGATTCTGATGCCATCTTCGGCGGAGCCAACACCAACGGGGGCATCGTCACGCTCCCCGGCCCGACCAGCGTCGGCTCGATCACGTTCAACACCTTCACCGGCACCTACACCATCGGAACCGCCGGCCAGGCGCTCGCGATCAGTGGTGGCATCAACAAAACCTCCGGCGCGGCCGCGGTCTCCCTGACCGCCAGCCCCATCACGCTCGGCGGGGCCCAAACCTGGACCAACAATTCTGCCGGCGCGTTCAACGTCACCGCCCCGGTGAACAACAACGGCCACCTTCTGACGATCGACGGCAACGGCACCACGAACTTCGGCACCGCCACCACGGGAGTGATTTCCGGTGCCGGCGGCATCACCTACAATGGCACGGGGCGCCTCTTCCTCGGCGCGGGCCAGGTTCCCGCTCACACCTATTCGGGCACCACCACTCTCAATGGCGGGGTGACGATGGTCTCCAACAACAATCTCGGCACCGGAGATCTCGTCCTGGACGGGGGGGTGATCGAGAGCTACTGGACCACGAATTTCACCCGTCCGCTCGGCAATGACCTGGCGAACACCACGCCGGAGGTGCGGATCGTTGGCGGTGCCAGCGGCTTCGGAAACAACAATGGAGGCAACAGCATCATTCTCGGCAACAACGCCGGCTACGAGGCGGTTTGGGGTGTCGCGAATGAAGCGGGTAACACCGCCGCAACCGGCTTCTTCAACCCGTCCACGTTCGTTCTCAACACGCAATACACCCAGAACACGGGCATCACGTTCCAGAACAAGATCGACCTCAATGGCACCACGCGCACCATCCAGGCGGGCGCCGGAACTGCGGGAGGGGCCGCGGCGACCATCAGCGGGGGGATTCGCAACACCCGCGGCACCGCCGCGGGTCTGATCAAGACCGGCCCGGGCCTGCTGATCCTCACCGGTGCCAACATCTACAACGGCGGCACCACCATCACCCAGGGCATCCTCCGCTTCGGTTCACTCGCCGCCATGCCCTCGTCCGGAAACGTGACCGTCAATGCCGGTGCCACCCTTGCGCTCGAGACCGGAGGGACAGGCGACTGGACCAACGGCGCCAGCGGTGTCGGCACTCTTGGCGGACTGTTCTCCGGCCTCGGCAGCGCGGGCAGCAGCACGGTGAGCTTCGACAGCGACGCCACGCTGGGTCTCGAGATGACCGGCAACCTCGCCTACGCCGGCGACATCCCGGATCTCGGCACCAACGTCGGCATCACCAAGAGCGGCGGCAGCAGCCTCACCCTCACCGGCAACAGCAGCTACACCGGCAGAACCCGGGTAAACGGCGGCACGCTCTCCTTCAACTCCCTCGCCAACGTCGGCGGCGGCAACAGCGCCCTCGGCGCCCCGACGACCGCCGCCAACGGAACCATCAACATCGGCTCGGGCGGCACCGCGGCAACCATCAGCTACACCGGCAGCGGTCACAGCACCGACCGTGTCGTCAACCTGTCCGGTTCCACCGGCGGCGCGACCATCGATGCCTCCGGCACCGGCCCGTTGATCCTCACCTCATCCCTCACCGCCGCCGCAGGAGCCAAAACCCTCATCCTCACCGGCGGCAACACCGGCGACAACTCCCTCGCCGCTGCAGACCTTGCCTCCTTGTCGGAAGTCCTCACCGTTCAGAAAACCGGCGCGGGCACCTGGCTGATCAACGGTTTCTCCTCCCAGAAAAACGCCTGGACCGTCAGCGCGGGCACCCTCGTTGCCAACGCGGCCATCGCCACCGGCGACCAGAATTTCACCGTGTCGGGCGGCACGCTCGCCGGCAACGGACCGGTCACGCTCCAGGCGGCCAAAACCCTCACGGTCCAGGCAGCGGGAAGCCTCGCCCCCGGCCACACCTCCGTCGGCACCCTCGCCGTCGCCGGCATCCTCAACCTTTCCGGAATGGCCAACGGCTCCGGCAAACTCAACTTCCAGATGGGTTCGCCCGCCGCCAGCGACAGGATCGCGGTCACCGGCACCGCCCAGATCGGCACCGGCCTGCTCGGACTCAACGACTTCGTCTTCACCGACCTCGGCGGCATGACCGCCAGCACCTACATCCTCATTTCCACCAGCGGCGGCATCACCGGCACCCTGGACCCGGCCAATCGCATCGGCTCCATCGGCTCCATCACCGGCGCGCTCCAGATCAACGGAAACAATCTCGAATTCACCATCGATTCGGACCTCGACGGGATCCCTGACAGCTACGAACTGGCGAACACCACTCCGCCTTCCCCAACGGGCTTCAATCCGGGCGACGACCTCGACACCGACGACTCCACCAACCTTCAGGAATACCTCGCAGGCACCAATCCCAATCTCTCCGACACCGACGGAGATGGATTCAAGGACGGCTGGGAGACCAACACCGGCACCTGGATCAGCTCCACCAACACCGGCACCAAGCCCCTGGTCTTCGATACCGACGGCGACACCATCCGCGACGGCTACGAAACGAACACCGGGACCTGGGCCGGCCCGACCGACACGGGCAGCAACCCGCTGAAAGTGGACACCGACGGCGACAGCTTGAGAGACAACGTCGAAACCGGCACCAGCACCCTTGTCGGCAGAAGCAATACCGGCACCAATCCGAATCTGCCGGACACCGACGGCGACGGTGCCGGCGACTGGTATGAGGTCGCCATCATCGACAAGAACCCGGCTCTCGGTGCATTGCCCAACAGCCCGAACGACGCGAATCTCAAGCCCAACATTCCCTACCCGCTTCCCGATCCGGACTCCTCCACCGGGGCCACCAACAAACCCGTCAAGGTTTACATCATGTCCGGCCAGTCCAACATGGTAGGAATCGGTTATGTCGCCGGTGGCGCGGGATCGCTCGACACGATCGCCAAGACCGAAGGCAAATTCCCCCATCTCGTCAACGCCTCCAACGCCTACAACACCCGCAGCGACGTCCGTTATCGCGGCGTGGTAACCGCCATCGGCAACGCCCAGCTCGCCCCGGGCCAAGGCGCGAACTCCGGTCAAATGGGACCCGAACTGGGCTTCGGCCACGTCATGGGTTACCATCACGACGAGCCGGTTCTGCTCCTCAAATCCTCGGAAGGCAACCGCAGCCTGAGCTGGGACATCCTCCCGCCCGGCAGCCCCCCTTACATTCATACCGACGGTTACACCTACGCAGGCTATGGACAGTCGCCGGACCGATGGCTCACCACCACCGGCGGCCCAGCTCCCTCCATCTGGCATGCCGGCAAACAGTATGACGACTTCTTCAAGGCCGAGAACGACTTCGGCGCGGTCGCCTGGAACTCGGGGATCGCCTACGTGTATGATCCTGAGAAAGGCCTCGGCTCCCAGGTGACCCGTAACGGCCAGGTTTACATCTGCAAACTCTCCCACACTTCCAGTGCGGCCTCGGAACCCGTGCTCGGCGCACAGTGGACCACCTACTGGAACGCCTATTCGATCACCAACGTGGTCGATGTGTTGGATGGCTTCGCCGCCCAATATCCCCAATGGGCCACCCAGGGCTTCGAGATCGCCGGTTTCGTCTGGTGGCAAGGTCACAAGGATCAGGGCCAGCCTTCCGCGACCCGTTACCAGTCCGGCATGCTCAACCTCATCAGCTCCTTGCGCACCTATTACGGCAACCGCTACCCTGGCAAGATCGCCGCGAACGCACCCTTTGTTCTCGGAACCATCGGCTTCGGCGGCTGGACGCTCGCGGGCGATGGCCTTCAGGTCGCCAACGCCCAGCTCGCCGTCAGCAATCCGGCCAACAAGGTGAAAACCATCGAAACCCGCAGCTTCTGGCGGGAACTCTCCGAGTCCCCCGGCAGCCAGGGCCACCACTACAACAACAACGCCGAGACCTACATGCTCACCGGCGAGGCTCTTGGTCGCGCGATGATCGATCTGCAGGCAGCCACCGGCGGCAACACGTACGCCACCTGGATCGCCGGCTTCCCTTCCGTGCCCTCCAACCTTACCGGCTTCGATCAGGACGCCGACGGCGACGGCATCGACAATGGGGCGGAGTATTTCTTCGGCACCAATCCGGGCGTGGGGGCGGCCGGTCTGATCGCAGGCGCCTCAACCGGCAACACCTTCACCTTCACCTTCACCCATCCGCAGAATGCCAAACCGGCCACCGGCGTCACGGCGGCATACCGCTGGTCGAAGGACCTCGCGACCTTCCGCAACGGCGGCCAGACCGATGGCGATGGGACGACGGTGAACTTCAACGCCGTCACCAGCGCCGGCGTCACCACCGTCACCGCCTCCATCACGGGCACCGCAGCCACCAGGCTGTTTGTCGATGTCAACGTGACCCAGAACTGATCCACTCCCACCCGGATCTCCCATCACCAAGGCAGCCCGCCGCAATCGAGGCGGCGGCCTTGGCAAGAAAGCCCCCCGCACACCCGATCATCCAACCTTGCCGAAGCCCCGAACCGGGGCATTTCCCCAAACCGCGCCACCTGATGAAAACCCACCTCGAATCTGCCTTCCGGATCCTGGCCACCGCCTTTGCCCTCGCGTCTTCCGCCGGGGCCGCGACCATGTCCGCCAGCTCCACCGCGCCCGCCGTCAATGGCGAAGACATTGCCAACTACGGCGACGTCTCGAGCACGGACAAATGGTTCACCGGATCCGATGGTGCCGCGAGGGGCCAGTCCATCACCACCGGCGGCGCGGCGTTGCGGCTCAAGTCCATTACCTATCAGGTCAGCGAAGGGAACGGCGCGGCTCCCACCAAGAACTACACCCTGCGCGTCGGCAAGCTCACCGGCACCGTTTTCGCCCAAGTCCATTCCGAGACCGCCACCCAGAGCTTCTCCTGGACCAGCGGCCAATACATGACCTGGACCTTCACCACGCCCGTCATTCTCGAACCCTACACCACCTACGGCATCGATGTCGGCATGACCAGTTCCACCAGCGGCTGGCAGACCGGCATCCCCTACATCAACGTCACCGGTGACGACTACGCGGGTGGCACGAGCTACACCTCCGGCACCAATGGCATCGGCACTACCGCCATCTCCTCCGCCATCGCTTCCGACCGCACCTTCCACCTCGACATCGAGCGTCCGCTCGACCCCGTCTTCTCGCTCGTCTCGCCCAGCCCTGCGGACAATGCCACCGACGCCTATGCCTCCCGGGAAATCGTCATGACCTTCAGCCAGAACGTCACACCCGGAACCGGCAGCCTCACCTTCCGGAACCTCACCGATAACATCGATACCACGCTCGCCCCCAACGACAGCCGCCTCACCTACGATCAGAACGCCGTCAGGATCAGCCCCGGCGGCTTGCTCGCTTGGAACAAGAACTATGCCATCCGCATGGATGCCGGTGTGTTCCTGGGCGATGCCGCCGCGCCCATCCCCGCGATCACCGACGACACCACCTGGAACTTCACCACCATCGCGGCCGACCCGCTGCTTTCCGCCATCGCCGCGATCAAGGCCCACGTTCTCAATACCGTCCCGCTCACCGGACCCCAGATCTCCGCGCACAAGACCACGATCGACAACAATCGCCAGCGCTTTGCGGAAAACACCACCATCGTCAACGCGGTGTTCGATCTGATCTCCACCTACGACACCGCCAAAGGCCCCTTGTTTGTCAGCGGATTCGCCAACAACGCCACCAGCTTCGACCGCAACGTCACCACCGGCACCGCCAAGAACGCCGTCAACCCGGAAAATTACCACTGGGTCATCTACACGGTGATGCAGCACGCGATGGACCTGATCTACACCGGTGAGAATCTCGCCAAATACGAGTCCACGCTCACCAACTACAAGTTCGGCAGCCACACCAGCTTCCCAGGCCCCTGCTCGCCTCCCGCCAACCCGGCCGACACCCACACCGTTCCCGTCAACGGCAGCTTCCCCGCCACCTTCGGCCGCAATACCCAGATGTGGACCGTTGCCGCCCGCAAACCCACCGGCACCTACCTCGCCCCCGGCACCATCGCCACCGTCACCGTGCCCGCCTCATTCGTGAACGCAGGCTACAAGATCCGTGTCGGCGCCCATTCCTGGGATCTCACCTACCGCCGACCGGTCAACCGCCTCGAGCGCGCCACCCGCCTCTACCCGATCACCTCCACCACCATCAAGATCGCCAGCCCCTACGGCGGAGGCATCTACATCGAGGTGCCCTTCGGGGCCAGTGCCGGAGTCGGCACCGTCACCGTCACCGGTGGTGTCCGCGCGCCCTATTTCTCCGCAAAATCCTTCCACCAGACCACCGCCACCGAGTGGACCACCGAGCGAACCCACCCCGCGCCATGGGCGGACTTCCAGTCGGACAAGTTCATGTTCCAGGTGCCGCGCAAGTGGATCTACAACATGACCGGCGCCCAGGCGACCCAGCTCATGGTCGATTGGGACAAGGCCATGGACGCCATCAACGACCTCATGGGCTTCAACCGCAACCGCGGCAAGGAAACCATGTACTGCCAGACCGATGTCATCCTCCGCTCGTCCGTCCACGCCCCCGGCTACCCCGCCGTCAACGTCACCTCGAACGTGAACTCCGAGGTCAGCCCCGCGGGCTACGCCGGCAACTATCTCGTCCGGGGCCCCGCCACCACGCTCACTGCCGCCAACATCGAGTTCCACGAACAGGGCCACGCCTACGGATTCCCTAAATTCGGCGGCGAGAGCGAATCCAACGTCAACCTGCTCCAGCCCGCCATGCTCTGTCGCGGGTTTGGGAAAACCATCGATGAAGCCCAGAACGGCTCCTTCGGCAGCGGCAGACCTTTCATCACCGTGGACACCACGGCCATCGCCTGGATGTGCGTCTTCAGCTTCTCGCCCAATGAAATCCCGATGCAGGACGGGGAGAAGGACTACCAGCACAAGGGCCACGCCAAGTGGATGGACATCGCACGCATCTACGCCACTCCCTCCAACCCCAACGCAGGCTGGGAGAAACTCGATGCCTATTGGCGGTCCTTCATGCTCGATGATGCCAACAACGTCTCCTACGGCAAGGGCACCGACGACTACCTCCTGCGCCTCTCCCGCGCCGTCGGCAAGGACATCCGCCCGCTCTTCCACTTCTGGGGTATCCATCCGCAGAATCCCTCAGCCCTCGCCGCCGCCCTTGCAGCCGAGAACCTCCTGCCGGACCCCGCCATCAAGAACAAACTCCTTCATTACAAATCCATCGTCCCGGCCAACAACGCCGCCTTCCGCACCTTCTGCCTGAATTGGTGGGGCAGGCAACCCACCGTCGCGGGCTATTGGGAGGAAACCGACCATGCCATGCAGTGGGATGAGACCCTGGATGCCGACGGCAGCAACAATCCCAACGTCCGCCCCAACGGCAGCATCTACGTCGAAACCAGCGCCACCGAAATCCGCGCCCGCATCGATGAACTCATCGCGCTCTACTATCCTGGCGCCCTCACGCCGGATCCGATGACCTTCGCCATCGTGCCAAGCGTCGTCAATTCCACCACCGTCGGCATGACGGCCACCACCGCGGTCGGAGGCACCGGCCCCATCGAATACCTCTTTGAGGAAACCTCCGGAAACCCCGGTGGCGATGACAGCGCCTGGCAGGCCAGCCCGTCCTATCAAGACACCGGCCTCACCACCGGACTGACCTACACCTACCGGGTTTCCGCCCGTAGCGGACCTGCGGAGGTGCCCACCGTCCCGTCCGCCGCCCTGAGCGCCACGCCCACCGCCTCCGGTGACATCACGGTGCCGTCACCCACACCGATGACTTTCGCCACGCCTCCAGCCACCGTGGATTTGGAAACCATCACCATGACCGCCACCACGGCCACCGACATCAACGGCGCGGAATATTGGTTTGAGAACACCACCAACAGCACCAACAGCGGCTGGCAGAGCAGCCCGGTTTACACCGAGACCAATCTCTCTCCCGCCACCCCATACACCTACCGCGTCAAAGCCCGCGACAAGAGCGCGAATTTCAACGAAACAGCCTTCTCCGCGACCGCCATCGCCAACACCGGCAACCTGCCCGACCTGACACCACCGCAAATCGCGACCTTGAATCCAGCGGACGATTCCGTCGTCTCCAACCTTGCCGGCAACCTCGTCGTCACCTTTGACGAACCGATCATCGCCGGCAGCGGCACCGTCACCCTCAAGAACCTCACCGACGCCACCGAAACCGTTTTCAACATCGGCAACGCCGCCCTCGCCGTTTCCGGAAGCGCCCTCACCCTCAATCCGCCCACCGACCTGCTTTACGAGAAGACATACGCCATCCAGATTTCAAACGGTGCGGTCGCGGATGCTTCCAACAACCCCTTCATCGGCATCACCGACGACACAAGCTGGAGTTTCTCCACCGTGCTCGCCAACCCCATCGTCAACACCGGCGGTCCCTACGTCGTCCCCACGGGCACCTCGCTTTCACTTGTTGCCAGCGGCATTCCCTCCACCGGCGCGACGCTCGACTCCGCCGGTTACTCGTGGGACCTCAATAACAACAACACCTTCGACGACGCCACCGGAGCCACTCCTTCCGCGATTCCCGACACCGTGCTCACCAGCACCTGGGGCATGGTCAGCGGATTCAACACCATCAAGCTCCGCGTCACCGACTCGCTGGGCAACAGCACCACCGTCACGACGATCGTGAAAATCGGAGCGGATCTCCTCTGGGACGCAAACGGCACCGGTTCGAATCGAACCGACGGCGCGGGCACCTGGCTCAATGCCAACCAATGGCGCGATGGAACCTCCAACACCTCCTGGATCTCCGGCGCGTCCCCCGTCTTCGGCGTCAACGGCAGCGGCGGCGCCATTACCCTCGGAGCCAACACCACCGTCGGTTCACTCACCTTCAACGCCTTCAGCGGCACCTACTCGATCTCCGGCGGCGGCGTGATCACCGTCAGGGACGGCTTCACCAACAACTCCACCGCAGGAGCCGTCTCCCTCTCCACCGCGCTCAATCTAACAGCCCCACAAACCTGGGGCGGCACCTCCACCGGCGCGCTCACCGTCAACGGCGGCATCAACAACAACGGCCACGCTCTGACCATCAGTGTTCCCGGAACCGTCACCATGAGCGCCAGCACCAATGTCATCACAGGAAACGGCGGGCTGATCATGAATGGCGCGGGACGCCTCATCCTCGGCGCTGGAGGAACCATCCCGGCCCACACTTATTCGGGAACCACCACGCTCAACGCCGGAGTCACCATGGTCTCCAACTTCAACATCGGCTCAGGCAATCTGACCCTCAACGGCGGCGTCATCGAAAGTTACTGGACCACGAACATCACACGCCCGCTCGGCTCCAGTGTCGGTCAGATGCAGCTGACCGGTGGCGAAAGCGGCTTCAGTTGCAATGGCAATACCGGCATCAACGTCATTATAGGCAACAACGCCAGCCTTGCCGCAAACGACGCGGTCTGGGGCAGTGCGTTCTTCAATCCCTCCGTTTTGGTTTTCCAAACCACGGCCTCCCAGGGCAATTCGTCCGTAACCTTCCAGAATCGAATCGATCTCAACGGCGCAAACCGCAGCATCCAGGTTTTCAGCGGTGTGTCCGGCACGGCATCGGCCACCATTACCGGAGTCATCCGTAACAGCTCCACGAGCATGGTCGCGGGCCTGATCAAGACCGGCCCGGGCCGACTCAACCTCAACGCCGCGAATACCTACAACGGCGGCAACACCGTTCAGGCAGGCACGCTTCAACTCGGCAACGCCACCGCCCTCGGCGCGACCAGTGGTCCGCTCACCGTCAATGGCGGCATCCTCAACCTCAACGACCAGACCGTTTCCGTCGGCAATCTCTCGGGCACCGGAGGCACCATCGCCAACAACGGCAATGCCGCCCGAACCCTCACCATCGGCAACGGCAACGCCACCGGCGGAAACTATCTGGGCGTCATCGCCAACCGCACCAACACCGGCACCGGCACCCTCGCCCTCACCAAGACGGGCACCGGCACCATCACCCTGACCAACTCCAACACCTACACCGGTGCCACCGCCATTACCGGCGGCAGCCTGATCATCACCGGTCCCGTCCAGGCCACCACGGCGATCACCTTCGCTTCCAACAGCTCGCTCGGCCTCGTCATCGGATCGCCCGTCACCGCCGCCAGCGCGGCGGTGAATTTTGCCACCGGCCTTGTTTCCGTATCCGGCACGCCAAGCGCCCAGAGCCACGTCCTGCTCACCGCCCAATCCTTCACCGGCACTCCAGCCCTCGCCAGCCCGGTCGCCGGCTACGAACTGAAGGTCATCGGCAACCAGCTCCAACTCAACCAGGTCGCGACCAATCCCTACACCGCTTGGTCCGCTTGCGCCGACTTCGAAGCCGACTCCAATAACGACGGCGTGGACAACGGCTTGGCTTGGATCCTCGGCGCGGCCGATCCGAATGTCCACGCAACCTCGCTCCTCCCGACCTTGGACAACACCAGCGATGCGGACTACTTCATCTTCAACTACCGCCGAAGCGACGCCGCGGCCACTGACGCCAACACCTCCATGAAGGTGCAGTACGGCAGCGCGCTCGCGGGTTGGACCGATGCCACCGCCGGACCGGACATCGTGATCACGATTTCCGACGACTTCCACGCGGCGGGCATCGACAAGGTGGCGGTGAAGATCCGCCGCACCCTCGCGGTGGGCGGCAAGCTCTTCACCCGTCTCCATGTGACCGGGACTCCTTGAGCTTGTCCCACCGGTTTCGGCGTCGAGAATTGATTCGGCGCCGAGCCGGGACTTTCATGAATAGGGTCACCTGAACGGATCGAAGCAGTGGCAATACCATTGGCGCAAAAGTCATTCTCTTTGGCGCGTTTGAGCAGCACTATCCCCTTTACTCGTTCCGCCGAAGAGTGACACCCTCGCGGCGCTAGGATATAACTCAAAAGCTGGAGACAGGTCTCCGTCCGGCTTGAGGATACCCGAGCAAGACCCATACCCCGCCATCGAAATCCTGCCGGTCGTCCAAAACCCCCGGCAACCCGGCTGCAGTCGGCAGAATATCAGACGACGAGCCCATAGGGGTCATCACTTTACACTTTTCGGAGTTAATGGGTTTTCTCCGGAATCGGACGGGGTCGCCGTTGGTAACCATCGGCGGCCCCGTTCCCTCCTAGGACTTCATTCCTGAAGCATCGCCTGAACTCGCTGATAATGGTCATTTCACCCGCGTCCTGAAACTTGCTTCATGGAGCGCGATCGCGGTGCTGACGGGTTCCGGAAACTCACTTCAAATTCGTCCTGAACCGGATCGGGCGGTTCTAACAGAAGGAGCCTTCCAAACCGGTGATCCGACCGCGCTATCGTGACGCACCCCGCGCCCGGTATTCCGATGGACTGCAATCCATCGCCCGTCGGAAGGCTCGGTTGAAAAACGAGACCTGCGTGAAGCCGCAGCCCAGCGCCACGTCCAGCACGCCGCGCGAAGTCGTCGAAAGCTCGCGACACGCCGCTTGCAGCCGGATCCCGATCAGGAAGTCGCTCAGGCTGCGACCGGTGTGGCGGCGGAACTGGCGGGAAAAGGTCGGCTTGGTGAGGCCCGCGATCTTGAGCACCTCGGCCAACCGGATCTCCTCGCGGAAATTCCGGACCAGATGCCGCAGCACCCGGCTCATCGATTCCTGATAGGTCGCGTCCGCCGGCGGTAAAAAGGACCGGCTGGCCAGCGTTTCGAGCTCGCCCTCCGGTGCGGCCTCAAGCTCCGCCAGCAGTTCGACGAAGCGCCCGAATCGCGCCAGTCCCTTCAACTCCGCAAGCTCTTCCATCATCCCGGCGATCCGGCCTTGAACCGCCCCCGTCAGCCGCAACCCGCCGCCCGCCCGTTGAAAAAGCCCGCGCAAAGCACTCGCTTCCGGTAACTGCCACAGCAGATGATCCGCGGGAAAATGCCACTGCAAGGAAAGTCCCGACGTCTTGCCCGCCGCATGCCAATGGTGCGGCAGCATCCCGCCTAACAGGACTAGGTCGCCTTCCTCAAACTGCCCGATGTGATCACCGGTGAAGCGATCGCCATGCCCCTTCGTAAAAAGCGTGAGTTCCATCTCCGGGTGATAGTGCCAGTGGTTCCCCTCGCCCTTCAGCGGCCGACTGCCGCCATCCGCCAGCAGGCTCTCGACCTCCTTCACCGATGATCGCCAACGGATCAGCCGGAACGATTGACCCGCCGGAATGTTGATCGTCTCGCGCTGCATGCCGCCTGATACTTTTCTTTTCCGGATTCGGCAAATCATTGATCACCTGCGAGACAATAGTGCCAACGATTGATCCGCCCCGCGTAGCATGAAATCTCCGGATCTGCTGCAATCGGGGATCATGAACCCGCCCGTCGACTACAAGTTCTCCTTTGGCCCTTGGAACATCAGCGAGGGTGCGGACCCCTTCGGCCCCGAGGTCCGGCCCGCGTTCCCGCATGAGGAGAAGTTCGCGCTCTACCGGCCGCTCGGCTTCGAAGGCGTGCAGTTCCACGACGACGACGTGGTCCCCGGTCTCGACGACTTGGCGCCCGACCAGATGCTAAAGAAGGCCGCGGAGGTGAAGGCGATGCTCGCCAACCAGGGCCTCACCCCGGAGTTCGTGGCGCCGCGGCTTTGGTTCGATCCCCGCACCGTCGATGGCGGCTACACCTCAAACAGCGCCAGCGACCGCGCCTATGCCTGGGACCGGACGAAGAAGTGCATCGACATCGCCCGCGCCATCGGCTGCAAGGCGATTGTCCTCTGGCTGTCCCGCGAAGGCACCTACATCCGCGAGGCCAAGGACGCGCGGCTGGCTTACCAGCGGCTGTTAGAGACGCTCGACGCGATGCTTTCCTACGACCCGGAGATCGAGATCTGGATCGAGCCCAAGCCGAACGAGCCCACCGACCAGGCCTACGTGCCGACCATCGGCCACGCCATCGCGCTCGCCTATGCCTCGAAGGATCCGAGCCGCGTCAAAGGCCTGATCGAAAGCGCCCACGCCCTGCTAGCCGGCCTCGATCCCAGCGACGAGATGGCATTCGCCCTCGCCCACGACAAGCTCGGCAGCGTCCACCTCAACGACCAGAACGGCCTCAAGTACGATCAGGACAAGAACTTCGGCTCGGCCAACCTGCGCGTCGCCTTCAACCAGGTCCGCGTCCTCGAGGAAGCCGGCTACGGCCGCCGCGGCGAGTTCATCGGGCTCGACGTGAAAGCGATGCGCACCCAGGCCGGGTCGCCAGTCACCGCCCACCTCGCGAACAGCCGGGAGTTCTTCCTGTTGCTGGTCGAAAAATATCGTTCCATGGACCCGTCGCGGGTCACCCAATACCGCGAGGCCCGCGACTACGAAGCCCTCGAACGTTACATCGTCCGCCACCTGCTCGGAGCCTAACCGATTCCCATCTCCTCATGAAATCCTTTCGCCTCAACCGCCTCTTCAATCCCGCCTCCGGCCGCTGTTTCGACGTCGCGGTCGACCACGGCTTCTTCAACCAGCCCGGATTCCTCGGCGGCATCGAGGACATCCGCGAAGCCATCCGCATCCTGGTCGACGCCGGCCCGGACGCGATCCAGCTCACCGTCGGCCAAGCCCGCCACTTGCAGGCTATCCCCGGCCGCCACAAGCCCTCGCTGGTCCTGCGTACCGACGTCGCCAACGTTTACGGTAGCGAGCTTCCGTCGACCGCCTTCAGCCTGATGATCGAGGACACCATGCTGCAAGCCGTTCGCCATGACGCCGCCTGCGTCTGCGTGAACCTCTTCCAGATCCCCGGCTCGCCGGAAGTCCACGCGCAGTGCGTCGAGAACATCCTCCGCCTGAAACCCCAGGCCGACTACTACGGCATGCCGATGATGGTCGAGCCGCTGTGCTTCCGCCCGAACCACGAGGCCGGCGGCTACATGGTCGACGGCGACCTGACCAAGATCGCCCACCTCGTCCGGCAGGCCGTCGAGCTTGGCGCGGACGTGATCAAGGCCGACCCGACCACCGACCCCGCCGACTACCACCAGGTCGTCCGCATCGCCGGCGACGTCCCGATCCTGGTCCGCGGTGGCGGCAAGGTCGGCGACCGCGAGATCCTCGAGCGCACCCGGGTTCTGCTCGATCAAGGCGTCGCGGGCATCGTCTACGGCCGCAACGTCATCCAGCACGCCAACCCGCGCGGCATCACCCGCGCGCTAATGGCGATGGTTCACGAGAACATCGGGGTCGAGGAAGCGCTGCAGCATCTCGTGCCATGATGAAGCCGGAGCGTTCGGGACTGCTGGCCGGCGGGAACTTCATCGTCGACCAGTTGAAGCTGGTCGACCACTACCCCGAGCAGGACCGGCTCGCTTTCGTCTCGTCGCAATCCCGCACCAATGGCGGCGGGCCCTACAACGTGCTCAAGGACCTCGCCGCGATGGGTGCGACCTATCCGCTCGCGGCGATCGGGATGGTCGGTGACGACGAGAACGGCCGCTGGATCCAGGACGACCTCGCGGCGTGCGGCATCGATATCGCCCAACTTCACGTCACGAACGAGGCCGCGACATCCTACACCGATGTCTTCTCGGTCGAGTCCACCGGCCGCCGCACCTTTTTCCACCAGCCGGGGGCCAACGCGCTGTTAGAACCCGCTCACTTCGATTTCTCGAACAGCAGCGCGAGGCTCTTCCACTACGCCTACCTGATGCTGCTCGACCGGCTCGACCGCTTCGATGCGGACGGAAGCACCGCCGCCGCCTCGGTTCTCGCCCGCGCCCGTGCGGCGGGACTGGTCACCAGCGTCGACATGGTCAGCGCCGGACGCCCCGGTTTCCGCGAGCTCGTGCTCGCCGCGCTGCCGCAGGCCGACCACCTCTTCGGCAACGAGATCGAAGCCGGCTTGCTGCTCGACCAGCCGCTCGACGGCAGCCTGCCCGGCCTCGCGGAAGCAGCCGCGCGCCTGCTCGATCTCGGCGTGAACGAAGCCGTCGTGCTCCACTCCCCGGCCGGCGCGGTGGCCGTTGAAAAAAGCGGTTCATCTTATGTCCGTCCCTCCTTGAAACTCCCCGCCGACTTCAGCAAGGGTGCCACCGGAGCCGGCGATGCCTTTGCCGCCGGCTACCTCCACGGCCTGCACGAAGGCTGGCCGATGGAGCGCCGCTTGCAGCTCGCGACCTGCACCGCCGCCGCCTGCCTGCGCCATCCCTCGCCCTCCGCCGGGCTCCTTCCGGTGGCCGATTGCCTCGCGCTCGAATCCCGCTTTCCCGCCGCATGAACCACCTCCTCGATGACCTGCGGCAGCACTGCGGCGCGGACCGCGTGCTGTCCGATCCGACCGACCTCATCCCCTACAGCTTCGACGGCACCGCCGAACTCCGGCAGATGCCCGCCGCGGCCGTCTTCCCGCGCAGCACCGCCGAGGTCGCCGCCTGCGTGAAATCCGCGGTCCGACAGGGCGTCCCGATCGTCACCCGCGGCGCCGGCACCGGCCTCAGCGGCGGCAGCGTGCCGGTGCCCGGCTGCCTGGTGATCTGCATGGTCGACTTGAAGGCAATCCTTTCGGTCGATCCCGCCAATCTAACACTCCGCGCCCAGCCCGGCGCGATCACCGCCGACATCGACGCCGCCGCGGGCAAGCACGGCCTGTTCTACCCGCCCGATCCCGGCTCGATGCGCGTCAGCACGATCGGCGGCAACGTCGCTGAGAACTCCGGCGGCTTGCGCGGATTGAAATACGGCGTCACCCGCGACTACGTGATGGGCCTCGAAGTCGTGCTGCCCGATGGCTCGGTCACCCGCCTCGGCAACGCCTGCGTCAAGGACGTCGCCGGCTACTCGATGAAGGACCTCTTCATCGGCTCGGAAGGCACGCTGGGCATCATCACCGAGGTCCTCCTCAAGCTGCTCCCCCGCCCCGCCGCGCGGCGGACGATGCTGGCGAGCTACGACCGGATGGAAGACGCCGCGCGCACCGTGTCGGCAATCATCGCCGCGAAGATCATCCCCTGCACGCTGGAGTTCCTCGACCGCATGACGATCCGCTGCGTCGAGGACTTTTCCAAGATCGGCCTGCCGCTCGACTGCGAGGCGCTGCTGCTGATGGAGACCGACGGCCATCCCGCCGCGGTCGCCGACGAGGCCGCGGAGATGGAGAAAATCGCGCTGGCCCACGGTGCCCGCGACATCCGCAGCGCCCGCGACGATGCCGAGGCGCTCACGCTATCCTCCGCCCGCCGCAACGCCTTCACCGCGCTCGCCCGGGTCCGGCCGACGACCATCCTCGAGGACGTCACCGTGCCACGCGACAAGCTGGCGGAGATGGTCGCCTTCATCGCCGAGACCGCCGCGGCGCACCGGCTGCAAGTCGGCACTTTCGGCCACATGGGCGACGGCAACCTCCACCCGACCTTCCTCACCGACGAACGCGACACGGAGGAAATGGGCCGCGTCCACCGGGCGCTCGATGCCATCGTCGACAAGACCCTCGCGCTCGGCGGCACCATCACCGGCGAGCACGGCGTCGGCCTGGCGAAGAAGGCGTGGCTGCCGCGCCAGTTCGATCCCGCCAGTCTCGGCCTGATGCGCACGATCAAGCGCTCGCTCGATCCCGCCAACCTGCTCAACCCCGGCAAGATCTTCGACTGTTAGAGTCATGGCCGACACCCTCCAGCAGCTCCGGGAAGAACTCCAGCAGTGCATCCACTGCGGGCTCTGCCTGCCGGTCTGCCCGACCTACGACCTGACCCGCCGCGAGCGCAGCAGCCCGCGCGGCCGGATCTCGCTGATGAAGGCGGTGGCGGCCGGCGAGTTGGAGCCGGGTGCGATCTTCGCCCAGGAAATGGGCGACTGCCTCGGCTGCCTGGCCTGCCAGACCGCCTGCCCGGCCGGGGTCGATTACGCGTCGCTGATCGAGACCGCCCGCGCCGAAGTCGAAACCCGCGGGCTCAACGATTCACCTTCCCGCTCGTTCTGGCGCTGGTTCGCCCTCGAACAGCTCTTCATGAGTCCCCGGGCACTCCGTCTCGCGGGACGAATGCTCCGTCTCTATCAGAAATTCGGCCTCGACCGCGTGGCGCGGCGCTTCGGCCTGACCCGCCTCCTCCCCAAGGACCTGCGCGCTCTGGAGCCGCAGACCCCGCGGATCGCCATGGCCTTTTCGGACGAGTTGATCGACTCGTTCGAAAGCCGGACCGTCCCCGCCAAGCACCGCGTCGCCCTGCTCACCGGCTGCGTCCAGGACCTGGTCTTTTCCGACATCAACCGCGACACCGCCGATGTCCTGCTGGCCAACGGCTGCGAGGTCCACACCCCGCCGCTGCAACCTTGCTGCGGCTCGCTCCACGCCCACAACGGCGCGCTTGAACCCGCCCGCGAACTGGCCCGCCGCTTGATCGACCTGCTCCCGCCCGACCGCTTCGACGCCATCCTCACCAACTCCGGCGGCTGCGGCTCGCACCTCCGCCACTACGGCAAGCTACTCGCCGGCGACCCCGCCTACGCCGCCCGCGCCCGGCTCTGGGACTCCAAGCTGCGGGACATCCACGAGTGGCTGATCGAAACCGGCTGCCGTCCGCCGATGGCCGCACCACAGGACGCGCCGCTGACTGTCACTTACCACGACTCCTGCCACCTCGCCCACGGCCAGAAGGTCGTCCGCCAGCCGCGCGAGCTGTTAGACCGGATCCCCGGCGTCACCACCGTCTCATTGCCCGAAGCCTCGTGGTGCTGCGGCAGTGCCGGCATTTACAACATCACCCGGCCGGAGACCTCCGCCGCGCTGATGGAGCGCAAGGTTGGCCACGTGATGGCCACCGGCGCGAGCCACCTCGCCACCGCCAATCCCGGCTGCCACCTGCAGCTCGCCCGCGGCCTCGCGGACGCCGGCTCGCCGGTCGAACTGATCCAACCCGTCACCCTGCTCGCCCGGGCCTACCGGCGCGAATCCCACACATGAAAAACATTCCCGTCGGCATCATCGGCGGCGGCCTCATGGGCCGCGAAATGGCCAGCGCCTTCGCCCGCTGGTGTGCTCTAACAGATGTAACCGCCCGCCCGGTCCTCACCGCGGTTGCCGATCTCAATTCGGACACCCTTTCGTGGTTCACCCGCATCCCGGGCTGCACCCAGCTGGTCGCCGACTACCACGAACTTCTGGCCAACCCGGAGATCGAGGTCGTCTATGTCGCGGTCCCCCACCACCTGCACGAGACCATCTACCTCGACGTCCTCGCCGCCGGAAAGGACCTGCTGGCCGAGAAGCCCTTCGGGATCGATCTTCCCGCCGCCCGCCGGATCGCCGATGCCGCCAAGGCCTCCGGCCGCTTCGTCCGCTGCTCGTCGGAGATGCCCTTCTTCCCCGGCGCGCTGCGCGCCTTTGATCTTGCCCGCTCCGGAAATCTCGGCCGGCTGTTAGAAGTCACCAGCGGCTTCCATCATTCGAGCGACCTCGATCCCGCCAAGCCCGCCAACTGGAAGCGCCTGAGTGCGATCTGCGGCGAGGGCGGAGTGCTCAACGACCTCGGCATGCACGCCTGCCACGTCCCGCTGCGCCTCGGCTGGAAGCCGAAGTCGCTCTTCGCCCAGCTCCAGAAAGGCTACCCGGTCCGCCCCGACGGCAAGGGCGGCACGACGGCCTGCGACACCTGGGACAACGCGATGCTCCACACCTGGTTCGACCACGACGGCGCGGAAGTCCCGATGCGGCTCGAAATGAAACGCCTCGCCCCGGGCGCGACCAACACCTGGTTCCTCGAGATCCTCGGCAGCGACGGCGGTGTGCGCTTCAGCACCGCGGAGCCGAAGACCCTGCACGTCTTCGAGCGCGGCAAGGAGCAGTGGTGGAAACGCACCGAGCTGGGATTCGGCACCGGATTCAAGACGGTCACCGGCGGAATCTTCGAGCCCGGCTTCCCGGACGTGATCCAACAGATGTGGGCGGCCTACCTCGAAGAACGCGACGGCAACCTCGGATCCCGCTTCGGCTGCGCGACCCCGGAGGAAGCCCTCGCGAGCCATGAGATTTTCGCCGCAGCGCTCGAGTCCCAGCGGCTCGGCCAGGCCGTTGCCTTGATTCGTCCGTAGTGAGGACCGGAGGCGGAAGTCGGATTTCAACCGGGAAACAACGCGAAGGGCGATTGAAGAAGAAACCGCCGGCGTCCGGGCGCGCATCCCCACGCGACAACGTAGCCAACGAGCGTCCTCCGTTTATCCCAGCAACCCCGAGGTCAGATCCACCCAGTCGTAGCCGACGCCGTGCCGGTCGCACAGCAGGTTCGAGGAGAGCCGGCCGCTCTCGTAGATCGTCGGCAGCCCGCTGCCCGGGTGGGTACCGCCCCCGACCAGGTAGAGATTGTCATAGCCCTGCATCCGGTTGTGCGGCCGGAGGTAGAGCATCTGGTCCAGCGTGTGGGCGAGGTTGAAGGTTGCGCCCATGAAAATATCGAGCCCGTCCCGCCAGTCGTCCGGCGTCAGGATCCGCTCCTCGACGATGTGGCTCCGGAGATCCTTCATCCCGGTCTTTTGCTCGATCCGGTCGAGGATCTTGTCGCGGTATTCCTGCTTGTGACGGTCCCAGTCGTAGCCGTTGCGGCAGTTGATCGTCGGAACCAGCACGTAAAGCCCCGACTTGCCCGCCGGTGCCACGGACGGGTCGGTGATCGAAGAATTCCTCACGTAAACCGACATGTCGTCCGACACATGCCGCTCGCCCCTGATGTCATCGACGTTCTGCCGGTAGTCATCCGCGAAAATGATGTGATGGTGAGGCTCGTCCCGATAAATCGTATCGAGCCCGAGGTAGAGCATGAAGGTGGAGCAGGAGAACTTCTTCTTCTCAAGATCCGCCTTCGGCTGCGAACGGCCGTTCATCAGCGAGGTGACCGCGTGGGCGTAGTCGGCATTCATGATGGCGTCGTCGCACTCCAGCACCTCGCCATCGTCGAGTTTCACACCCTTCACATCGGATCCGTTGAAGATCACCTCCTTGACCCCGGTGCCCAACCGCAGCTTGCCGCCATGCTCCAAGAAGACCTTCGCCATCGCATCGGAGATTTTGCAAAGCCCGCCCTGAACATGGTAAATCCCGAATTTGTATTCGGTGTAGGACAGGATGCTGAAAAGCGCCGGGCATCGCCAAGGCGACATCCCGAGATACTTCGCCTGAAAGGTGAATGCGAGCTTCAGCCGGTCGTCCTTGAAATACTGGTCGAGCACATCGACCACCGATTTGCCCGTCGCCACATACGGCAACGCCTTCATCAGCGTGGTGCTGAGAAAGGACTTGAGCTCGTGATAGGGCCGCTGGAGGCAGGGGTAGATCGCCCGCATTTTGACCTCGTGGTCCGCCATGAACCGGCGGTAGCCCTCGTCATCGCCCGGGAAGCTTTGGCCGATCTGAGTCGCCATCCGCTCGATGTCACAGGTGGTTTCCAGCGAGACCCCGTCCCACGTCAGCCGGGTCATCGGATCAAGCAGAACGAAGTCGAGGTAGTCCTCGGACTTGCGGCCGGCCTCCCGGAACACCTCGTCAAGGGTGAATTTCTGGTGGAGGAAGGTAGGACCCGTGTCGAACGAGTAATCCCCGACTTTCAGCTCGCCGTTCCGCCCGCCCACCCGGTCCTGTTTTTCCACGATCGTGACGTCGAAGCCCCTGTTGGCCAGGATCATCCCGGCGGTCAAACCGCCCGGACCGGCACCCACGATCACCACACGTTTGTCTTTCGTATTTGCCATGAAGCGCCGTATCCATAGCCGCAGCTTGGCAGCGCGCTAAGGGAAAAACTCGCAAATCATCCGATGCCCCTTCCCGTCACCCGCTTCGCCCCCAGCCCGACCGGTCGTCTGCACCTTGGCCACGCCTATGCCGCGAAGGTCGCCCACGACTTTGCGCGGCAGGCCGGGGGCCGCTTTCTCCTGCGCTTCGAGGACATCGACCACACCCGTGTGCGGGAGGAATTCTACGGGGCGATCGAAGACGATCTTCGCTGGCTGAGCCTCGATTGGGATGGCCCGGCACTGCGCCAGTCGGATCGGGTGGAAGCTTACGCGGCTGCTCTGGAGCAGCTCCGCCGGCTCGGTGCCGTCTACCCCTGCTTCTGCACCCGCCGGGAAATTGAGGACGAAATCGCCCGCATGACCGGAGCTCCCCACGGCCCGGAAGGAGCACTCTATCCCGGCACTTGCCGCCGGCTTTCCCACAACGAACGCGAGGCCCGCCTGGCTGCCGGCGCGCAACCGGCATGGCGGCTCGATGCCATCCTTGCGGCATCCGTCGTCGGGCCACTCGCCTTCACCGACCTGCGCCATGGGGACCATCGGGTCGATCCTGCCCTGCTCGGCGACGTCGTCCTCGCCCGCAAGGACATCGGCACCTCCTATCACCTCGCCGTGGTGGTGGACGATGCTTTCCAGCAAGTCACCCACGTCACCCGCGGCGAGGACCTCCTCTCCTCCACCCACGTCCACCGCTTGCTCCAGGCCCTGCTCGGCCTGCCGGAGCCGGTTTATCTGCATCACGAGTTGGTGACCGACGACCAAGGCATCCGCCTCGCCAAACGGCACGATGCCCTTTCTCTCCGCTCGCTGCGGGAATCCGGTGAATCTCCCGCCGAACTGATGACGTGCCTCCCGGCGACCTTCACTATTTGAGGTCCATGAAGGTCACGTTCTGAATCCCGCGCCCGGATAACAGGTTCAGGAACTCGATGACTTTTGGCTGGGGCAGGTCTCCCGCGACGTGCAACTGAATCACCGGCGTCAGCCCTTGCTCGATCATCGAATCGAGGCTTTTCCCGAATTCTTCCGTCGTCTGATCCAGACCTTGGGCACGAACAACACCTTCGGCAGTCAGCTGGACAAAGAGTGGGAGATCCCCCGGCTTCTCCTCGTGGCGGGGCACGGTCCTATCAAGGTCTGACTCGCGAGCCTCGATAATCCCTTTCACTAAGGCATTGATTGCCATGGCCACAGATTTCGACACCCTCCGGCACTCCTCGCAATCGTCACCTTCGCCCTCCGGATGGGTCACGAACACCACGCGGCTCATTCCTGCGGCGGCGGCCCCCCGGATGACTTTCCGACTGTGTCGAAATACCGCGTCCTTCCCGCCATGAAGGCGCAGATGTCCATCGGGCTCGATCCCCGTGAAGGCCCGGATCAATTCGGTCAATTGCGCTTCATCCACAGGCAGAGTGCCCACGAACAATCCCCCGTCCGCCCGGATTCTCACCGGAAAGCCCTCGCCTCGATCCAACCCTGCTCGCTTCACGTTAGGATCCTGCTTCAGTTTCATCCACACCGAGAAACCCGGTGTCCTCACGAATCCCACCGGACGTTCGCCAGCGCTCTGGGACAGCCGCAGCGCTTCGACCACCGCTGTTAGCGGCTCCGCGTCATCGGGCAGCATGATGGCACAAGCCCCGGCGTCGGATTCCACTCCTTCAAGCGCTCCGGCAATCTGCTCCGCCTCTCTCCCGGGCACCAGCGTCACGGGTTCCGATTCCGCCGCTTGGACCAGCAGGTGTAGCTTCCCTCCCGAAACCTCGATCAGCATCGCAACACTGTCCGGCGACGCGTCGCGGTGCATCGCCAATTCCGGGCCACCCGTGAAATGCAGCCGACTCCCGCTCCCCTTCAAGCCGTCCAGCCACACCCTGCACGCTCCGACGGTCGCGCCCCCTTCCGGATCCACGACCAACACGCCGTCGCCCCGAGCCCCCATGGACCCTGCCGTGACCACCTCTCCGCCGGGAAACCTCCAAGACTTGCCGTCCCAGCGGATCGCCCCGTCCGGCGAAGGCTTGGAACAGCCTCCCAGCAGGATCGCGAGCAAGGAGATCAGCAGTCGATTCATCCGCCGGATCTGACCATCCCCACCGGATCCTGTCGCGCCAAGATTCCGCGGCATTGCCATTTCCCGGCAGCATGAGAATCTCCAGGCGTGCTGAACTTCGAGCCCTACAATCTCCTCGCGGGCTTCATCTTCGGGATGATCGGCCTGGGTGCCTGGCGCTACGGGCGCTCGCTCGACCGCTGGAAACCGGTCGCGATCGGCCTCGCACTGATGGCCTATTCCTACTTTACCCCGTGGGCCTGGCTGACGTGGACCGTCGGTTTAGCGCTGGTCGTTCTTTTGTGGTTCCACCACGACGAGTGAACCGCCGGAATTTCCTTCTGGTCTCTTGTCTCCCGCTTCTGGATTCTACTGCCCATGTCCGACATCCGCATCACGCTGCACACCGACAAGGGCGACATCGACGCCACCATCTTCGCCTCCAAGGTCCCGGTGACCTCGGCGAACTTCCTCAACCTCGCCAAGCGCGGCTACTACGATGGCATCACCTTCCACCGGGTGATCGCCAATTTCATGATCCAAGGCGGCGACCCTACCGGCACCGGCTCCGGCGGCCCGGGCTACAAGTTTGCCGACGAGATCGACCGCACCCTGAAGCACTCCAAAGCCGGCATCTTCTCGATGGCCAACGCCGGACCGAACACCAACGGCAGCCAGTTCTTCATCACTCACGGCCCGACACCGCACCTCGACGGCAAGCACGCGGTCTTCGGCGAAGTCACCCAGGGCCAGGACGTGGTCAACAAGATCGCCAAGGGCGACAAGATCAAGTCGATCACCTTCCACGACGACGCGACCACGCTGTTCGAAAGCCAGAAGGACCAATTGGAACACTGGAATTCGATCCTCAGCCGTTGATTCGCGACCGCTTTGGCAGCTTAGTTAAGATTCCTTAAATATCTCCCGCCCTTGTCGCCTGTCCACATGGATAGCCCGACAAGGGCTTTTTATTGCACTTAATAATCCACTTTCTTTGATTTAGTGACACTCCAAGGGGCCGATTCAGCCCTCAAAAGTCCCACGTGATCACGTGGATCACTCCGGACTTCTTGAATTTCGCGCAGCCGGGGCTTTTTATGTTCCCCGTCAGCTCCCCCGCTGACGCTGTTCCATCCCCCCACCCCCATGAACTCCCCACTGCCCCCCCGCAGCGGACGTTTGCTGGCAGGCATCCTTGGATGTCTCTGCGCCATCGGCAACGTCTCCGCCATCGAAGTCACGGT
>Ga0247843_1002483_pt1 | contig 33229 bp, 25 predicted proteins | sample LaCruzMarch2017__FD_192420 | JGI IMG/M metagenome (GOLD analysis project Ga0247843, IMG submission 192420) | Freshwater microbial communities from meromictic Lake La Cruz, Castile-La Mancha, Spain - LaCruzMarch2017_8m | ecosystem: Environmental > Aquatic > Freshwater > Lake | place: Spain... | reverse complement strand
GGCAATATGTTGTCAGCAATGGCAAATGTTCGTCAGAACGGTTAAAATTAGAACTGAATTTTTTTATTTATTTAGAAAATAGAATAGTATGTCCATTCCAAAGGAACCGCGGCAGTTAATGATAAACCTGATGTACTTAGTCCTAACGGCTATGCTTGCATTAAACGTTTCTGCTAAGATTATCAATGCATTTTTTGTCATAAATGATGGCATAAAGAATAGTAATAGCATCTTCGACGATTCTCATGTTATTACTATGACTGCCCTGGAGAAAAATGTAGAACAAGACAGAGGAAAATATCAGCCTCTATTAGATGTAGCTAAGGATGTAGCTCAAATTTCTAAGGAGTTTAATGCTTACGTAGAGTCTGTTAGAACAGAGATGGTTGACGCTACAGATGGGTATTACCCAGCTGATGATCGTGATCATCCAAATTATCCTAAAGGTTACAAAAGTAAGGATATAACTACCCGAATTTTAGTAGATCAAAAAAGAGGTAATGAGTTAGAAAAAAGAATTTTAGCGGATCGTGATAAAATTTTATCCAGAATTAAAACGCTATCTGGATTACCCGGCACTCAGATTAACGAAACAAGTATTGAGGAATTGTCAAAATCTATTTCGCTAAATATTTCTGAAAGTTGGAAAAAAGATAAGATAGCCAAATCCTGGTCTGAATTTACCTTTAAACAAATGCCTCTTGCTGCTGTCTTCCCTCTGCTAACTCAGATGCAAAATGATATGAAGAGTTCTGAAAGTGCAGTGATCAATTTCTTAGTTAATCAGGTGGGTTTAACTTCTTTTAAAGTAGATAATTTTATCCCAATATCTTCAGCGGTAAAAAGCTATGTAATTGAAGGTGAAACCTATAATGCTGAAATATCTGTTGGTGCAACCTCAAAATCTATTACTGAGAATATGTCTATCAGGGTAAATGGTTCTCCACTCAGTGTGACTGATGGGATTGGTAAATTTATCTCTACCACTTCTGGAACAGGTTTAAAAAGGTATAAAGTAGATGTAAGTCTAAAAAATCCAACCACAGGGGAACAAGAAACCTACTCCAAAGAATTTGAATATGAAGTAGGTCGCCGTTCCGTAACTGTTACCGCTGATAAAATGAATGTATTTTACACAGGTGTTGAAAATCCTCTTTCCGTTGTCGCGGCAGGTGTGTCAAGTAACGATTTACGTGTTTCTGCAACCAATGCTACCTTAACGCCCAACGGTGCAGGTAAATATATCGCTAAAGTTACAGGAGGTGGTGGCGTTGCAAAACTCACTATTTCTGGTGGTGGATTAAATCCAACCAATTTTGACTTCAGAATCAAACCAATTCCTGATCCGGTAGCTAAACTGGGAGGTTCAACGGGTGGAGATTTAGGCAATGGCGTTATGAAAGCACAACTAGGTGTCATTGCTGAATTGTCAGGTTTTGATTTCGACGCACGCTGTGATATTTCCGGATTTGAATTGGTTTATGCACCCAAAAGAGAGGATCCTATTGTAGTTATAAACGGAAGTGGAACCTTTACTGCAGATTCGAAAAGATTGTTGAATTTAGCAAAACCTGGGGATGCTTATTATTTCAATAATGTTAGAGCACGCTGCCCTGGTGATGTTGCTGGAAGAAAAATAAACTCTTTGGTATTTCAAATTAAATAAAGTTTATCCATGTTCAAGAAAAATTTTAGTCCATTCCTAATCCTGTCTCTACTTACTTTTATAGGTGTTAGTGGTTTTTCTCAGGTGCCGGACAATATTATGACTGAATCAGGAACTATACTTAGAGAAGCTCCTCTCGATGATATTACTGGTTCGAGCATAAAACAAACCAAAAAGTTACTTCCTTATGAACCACTCAGAGAATCCGATGTTTTCTGGAAAAAAAGAGTCTGGAGAGTCATTGATGTTCGTGAAAAAATGAATCAAAACTTTGCTTATCCTGTTAGGCCACTATTCCAGATCTTCCTGGATGCCATTAAAAACGAGGAGAGACCAATGCGTGTTTTCGCCGATGAGGATTTTAAACAAGAAATGACTCAAGAACAAATTGATAAACAATTGTTTAAGATCGATTCCGTTCCTATCCAGGATCCGGTAACTTATGAGATTACCGTCAAAGAAGTAAGAAATGATCTCAATTTCGCAGATATTAAGCGTTACCGAGTAAAAGAGATTTGGTATTTCGACAAGCAGTCTTCTACCCAAAAAGTTAGAATTTTGGGTATTGCACCACTCATCCAGGTAAAGTCCGATCAAGGTTCAACGATAGGTGAAACCCCATTGTTTTGGGTTTATTATCCAGAGGCAAGAGAGTATCTTGTAAATGAAATGGTATTCAACCCTGCAAATGACGCTTCTCAAATTTCCTGGGAAGATTTAATGGAGATGCGATATTTCTCTTCCTATATTATCAAAGTATCCAACGTAGGTGACCAACGATTACAAAATCAGTTTGGTTCTGGTAGAGATATGCTCTTAGAATCAGAAAAATTGAAACAATCCATTTTCAATTATGAAAATGATCTTTGGGTTCATTAAATAAAAGGTTAAAAAGGGGGAAGGTGAAAATCTTCCCCCTTTTTTTATGCCATGTACTCCCATGCAGTTCTATAAGAAGCATTCGCCTCACAGTAATCGAGAAAACCAGCAAAAAATAAATCTTTACCGATAGTTGAGCTATCTCCTACCACTACAACCTGACATTTCGCTCTGGTTATGGCCACATTAAACCGACGATAATCCTTTAAAAACCCTATATCATTTTTTCCATTTGATCTAACTAAACTAACTATTACGATATCACTCTCCTGGCCCTGAAAACCATCGATGGTTTTCACTTTTATCGCTAAATTCACTAGTTTATCGTCAGCTCGAATTTCTCTTTCCATATAATTGATTTGACCTTTATAAGGGGAAAGTATCACGATGGAGGGAAAATCAAAATTAACCAAGGCTTGTGTTTCGTTTATTATTCGATAAATATGCTCCCTTAAGAGACTAAACTCGTCTGCATTAAAGAGGCTTCCAGAACCAGGTTCTGGCTTTTCCTCGAATCCAGTTCCCGCTGTATCTATAAAAATCAAGGGGCTATTATCCTGAAAAGGTAATTTTTTATCTTTTACTGTAGGAGAAGCTAACAGTTTATTATTATAAAAATATTGATTTGAATAGCCCATTATTAGTTCATTCCCCCGATACTGGACCTCCAGCATTTGGTGGACAAATCCTTTTTGTATTACTTTCTCCATTAAGGTTAAAGCGAGGCCAGATTTATTGGCATCTCTTGATTTTACGGTAGGTGGAAGTTGAAAAGGGTCACCGCAGAGGACTACCCTTTCTGCTTTCAAAATAGGTATCCAGGTAGCGGGTTCTAGCGCTTGTGCCGCTTCATCAATAAGCACTGTAGTAAACTTTCTTCCTGACAATAAAGAATGAGCAGCACCCACCAAAGTACAGGTAATTACCTGTGCACGGTCTAAAATCTGCTCTATCAGTCTTTTTTCTAATTGATTTACCCAGGTAGAAAGATCACTTGCTTCACTCAATAATTCTCTTTTTTGTCTTTTCTGTCCATAATCTAAAGGCGTGCGAAAAGAATTAGCCTTTTTTCTTAAAGCGTCAGCCTCAATGCGCATTCTTTTAATTGCTTTAGATTCCTCATGTGCTGATATTTGGTAATCGAGGGTATGATTCAAAATGTCTTCATCGACCCTGGAAATATTTCCTAATCGCACTATGTTAATCCCCTTTTTGCTTATCCTTTCCGTTAATAAATCTACCGCAGTATTACTTGGGGCACAAACTAAAACCTGATATTCAGTATCACATAAACGTGCAATAGCTGACACCAGCGTAGTGGTCTTACCGGTACCAGGTGGACCGTGAATGATCGAGATGTCTTTTGCTGAAATAATATGATTTATTGCATCATTCTGTGAGTTATTAAGCAATGGATTTATTGCTTCATCTTTCAATAGAGTAAAAACAGGTAATTTATCTCCAAATAAGATCTCTTTGAAATGCTGAACTCTTCCTTTATGCGTATTCTTCAGTGTTTTTAGTACCGATTCCATTTCCCTGTACGACTTTTCATCAAATTCAGGAAGAATAGCAATAGACGATTTAAAAACCCAGTCGGGAAGGAACGATTGTCCAAAAATAATCTGCATCGTATCCTCTCTTACAAAATGTACCACGCCAACCAGATAAGTCCCTTCCTTTTGATCTGTAATTTCACATAAGCGAATAGGATTCCCCGCTCTAAAAACATGCGCCTTTCCTTTATTTTTAGTTCGTTCTACTGATACTTTTATATTTTCTCCAATGGAAAAGCCCTGATGTAAAATGGTTAAAGGACACCATAAATAGCCCCTTTCTCTTTTTTCAGCTAATGACAAAGGAAGAAGGTAAGACTGAAACTGTCTTAAATCTTCTTGCTTTTCCAAGGTAAGCCATTTCTCAAGTTCTCTGATTTTTTCCTCTATTCCTTCCATTTTCCCTTCTTACCTTTTAGTGTGATGGTAGTCACAATGTTTATGATGAACAACAGCTAATTTTGAAAAAAAAATAAACAATGTTAAACTGGTTAAAAAATCTATTCACCGGACCCGATTTAAAAGGATTTGCCGCAAATGGTGCCCTCATTATTGACGTTCGCACAAAGGAAGAGTTTAAAAATGGTCATCATCCAAAATCTGTAAATATTCCTTTAAGTGATTTGTCAGGTAAAATTTCTGAACTCAAAGCTAAACAAAAAACAATTATTGCCTGCTGTCAATCTGGTAGCAGAAGTAGTATGGCCGTTTCCTTACTGCGCAAAAATGGCCTCGATGCTTATAATGCAGGATCCTGGAGGCAAATTGCCAGACTTTTTTCTTGAATTTTTAATTTAACCATCTAAAGAATATTAAATCTTTAGATGGTTAAATACGCTCAAGCCACCGTGTCAAAACGCTTTTGATAAAAGTCAGTCCATAGGACTATCAAAACAACAACATATTCAATAAATACAAGATAATATTGTTCTTTATTCATTTCCTCATGGTAATGACTGTAACTTAGCATTGAAAAAGTTGTCCATACGATGACAAAATATATCCTGTTAAATACAGAAAAGAAAACCAAAGGAATTAAATACCATGGATGAACAACAGGACTAAAAAATAGATGTATAAAATATAAAATTAAACATTGTAAAGGGAAAGATTCCCATACCCCTTTTCTCTTATTAACTGAAAAATAAAGAATTAGAATAAGGGAAATGCACGCCGTCAGAGGTCCTAATAATTTAATCTTGTTGTAGCCGTAAATCAAATATCCCCAATATTTAAATAGGTTATAACCAAATGCATTAAATTCTAAAGCATTAAAATACAAAGTAAGACTTTTAAAAATGCCTCCTTTCATTAATCCATCTGCGTAAGGATAGAAAGATAAAATGATTAAAAGAAGAAGTCCAAAACAAAAAATAAAGCGCTGTCTTAATGAAAGTCTCCATAATATCGAAGGAAGTAATAGTAAGGGAGTTAATTTTACTATTATGGCAGAAGAAAATGGCAGAAATGCGTATTGGGGGAATTTTTTAAGGAACAAAAAAAATAGAGCAAGGAAAAATACCATGATTCCCTCCGCATGTAAATTTCCCATCTCCTCTATGATGACGAGCGGATTTAACAAATAAATCATCGCCCGCCAAGGTTTTAAATCATATAATTTCAAAATTACAGGCAATAAAAAAACCATGCCAATAGAAAATAAAGCATAAAATACCTTTAATATGAGGAGATTTGTATCTACCCTATTATTACCCATTTTCACCGAATATTTAAATAAATATTGCAAAAAGGGAGGATAAACGCTGTGATATTCCGGACTATTCAGGTGACGGAATAAATAATGATCCCTTTCGATGGCTGAAGAAGTAATCAGCTCAGATGGTCTTTTATCGTAAGGATTTTCACCTTGAATGGACACATTGCCATCCCAAAAAAACCTAAAATAATCGTCAGATAAATTGGGGGTTGTGAACACCAACGAAATCCTGATAACCACTGCAATGAACAGATAAAACGATATGGAACGATCATTTTTTGATAAATAAAGCAGCAGAAAATAACCTATATTAACTGGTACCAACCATATGAGAATGGAAACAAAATCTGACTGACTGGCAGCTAGCATTCCAAAAACCAGAGAAAAGGAAAATACGGCACCAATCAAGTATTTTAAATACATAAAGAACTTGATTAAGTCTTATTTAATTACCCGTTTAAACTATGTTTAGCGGTAAAAAAGAAGATGGCACCAAAACCAAAAGCCAGCATGATATGGAAAACCAGGAAGATATATAGTCCTAAATGAATGCCTAAGGCGATACCACCAATATAATACAAAGCCAGAAGGCCTTCCACTATGGTTGAGGGCGCTAATTTTCTTATGATGTATTTATTTTTCATAAACGAATCACCCGCATTGGTAATATTAAATTTTGGTGTTCTTACGAAGGCTGATTTCTTGCCAAGATAACCTTCAATGACCGCAATACTATTATGGAAAGAAAGTCCCATTGATAGCGACAGGAAGACGGGAAAAAGTAGAAAAAACTCGACAGTAGCGTCAGCTATTGACTTTTGTCTTGCCGGAGATTGAATATTCGCTACAAAATAAACTGAAGTGACAGACATCATGCCAAGGAAAAAATAGGTAAATACATCTTTATTAAATCCTCTGGCTATAAATTCCTCCATATAATAAAGTAAAGGAACACTAGATATACCAGTAGCAAAAACAAAGAGAAAGACACTGCTGGCAAAAAGATGCTGGGTGGCGTGTATTTTTTGTCTTGTAGTCAAGTCTTTTGATTTCCAAAGGGTGGGTAGCATTTTTCTTGCGGTTTCAGCCCCTCCTTTCATCCAGCGAAACTGTTGAGATTTTAGCGCATTCATCTCAGCGGGTAATTCAGCAGGAGAACCAATTCCTTCCAGGAACTTAATTTTCCACCCTTTCATTTGCGCTCTGATGCTCAAATCTAAATCTTCCGTTAAAGTATCAGCCTCCCAACCGCCAGCATCCTCGATGGTTGATTTTCTCCAAACACCAGCAGTACCATTGAACTGAAGGAAATAATCACCTTGCATCCTACCCACTTGCTCTACGGTAAAGTGAACATTCAACTGAAGGGCCTGCAGTTTTGTGATTAGAGAATAATTCTGATTTATATGTTCCCATCGAGTTTGCACAACGCCCACTTTTGGGTCTTGAAAGAAAGGTACTGTTTTCTTAAGAAAATCTGGTTTGGGCATAAAATCAGCATCGAAAATAGCCAGAAACTCACCTTTGGCGAAAACTGTCCCATCTTTAAGTGCCCCCGCCTTGTATCCCTGACGAACGGTTCTTAAAATCTGTTCAATCTGAAATCCTTTTGCTTTGTATTCCTCTACTTTTCTTTTTACTATGTCCAGTGTTTCGTCGGTGGAATCATCTAAAATATGAATTTCAAACCGATCTTTTGGATAATCAAAGGCAGCTATAGTGTCAATCAATCTTTCTACTACATATTGTTCATTATACAAGGGCAATTGCACGGTGACCATTGGCCAGACATAGTCAGCGGGAAGGATGTCATCCACTTCATTTTTCAAGCTGCCACCTGTAGAAGGAGATAATGATTTTAGACCCCTCTTATAGAATACAAGAAGATCAAATTGCATAACACAATATAGGGTGATATACAACAGGCAAGTTGCATAAATTCCCATAAAAACGTAGGCCAAAATGGACATATAGAAGAAAATTGTAGATGAAAAAAGAACCTTTCCTAAATTAGAGGTCAGTTGTTATAAAAAGTCACAATTTAGAGCGCAAATTTACAATAATTTAAAGATTGTCCATATAATTTTATATCCAGCTAAAATACTCCCTTTTATAGTGCCTGAAATTTTTGATTCACCCAGTCTTTTCCTGTAGTTAACGGGGACTTCCACGCAAACCAATTTATTTTTAGCTGCCTTAACCTGCATTTCTACCGTCCATCCAAAATCAATATCTTCCATATTCAAGGCTAATAAAGTATTCCAGCGAATGGCTCTGAATGGACCTAAATCGGTGAAACGAACACCGTAAAATAAACGAATCAACATCGTTGCCAGCAAATTACCAAATCTTTGATGGAGTAATAAGGCATCCGTTTCACTTTCTCCCAAAACCCTTGACCCAATGACAAGTTCCACTTTTTTGTCATCAAAAGGCTTAAGAATGGCATGAATATCCGAAGGGTTATCAGAATGATCAGCATCAAGAAATACGACCAAATCAATAGGATCTGGATAATTTTTATTCTTAAGATAGCTTATAGCGCACAAACAGGCGGAACCATACCCTCTCCTTGGTTCAAAAACAACGGAAGCTCCATTGGAAGAAGCTATTTCAGCTGTTTTATCTGTACTTCCATTATCGCAAACCACTATGTCTGAAAAAATAGATGGAGGTAAGCTTTTAAGAACGGCGGCAATGCCAAGTTCTTCATTCAAGGCTGGGATAATAAGAACTATATTTTGCTTGCGATAAGTAGTCATAACCTGAATAAATGATAAAGAAATAATGTAAATCTAAAAATATAAGCGATACTAAATTCATCTTCCATTATATTTGCAATCTAAACAGGAAACATGCACATCTATCGCCTACTTTTAGGCTTAACCATCTATATTTCCCTTCTCTTACTAATTTCTTGTCAAAAGGAGTGGGTATTTACCACTTCACCGACGGATAAAGTTACTTTTTCCTCCGATACCCTTCGCTTTGATACCGTTTTTACCCAAATTGGATCCTCCACCAGAATTTTAAAAATTTATAATCCATCAAAAGAAGCTATCAATATCAGCTCTCTTTATTTAGCCGCAGGGGCAAATAGTAAATTTAAAATAAATGTCGATGGGTTTCCCGGGGCTAAGGCATTGAAAGATATTCCCATTTACCCGAAAGACAGTATTTATTTATTTGCTACGGTGACCATTAATCCAAACTCCCCTCTTTCCGTCAGTCCTTTTATTTTTAACGAAGAACTTATTTTGGAAGTTAATGGCAACAAACAAATAGTTACTTTAGAAGCCTGGGGGCAAAATGCCAATTATTTTCCCTCTCGTTTTAATAAAGGTGTACCCGTTGTTTTAAGCTGTAAAAACGGAGAAATTAATTGGAATGACCCAAAACCTTATGTACTGTATGGTGAAATTTTTATTGATAGTTGCACGCTCAATATTGCGCCGGGTACTCGCATTTATGTTCACGGTGGTATTGTTAAAAACAATGCCTTTGGCGTGTTCAATGATGGCATTCTCTATACTTTGCCGTTTGGAAAACTATTAATGAACGGAACTTTCGAAAAACCAATCGTTATTCAAGGAGATAGACTTGAACCTGATTATCAGGATGTTGCGGGACAATGGTATGGAATTATTCTTGGGCGAGGTTCAAAAGGTAATAAAATTCAATATACAACTATAAAAAATAGTATTGTTGGTCTATATGTAGATTCAACAGCGGAATGTACGTTGAAAAATTCACGTATTTTTAATACTGCATCGAATGGTTTAGTTGGTGTTCGGGCTACAATTCAAGCCGATAACTGCTTAATTTATAATAATGGCGGGAGTGCAGTTCAATGTATAAATGGGGGCGATTACCAGTTTAATTATTGCACTATAGCAAGTTATGGAAGTAATTCTTCTGCCTTGGGAATGACCAATTATATTTGTTACGATGACCCAATTACCTGTCAACGTAGAAGCCAATACAGGCTAAATGCTACTTTCAGAAATAGTATTTTCTATGGTTCCGATCAGGATGAAATAAATTTATCAGATATTTCAAGTGGTCAAAATAAAGCCCTTTTTAATATTTTATTTGAAAATTGCGTGGTTAGGGTAAAAGATTTATTAACAGGACAAAATAAACAATTTTCAAATTTCCTTACTGACCAATGCAAAAATTGTATCAACGGAAGCATACAAAGTAAAGTATTTAAAAATCCCTCAGAAGACGATTATACCTTAGACTCACTGTCCGTTGCGGCCAATAAAGGCCTTCCTCTTCTCAAACCCTACCCTATTTTAATTGATCTTTTAAATAAAAACAGAGATAGCGCTAATCCTGACATAGGCTGTTTCGAACAGATAAAATAATACTACAGCATGTATCCATTTGTATCTATTATTGGGACGGGCTGGTTAGGTTTACCCCTTGCCAGATTATTAGTTCAAGCAGATTGCCAGGTATTTGGAACGACCACAAGGGAGGAAAAAATAGAGTTATTGACTGCGGAAAGGATTCTATGTAATAAAATGATTTTCACTGATGATGCATCAAAAACGGACATTCAAATACCGTGGCAAACGGAAATTTTAGTTATCACCTTACCTCCCACGCTGGGCAAACAGGCTCCATTGCACGTTTACATTGACATAATAGAAAGAATCATACACCAGACTAATCACTTAGTCCATTTAAAGAAATTACTTTTCACCAGTTCCACCAGTGTTTATGGGCGTGCTAAAGGCGTTTTAACGGAAGAAACTGCCATTCAACCTCACACACCATCGGAAGAAACTTTAGCGCAGGCAGAACGACTGATAAATGAAAAGACGGGAGACTACGCCATTTATGTATTAAGATTAGGCGGTTTAGTAGGCCCGGGAAGAGAACCAGGATACTTTTTTAAGGACAAGAAAGATATTCCCGGAGGAGAAATCTCCGTTAATTTAGTTCATCAACTTGATGTGCTTAATATAATGAAGCACATTATTTTGAAAGATACCCCTGAAGGGACCTTTAATATTTGCGCAGATGAACATCCGGCAAGGGGTGATTTTTACCCTCAGAGAGCCCGGCAGGTAGGTGTTAAGGAGGCTAATTTTATTTGGGGAAATGAGCCTGAAAGGTATGTAAGTAACGAAAAAATAAAAAAGAAAACGGGATATACTTTCGTATATCCCGATCCATTACTTTTTCCAAGCGGCAATTGAAGCTTCATTCATACGAATATAGTCATCATTTGCAGCTTTTTTAGCTAATTCGAGAGACTTCGTCGCCACAGCGATAGCCTCAGCCTTTCTATTTAAGTCAGCTAAAATTAAAGATTCTTTGCGCAATGTCCAATATTGAGGATTTAAAGCATTGGCTTTTTGCACCCATTCTAAGGCTTTATTCAAGTCTTTTTTTGCATCATGGTAATAAGCACCAGCAGCATAAAGATCCGCACCAGAAGGTCCCGCCATTACTTTGTCAATAGAGGCCATTACTTTGGCATCAGTATTTACAGTAAGAGGCAAGCTCACTTTTGTTTTTTCCCAACTGATATCAATCGTTGCACTTTCGTTGGTATAATTATTTACGTCCATAGTAAATGATTCTACATTTTCTCCCAATGACTTTGTTGCCGCTGAGAAAGAAACAGCTGGAGTTTTCTCCACATAACTGGCCCAGTTAGATGTTTCATATTTGTAAACCATTACTTTCCATTCTGCTGCATTAGGAACAGTAAGAAGGGCATAATCTCCTTTCTTAACCTCTGCACCACCTAATTTTACATCTTCACTGAAACTTAATTTTGTAACTGAATTAGCACCAGTACGCCAGGTTGCGCCAAAAGGAACAACTTCCTTACCAAAGATGCCTCTTCCTTTCATCGAAGGACGAGAATAAAGAATGGTAACGTCCGTTAAACCCACTTTTGTTTTTAATTCAGTCGTTACACTAGCCGACGGAGAAACGATTTGAGCGTCTAAAGTGTTGGTATAAACCAATACTGACAGACAAACCACACATTTTACTAAGAAATTCTTACTCATAACTTGGTTTTCTTTAAAGATTTACAGATTTTTTTGCAAAATTAACACATTAAAGGTAGTATTGCACTATTAATTTTTTCAAAGGTTAAATTTTGAACATGATTACCAATAAAACCACCTTTACTATAGCTATTATTGCTCATGACACTAAAAAAGTGGATATGGTAGGCTTTGTTCGCGATCACATCGCTTTTTTTCGGGAGCGAAATATTCACTTAATTGCCACAGGAACGACAGGATCCTATTTAGAAAAAGCTGGGCTTGATGTAGAAAGAATGCTCAGTGGTCCATTAGGCGGAGATGCCCAGATTGCCAGTAGAATGGTAGAAGGGAATGTCGATATGATTATCTTTTTTCGCGATCCCCTTGGTAAACACCCTCACGAAGTGGATGTCAGCATGCTCATGCGATTATGTGATGTACATAATATTCCGCTGGCTACCAATCCTGCCGCTGCCTCGCGATTTGTATTGTCCCTAAAAGAAGATTTTCCCGGTTTACCTGAATAACATTACTTTTATCTACAACTTTTCCCCTCTGAAATTTATTTAATTTGTAGATTTGCACCGTTTTTATTTGCTATAATTAAACATACCTTAAAAATAATTGAAATGAGTACAGCGATAAGTACCTTAACCTACAAGGTTAAAGACATTGCTTTAGCCGATTACGGCAGAAAAGAAATAGAATTGGCGGAGGCTGAAATGCCAGGTTTGATGGCACTTCGTGAGAAATATGGCGAGTCAAAACCACTAAAGGACGCCAGAATTGCTGGTTGTTTGCACATGACTATTCAAACAGCTGTTTTAATTGAAACTTTAGTTGCCTTAGGTGCTGAGGTTACCTGGTCTTCTTGTAATATTTTTTCTACACAAGACCACGCCGCCGCCGCTATTGCTGCAGCGGGTATTCCTGTGTATGCCTGGAAGGGTATGAACGAAGAAGAATATTGGTGGTGTGTTGAACAAACCCTTAGATCGTTCAAAGACGGCAAACACCTGAATATGATTCTGGATGATGGAGGTGATTTAACCAATATCGTGTTGGATAAATATCCTGAAATGGTTAAAGAACTCAAAGGTATTTCAGAGGAAACAACCACAGGCGTGCACCGTCTTTACGAAAGAGTGGCAAAAGGTACTCTTCCTGTACCCGCTATCAACGTAAATGATTCTGTAACTAAATCGAAATTTGACAATAAATACGGTTGTAAGGAATCTTTGGTTGATGCTATTCGACGAGCTACCGATATCATGATGGCTGGAAAAGTTGCGGTTGTCGCTGGTTATGGTGACGTAGGAAAAGGTTCAGCAGCGAGTTTATCAGGCGCAGGATGCCGGGTTATTGTTACTGAAATAGATCCAATTTGTGCGTTACAAGCTGCTATGGACGGTTACGAAGTAACAACTATGGCTAAAGCTATTCCACGCGCAGATATCGTGGTAACAGCTACTGGAAATAGTGCAATTATCAAAGAGGCGCACTTTTATATGATGAGGGACAAAACGATCCTTTGTAATATTGGTCATTTTGATAATGAAATTGACGTTGCTTGGTTGAATAATGAATCCAATGCAGTTAAAATGAATATTAAACCACAGGTTGACAAATACACCCTGAATGGTAAGGATATTATCCTCCTCGCTGAAGGTAGATTAGTGAATTTAGGTTGTGCCACCGGCCACCCTTCTTTTGTTATGTCAAATTCATTTACTAATCAGACCCTTGCCCAGATTGAGCTTTTCAACAATCCTGGCAAATATGAAAATAAAGTCTATATGTTACCTAAACTTCTTGATGAAGAAGTAGCAAGATTACATTTAGCGAAAATAGGCGTTGAATTAGAAACGCTTTCTAAAGACCAGGCTGACTACATCGGCGTAGAAGTAACGGGTCCATTTAAACCTGAATATTATCGTTATTAATTTTTAAAAAAGGCCGGTAAGTGAATTTTACCGGCCTTTTTAAATTTTTATAAAATGAATGGCATTTTTTCCACCTATTTCATTCTTGGCTTCGAACATATCTCAGATTTGGCTGGGTATGATCATATTCTCTTTTTAGTAGCTCTTTGTGCCGTTTACACCTGGACTTCATGGAAAAAAGTAGCCATTATCGTTACTGCTTTTACTATAGGTCATTCTTTAACGCTCGCTTTGGCAGCGCTAAATGTGTTAAATATTTCAGCAGATACGATTGAGTTTTTAATACCAGTTACTATTTTTATAACTGCCATTTCCAATACTCATCCGGCGGCAATGGCCAGTAATGAAAAAAAAGGGTTTTCAAAACCCATGCTTTTCAAATATATCATTGCCCTCTTTTTCGGTCTCGTTCACGGACTGGGATTTTCAAATTTTTTCAGGCAATTAACTATGCCTTCCCAGGAAAATGATTTGATTCCCCAACTTTTTTCCTTTAATATTGGTGTTGAAGTTGGACAATTAATCATTGTCGGATTTATTTTAACTATTTCTTATCTCATCCATTTATTGTTCAAATTGAACAATCGTTCATGGAATATTTTCATTTCAGGTGCCGCTGCAGGCATTGCTTTTTTGTTGATGATAGAAAGAATGCCCTTTTAATTTAAGCCTACGATATGCCATACCTCCTTTTTCTAAGTAGTTTTTTCTATCTGTTACATACTTTTCATGTAAGTAAAACCATGGTAGAATATAATGAAAGAGAAAAATCCCTTCAAATTAGTGTTCATTTATTCATCGACGATTTAGAAGCATCCTTAAAAAAAGAGGGCCATACCAAATTATTTATTTGCACAGAAAGAGAATCCACGCAGGCTGAAAAACATATTGAATCATACCTTAGAAAGAATCTTTCTTTCTCTATAAACGGTAAATCAACCTCATATACCTTCGTTGGGAAAGAAGGATCGTCTGATATGAGTGCGGTATGGATTTACCTTGAAATACCTGTTACCGGTAAGATTAAAACCATAAACATAAAAAATTCGTTACTTATAGGAGAGTTTGACGACCAAAAAAATCTGGTTCATGTTATCGGACCAAATAAAAAGGAGGGAACTGTTATTTTTGCTAATGCTAAAACAGAAGAATTACTTACGTTTAGTCCTTAATGTTTTGCTATGAAAACCTTGTTTATTCTTCCTATTCGTTTTTATCAACTGTTTATTTCTCCCTTATTTCCTCCTAAATGTGCCTATACCCCAACCTGTTCTCATTTTATGTTAAGAGCTATTGAGATTTGGGGGCCAGGTAAAGGGATAGCCATGGGTTTGAAACGAATTGGTCGCTGCCATCCTTTAGGTGGACATGGATATGATCCTGTTCCTGAAAAATCAATCAAATAAATCATGTTACAAAGACCACGACGCAATCGTTTGACCCCTACTCTAAGGAATTTGGTGCAAGAGAATTATCTTCAGGTTTCTTCTCTCATTCAACCCCTTTTTTTAGTGCCGGGTGAAAACATAAAACTGGAAATAAAATCGCTCCCGGGCATTTTTCGTTTTTCTGAAGATCTTTTGCTGGAGGAAATTGGTGCCTGTATGGCCGTTGGGGTAGAAACATTTCTCATTTTCCCCGCCATTCCAGAAGAATTAAAAGACAAAGGTGCTTCTTATAGTTATTCAAAAGATAATTTTTACTTAAAAGCAGCGAGAAACATTAAAAAGAAATTTCCTTCCTCTTGCATCATAAGTGATGTTGCCATGGATCCTTATTCTATTGACGGTCATGACGGTTGGGTGGAAGATGGTCAAATATTAAATGATAAAACCTTACCTGTTTTAGCAAAAATGGCCGTAGCTCAAGCGGAAGCAGGCTTTGATATGATTGGCCCGTCTGACATGATGGACGGTAGAATACAATTTATAAGGGAATATCTTGACAATGAAGGATATACCAATACGGGCATCATGGCTTATACAGCAAAATATGCCAGTGCTTTTTACGGCCCATTTCGAGATGCCTTAGATTCGGCGCCAAAATCAGGCGATAAAAAGACCTATCAAATGAATCCTGCCAATTTGCAGGAAGCATTAAAAGAGGCTCACCTGGATATTTCGGAGGGTGCTGATGTGATTATGGTAAAACCTGCCCTTCATTACCTGGATGTCATCCATTTATTAAAAACTAACACTAATACACCCATTGCAGCTTATCATGTAAGTGGTGAATGTGCAATGCTCATAGCAGCGGCTCAGAATGGATGGTTAGACCGTCAGAAAGCCATTGAAGAAACATTGATGGGTATCAAAAGAGCAGGTGCGGACATTATAATCACTTATTTTGCCCGTGAATATGCGGAGAGCGTAGCTCTATTGAAGTAATGATTGCGTTAATTTCTGAAACTTAGGAGTAAAAAGGAAAAAACAATTCTTTGAGCTCAGTATAAATATAAATTACCAAAAGACCTTTTATTTAGGACTTTCATTGGCAAAAAAAACGGAGCAACTATTTTAGTTGCCCCGTTTTTTATTTTTAGACCAGGACTAACTCCTTTTCTTCTATAATTTTACGAATATTGATTAAGGCATACCTCATTCTACCCAAAGCTGTATTTATACTAACCCTGGTAAGTTTTGAAATTTCCTTGAAGCTCATGTCAGCGTAGTGTCGCAGTATAACCACCTCCCGTTGTTCTTCTGGTAATAGATCAAGTAAATCCTTGATTTTGTCATGGGTTTGATCCCTAACCATAGCCTGTTCCGCATTCAAATCGGAAAGAGGAAGGACATCAAAAATGTCAAAGGAATCAGTAGTAGTTGTTTTAGGTTTACGCTTATTTCTTCTGAAATAGTCCACACACATATTATAAGAAATACGGAGTGCCCATTGAAGAAATTTTCCCTCGTGATTATACTTTCCTTTTCTTAGGGTATCAATTATTTTGATAAACACCTCCTGGAAAATATCTTCAGCAAGATTGGAATCCTTAACGAAAAGATAAATTGAACCGTAAATTTTTTGCTTGTGGCGAAGTAATAATTCTTCGAAAGCTCTCTCACTACCACCTAAATAAAGCATAATGAGATCTTGATCACTAATGGGATTAACTGTCATACCTAAATTGGTTTACGTTAAAAATCGTAATTACTTTAGTGTAGAAGTTTGCTACCGATAGATTTAGTTTTAGTGACTTAAAGAATGAATTACAAATATAGGAAAACATATTTAATTTTTCAACCAGTATTTAATTTTTTTTAATTATTTTTTCATTTTTCTCTGATGAAAGCAATAATTTTCATATTCACTAATCCTTTCGTCCAATCCTTTGTTGTATTTTTAGACAATAAGAAGTTAGTAAGTATTAGCTTTGCGCTAATTGAAAAAGTTGAATGAAAAACACTTTATGACCCAGCTAAAAACTGAAACAGACAAAGGCATTGAAATAAAAAAAACCGTTGACCATTCCATTGAAATTAGGGGAGCGCGCGCCAATAATTTAAAGAATATCAGCATTTCAATACCAAAGAATAAATTAATTGTCGTCACAGGCGTTTCAGGTTCTGGAAAATCATCGCTTACGATGGATATTCTATTTGCTGAGGGTCAACGGCGATATGTAGAAAGTTTGTCTTCTTATGCGAGACAGTTTTTAGGCCGAATGAAAAAACCTGAGGTTGATAGCATCAAAGGAATATGCCCTGCCATTGCTATTCAACAAAAAGTAAGCGTCTCCAATGCCAGATCAACTGTTGGTACGTTGACTGAAATTTATGACTATATAAGACTTCTATTTGCCAGAATTGGAAAAACATACTCTCCCATTTCCAATGAACTGGTTAAAAAACACGAGGTAAGCGATGTAGTAGATTTTATTCTTTCTATACCACAAGGTAGCCCCGTTCAGGTATTTATCCCCCTACCCTATAAATATGGTGAACGAAGTCTTGCTCAGGAACTTGATTTACTTCTACAAAAAGGATTTACAAGAATTTTAAATGAGGATGAACTAACTGATATACAAGATTTTATCACTTCAGAAGACCCGATATTGGGAAGTAAAATTCTTGATTTAAAGGAAAAAAATCTATTGATTTTAATAGATCGCTTCATTTTAGATACCTCTGAGGAATCCATGCGCAGGATCGCAGATTCCATAAATACAGCATTCACCGAGAGTGAAGGTGAATGTTTTGTTACTGGTCCAGGTGGGTTACACAGGCATTTTAATAACCGTTTCGAATTAGATGGTATTTCTTTTGTTGAACCTGCCCCCCAATTATTTAATTTTAATAATCCATTTGGAGCTTGTCCCAGTTGCGAAGGATTTAGTATGGTGATGGGTATCGATCCAGAGAAGGTGATACCCGATAAATCATTAAGTATCTATGAAGGTGCCGTAGCTTGTTGGAAAGGAGAAAAAAATGGTCTTTGGCTAGAAGAATTTATCTCTCTGGCCACCCTCATCGATTTTCCTATTCATAAGCCATATTCTGAACTTTCAAAAATACATAGAAATTTACTTTGGTCTGGCAGTAAAAGCTTTCGTGGAATCAACGCTTTTTTTGAGGAATTGGAAGCCGCAAGTTATAAAATTCAAAACAGAGTGATGCTCTCCCGGTATCGCGGAAAGACCGTTTGTCCTGCCTGTGAAGGTTCAAGATTGAGAAAAGAGGCACTTTATGTGGAAATTGACGGTAAAACCATAGGTGATTTAGTGGATATGCCCATTGATGAACTGGCTGTTTTTTTTGAATCTATCCAATTATCAGCAACGGATACTAAGGTATCAGCCAGATTGTTGCACGAATTAAGGACAAGGCTCAAATTTATGAACTTATTGGGCCTCAGCTATTTAACCTTAAATAGAATTTCCGCCACCTTAAGTGGTGGGGAAACCCAACGAATCAATTTGACCAGACTTTTAGGGAGTAATCTAACCGATTCACTATACATTCTGGACGAACCTAGCGTTGGACTTCACCCAAGAGATTCGAAAAGATTGGTAAATGTCCTGAAACATCTGAAAAACCTCGGAAATACGGTATTAATTGTTGAGCATGAGGAAGATATTATAAAAGAATCTGAATATTTAATTGACATTGGACCCCATGCCGGAGTGCATGGAGGGGAAGTGATTTTTGCTGGTGCTTACGAAAACATTTATACTGAAGCTTCAGATAGTTTAACTACCGGATATTTAACCGGCCGCTTATCTATCCCCATTCCGTCATTCAGAAGAAAGGGCATCGACAAAATAATAGTGCATGGTGCTACCCATCACAACTTAAAAAATATAACCGTAACCTTTCCATTAAATACTTTTATTGTTGTTTCTGGGGTGTCTGGTTCAGGTAAAACTACCCTGGTTAAACATATTTTATTCCCTGCATTGAAAGCTGCATTAGGTGAGGTAGGTGTAAAATCAGTAGGCTCTTTTTCTTCTTTAAGTGGTGATTTGAAAAAAATAACCCAAGTTGAAATGGTAAACCAGAATCCTATTGGTAAATCATCGAGATCGAATCCAGTAACTTATGTTAAAGCCTACGATGCCATCAGAGAACTTATGGCCAGTCAACCTTTGTCAAAAATGAGGGATTATAAGGCAAAGCACTTTTCATTTAATGTGGACGGTGGCCGCTGCGATACCTGCAAAGGTGAAGGAGAACAAGTTATTGAAATGCAGTTTTTAGCCGACATGCGTTTGGAATGTGAAAGTTGTGGGGGAAAACGATTTAAAAATGAAGTACTTGAAGTACGATACCGTGAAAAAAATATTTTCGATATTTTAAAAATGACCATTGAGGAATCATTAGTATTTTTCAAAGATTCAAAGGAGATTATCACTAAGCTAAATCCTTTGATGCAGGTAGGTCTTGGTTATGTTTGCTTAGGCCAATCCTCAAACACCCTTTCTGGTGGAGAAGCACAACGAGTAAAATTAGCGTCATTTTTAGGCCAGGAAAAGACAACAGAAAAATATTTATTTATTTTTGACGAACCTACAACGGGGCTTCATTTCCACGATGTAAGAAAATTATTAGAAGCCTTACAAGCTTTGGTTGAGAAAGGTCATACCGTTTTGGTTATTGAACACAATATGGAAATCATAAAATCGGCAGACTGGGTGATTGATTTAGGTCCGGAGGGTGGAAAAATGGGTGGAAATTTAGTTTTTCAGGGTACGCCGGAAGATTTAGTTCATTGCCTCGATTCTCCGACAGCGCCTTTTTTGGCTGAAAAGTTAACCATAAAAAATAATCATTGAGTTAAATTATTGCCATGGGATATAAGAATATGTGGTCTTGTGTAGCAGATCTCGAAAAAAATAAAGAACTTATTCGTATTAAATCTCCTGTTGATCCAAATTTGGAGATGGCAGAAATCCATCGAAGAATATATGATCAGGGAGGTCCTGCTATATTATTTGAAAATGTGATGGGGAGCCCTTTTCCAGCATTATCAAATGTATACGGAACCATTAAACGCACTGAGTTTTTGTTCAAAGATACCCTGGCAGATGTAAAAAAAATTATTGAGCTAAAAGCTGATCCAACGAATTTTTTGCGCAATCCATTGAGATATTGGAAAGCCCCTTTCACGGCTTTAACGGCATTACCTCAAAAAACGTTTTTCCCCGCCAGCACCTGGGGTAAAACAACGATTAGCCAGTTACCACAGATAAAATCGTGGCCCATGGACGGTGGGGCATTTATCACTCTTCCCCAGGTCTTCTCGTTACCTCCAGGTGGAAAAAATATGATGAAATCCAATATTGGCATGTATAGAGTTCAATTATCTGGTAATCAATATGTACCAGATAAAGAAATTGGACTTCATTATCAATTACACCGGGGAATTGGCGTTCATCACACAGAATATAACACTTTAGAGGAACCTTTTAGAGTATCCATTTTTGTTGGAGGTCTTCCTTCACATGCCTTCTCAGCCATTATGCCTTTACCTGAGGGACTAAGTGAAATGACTTTTGCCGGATTATTGGCTGGGAGAAGATTCCAATATGCCTGGAAAGATGATTATGTAGTCTCCGGGGACGCAGATTTTGTAATTACGGGCATTATAAGGAAAAATGAGACCAAACCAGAGGGACCTTTTGGCGATCATTTGGGATATTATAGTTTGGAACATCCTTTTCCCGTCATGGAAGTAGAGCATGTCTGGCATAGAAAAAATCCTATCTGGCATTTTACCGTAGTTGGCAGGCCGCCTCAGGAAGACTCAAGTTTTGGCTATTTAATTCATGAGCTAGTAAAAGATTTAACTTCTGGTGAATTTCCAGGGGTAAAACAGATTCACGCTGTAGATGACGCTGGGGTGCACCCACTTTTATTAGCTATTGGAAGTGAGCGATATATGCCTTTTAGAGAAAAAAGACCTGAAGAAATTCTCATTCAGGCAAATCGTATATTGGGCTCCGGACAAACCTCATTGGCGAAATTTTTATTTATAGCCGACGGTTCCGATAACCCTCATTTAGATGCTCATGATTATGTTCCTTTTCTTTCCCATATTTTAGAAAGAACCGACTGGACACGAGATCTGCATTTTCAAACTAAAACGACTATTGATACGCTTGATTATTCCGGCGATGGTTGGAATGCCGGCTCTAAGGTAATTATCGCTGCCTGCGGACCTAAATTGCGAAATCTGGGTACCACACTCCCCCCATTTAATGCGCTACCTCCAGGTTTTTCTAATCCTAAGATTATCATTCCCGGTGTTTTTGCCGTAGAAGCTCCAGGATTTAAAAATCAGGACAGTTACACGGACCATGCCGCTCTTAGCAGATTTCTGGAAAATTATGATTTACAAGAATTTCCCCTTTGCATTCTTTGTGACGATAGTGATTTTTTAAGCCATAATATTTCTAATTTTATATGGGCTACTTTTACCAGAACCAATCCTTCTCACGATATTCATGGGGTACATGCATTTACGGAGAATAAACACTGGGGATGCAGAGGAACGCTGTTATTCGATGCACGGATAAAACCGCATCACGCACCTCCATTGGTAATCGATACTAATGTATCGAATAAGATTGATAATTTATTTAAAAATGGCGGTGAATTAGCCTCATTTGGTTAAATGATAAATATGTTTGCAGATAAACATTATCCGGAAAATTTAAACCTTTGGGAATTAGACCAATACCTTGAGAAAGGTTGGTATAGAATGGGACAGGTTATTTTTACCACCCACTTTCTCTTTTTTGGTTCCAATGTTTATTCCGCACTTTGGCTACGCTTACCCCTTTTAAATTATCAATTTAAAGGCACTAATCGTAAACTATTTAATAAAATCACCTCGCAATTTAAAATTATAGTAAGGCCCTCGGAGATTAATGATGAAAAAGATAGTCTATACGAAATTTATGCTGATAATTTTGATGGTAATTTGGCTCCAAATCTAAATGATATGTTGCTGGAATTTTCAGAAGAAAGTATCTACGACACATGGGAAATAGCTGTTTATGACCAGGAAAACTTAATCGCCTGTAGTTTTTTTGACCGTGGCTTCAATGCTATCGCCAGCATTTTTGCTATGTACCATCCCGATTATGAAAAATTTAGTCTGGGGTATTTTACCCTACTCGCTGAAATTGATTATGCAATAAATCATGGATACATTTATTTTTATCCGGGGTATGTGGTACCTGGAAATAAACGATTTGATTATAAACTTAGGATTGGCCAAGTAGCATTTTATGATTTAAAATCTGAAAAATGGATAGATTATAGCTCTTTGAATGTGGATAATGTACCTATTCACCAAATTGAAAGGAAAATAGACTCCATGAAGGAATACTTTACAGGAAAAAACTTTCCTACAAAAAAAATGTATTACACCTTCTTTGAAATAAATTTAGTCAGCCTGGGTTTAGTTAGCAAAAGTGATTATCTGGAATATCCACTGGTATTACTCATACCCGACACCAATTACCTACTTATTTCTTTTGACCCTAGAACGGAATTATTTCACCTGATGAAATGTAAAGATTTATTTGAAGAAAAACAGTTTCTTATCGATTACATAATGGATAAATATGAACCTGATAGTTTTTTTAACCACCTCGTTATCATAGACGCAATCCTCGAATCATCGCCGAATATTCATACGATTTATAACGCCGTTTTGTCTGTTAAAACACAACGTGAATAAATGGAATTAGACGATGCATCATGCATCAACTGATCTGGTTGAGTCGAGGGTTAGAATTTGTAATTATAACCAAGTCTTATTACTTGCGTCTCGTAATAATCAGTACTAAGATATTTGAAACCCTGACCCTGAATTTCTTTTTTGATGATCATCGTATTTAAAATATCTGTCGCATTTAAAAACAATTCTCCTTTTCCCTTTTGAAAACTCTTTTTTATTCCAAGATCTAAAGAAAAACGATGGGCAATTTTTCCTTGTGGAATAATATCGGGAGCCAAATAAATGGCGGTTAATTGTGCATCAATATTTTTAGGCAAATGAAAAATGTTATTGAGTTTTATATTTCCTGAAAATATTTCTTGTTTGTCGGCAGTAAATTTATTGGGAACAGGATATTTATTTTCAACACTAAAAGCATTGATTTGATTTTTATATCCATTGATATTTAAATTAAAAGAATACCAATGGTTGACTTCTTGTGTCAACACCATTTCCAAACCTGTATTAAAACTTCTACCAGCATTTTGAAATATGGCGTATATTAAATTGCTTTGGGGGGCAATAATCGAAATTCGAGTAATCGTTCCGTCCGCAATACGGTGATAAAAAGAAGCATAAAAATACCCTTTATTCCAACTCGTTTTGTAGCCAATCTCAAATGAATTAGTAAACTGTGGCCGTAAAGCAGGATTTCCAACTTTAATAATTTCAGCATCATCATATTTTGGAAATATTCTTATATCCACTTCATTTGGTCTGTCAACTCTACGATTATGGAATAGTGAAATTTTGTTGCGATCATTTATTTTGTAGGCTAATCTTCCATTTGGAAAAGCTTGTGTATAATTATATCCATCAGTTTTATAGGTGTTGTGATTAGGATTTACATCATATTGAATTTTTACATATTCCATTCTCAATCCTAGTTCTGCTTCCCATTTCTTATTTTCAAATACATAGTTGCCATAAATGGCAGGAATTAATTCTTTATAAGTAGCCCAACCACCTGCATTGAAGTCTAAAACAGAATTTACCCCAGGGATAAATTGCATATTGGTCGGAATATTTCTATTGCGTAGTTTTAATCCAGTTTCAAATCGTCCGTATTTCAACGGTTTTATATAGTCAAAATTAAAATCATAAACTTGCTCATCCGACAATAATTTAAACGCATCTGTTCCATTTGTTTTCGGCAAATAGTTGTCGTAAAAATATTTTTCATTTTCTCTATGAAAAGTATAGTTTAACCCAATATTCAATAGGTGTCCTGCTTGTTTAAATTTATGTTGATAAGCGGCAGTTACCATTACCGTTGTTTTTAGCTCGTCTTCCAGAAACTGCCACAATCGCAGTCTTTCTGAATTGTCCCCATTAAAAAATGGCTGATCGCCTCTGTCAATTATTTTTTCACTCCCAAATAAGGTCGAAATGCTTAGCGTATTATTTTGATTCATATTCCAATCAAAACCAGCTTTTGAAGTAAAATAATTTGTATTCCGATTTCTTTTTAATTGCTGATTAATTATAGTTCCATCACTATATGTTCGGGTTACAAATTCGTTTTTATTTAAGGTTTGTGTATAAAGATTATCAATTTGTAAAAATGCATTTATCTTCTTTTTTCTGTAATTCAAGGCTAATGATGGATTTATTTTAGGTGTAAATTGGTATTGGGGTCTTATCGTTGGCAGGTTTTCTTGCCGGACCCACAAGGAACCCAGACCTGTTGTGAAACCAACTTTCCCATTAAATCCTTCTTATTTATTTTTCTTCATTATGATATTAATAATACCTGCATTTCCATTTGCATCATATTTTGAGGAGGGATTATTAATGATTTCTATTTGTTCGATTCCCGAAGCAGGGAGGTTATCCAAACCCGATTGACTTCCAAAACCAGTTAAGGCAGTTTGCTTTCCATCAATCAAAACGGTGACTTTATCATTGCCTCTTAATTGCACTTTACCGTCTTGAACTGTTACTCCTGGCAAATTTTGAATTGTTTGTAGCACAGAACCTCCACTTTGGCTGATATTATCCTCCACTTTAAAAGTTTTTTTATCCATTTTACTGCCAACTTCATCTTGCTTTGTTGAAATAACAACTTCATCCAATGTTTTTATCTCTTCATTTAATTCAATAGTGGCTACATCCAAAAATTCAGAAAGGCTTCCAACGTAAATAGATTGCTTTTTAGTAACATAGCCGATGTAAGAAATTTCAAGGAAATAGTTGCTTGGTTTAATATTAGAAAGCGTAAAGCGACCTTCTTCATTACTTACTGTTCCTGTTACAAAAGCACTATCTTTTTCAGTTTTCAAAACGATATTTACATAAGACAATACGGATAAATCAGCTTGGTCTTTAATTAAACCAGAAAGGGTAATTCCTTTGTTCTGACCAAAGGAATGATGCGTTAAAAATGAAATAAATATGACTATTGAAATATATTTGGCTTGCAATTTCAGCTTTTGCATTTAGCATTCAATTGATATTTTTTTAAAAGATTATGATAAAGATGTAAATATTTCACGGAAATAGAATTAAAATCCTCTAATAATTATGGAAAAGAAGATGCGTCATTTGGAATTAGACGATGCGTGATTTTAGATTAGACGATGCGTGATTTGGAATTAGACGATGCGTGCATCGTCTCTACGGGCATTTATATGAAATTAAATCGGAACAGCAACAAATTCCAACATGCCAAAGACGTCATTCGTAATCCTCGAAATCCTGTAAATCCTGATTCAAAACCCCGGCTGCAAGCGCCTCCCAAAACTAAAACAACGTATCGCTAAAAAAATCTGTGAAATTCCTTAATCCTTGTAATCAGTGATTCAGAATATTTAATTTCGAGAAATTTAACATTGAAACCTGTCGGGAAAAAGACGCGAAGCATCGCGACTCTACGGGGTGGTCAAATAATCGGCTTGTACCAAATTCCGTTCGGTTTTGTTGAAAACAAGGCCTACCTCATGAACGGTCATGCCCTCCCTGTTCCTGTATTTTTCCGCATAATTCCTTTGGATAATTTGCTGAAGCGCTTGATTATTTCCTTCAGGCAGATTTTCCACCACCTTTATTTCTATCACATAAATATGATTCCTAAAGATGATGGTCATATCGGCTTGACCATGATTAGTGATATCTTCAGGGATTACCTGAGCATTGATTGAAGCGAAAAAGGCATACAAGACCGAGGCGTAGTACCCTTCGGAATTGGCAAGGTCGTTATTAGTGAAATTACGCCAGGGAATACCCGCAAATAAACCCTTTATTGTTTTGATTAATGAAGTTATATTACCCGTTGATAACTCCTTTTTCATTTGAAGCCTGGAATCTAGCTTAAGGGATGTTAAACCAGCGTAACCACTAATAAATTGGCTATTGAGGGCTTGTCTTACCTCCCTGTTGGGGATTTTCAAATTAAAAATCTGCTCCTGGTCATCTATGTAGGTATCTTTGATGGTCAGATACCCACTTTGAAAAAGGAGGGCTATGGGGTCAATATAGTCAACGTCAAAAGCACCCAAAACCTCCCGAGTTACTTGAATATTCTCTAAATTGGGTAAAAAATACTGATGTTTCCTGAATAGTTCAATGAGAAAGGTAGGGGTGCCTGTCTCAAACCAGTAATTTTGAAAACTGAAATCTTCGCTTAAAAATAAGAGAATATCATAAGGATTATAAACTGAATCCTGACCTGTCCAGTTATATCCATTATACCATTTTCTCACCTTTTCCGGGTCACTACCGGAGAGATGTTCACTGAAATATTCTTCAAGATCTTTGTCTGTATAACCGCAAATAGAAGAATAGAATTTACTTATTGTTATATCTTTCAACTGATTAACACCGCTAAACAGATTTACTTTAGAGAATTTGGTTACCCCTGTCATGAATACAAACTGCAGATTGGCGTCTTGACTTTTTAAAACGAAATATACATTTTTTAGTCCATCACGCAATTCTTTGGCTATCGACAAATCACCAATATTGTCTAAAATAGGTTTATCGTACTCGTCCACTAAGACCACAACCCTTTCGCCATATTTCTCTCTTGCACCTTTTATTATTTCTGCAAATCTGCCACTAATGCTTTTATTTACGGTAGTAACTCCAAGATTTTTCTCATTAAATAAAAGAATTTCATGAATTTTTTCATTTAAATCCTTTCCGCTTTTCAATATACCTTCTGCAAAATCAAACTTGATAACAGGATATTTTTTAGTCCAGTCCCACTTATCATAAATAAATAAGCCCTCAAACAATTTCTGATTACCTTCAAAAATCTCCTTTAGTGTATCCACAAACAAACTCTTACCAAATCGGCGAGGACGGGAGAGGAAGAATGCCCCAGGTTGAGTGGTTAAATGATAGGCATACTCCGTTTTATCAACATATATACAGTTGTTTTCTAAAAGTTTGCTTAATGTACTTATCCCTAAGGGAAGATTTTTTAGGGCCATTTTAAAATATTTACTTAAAGATACGTCATAATTAGCAAATCCTGAAAATGTAGTCGTTGGGCAAAAAACGCGAAGCATCATGTCTCTACATATAACTCTCAAGCTCAAAACGAAGACGTCCTCTGTAATCCTCAAAATCCTGTAAATCCTGATTCAAAATAAGGTGAAAGCGGGTAAAAATTACATTGAAACCTATCGCGGAGAAGACGCGAGGCATCGCGTCTCTACGGTGGTATGGGTGCAAAGTGGGAATTAATCAAACGTCCCTATCGATGTAATGTATACATTAGCGGAAAATCATTATTTCGGAGAAATAATAAGGTGCCATTTTACAAAAAATGAATCTTACGGGTATTACCAGGAATATTTAGGTTGCTTTTTGATTGAGGTAAATATTGAAAGCCTCCTTTTCCATTACCCAAAAAAATCTGCCCTTTATTCGCATCTATTTTACCAAATTTGACGCGCTGATAACTATCGTTACCAGCTAAAATGATATCCACATTTCCATCCTCGTTCCAATCTCCTGAAATAATAGCTGAAATAGCAGAAAATTGAGCTTCTATGGGCAATTTCCCTAAAGAAAACTGTCCTTTGCCTTCATTAATAAAAAGTTGAGTGGCTAAGGTTTCTACATCGCACCTGGCTGCCTTTTTTGTTTGTTTATTATCCAAAAGCCTTTCAAACGTGATTTTTGCATAAGTCTCATACGTGATAAATCTCTTTTTAAATGCAGGTAATTGACTTAATACATCGTCTCTTGATAACATTGGATAAAGCCTGTCCCCATATTGGTAAGCCATGAGCGGATCTTTGGTACCATTAGCATCAAAATCATCATAAAGAAGAGTAACTGGAGCTTTTAACTGGGTATTCAAACCTTTATTTCCCGCAATCAGATCCAATTTCCCATCTTTATTTGAGTCAAATGCAAAAAGACAGTGCCAAAATCCCTTTTTGCCTATTATTTTCCCTGGCACAAGCTGATTGTTTTTAAGCTGCCATACTTGGATAGGCATCCACTCTCCTACTGTAATGAGCTCACTTTTACCATCTCCGTCGAGATCAACCCATTTTGCGTCAGTAATTAGACCAGATTTATTCAATTTCGGGGCAAATTCCTCTATTTTATTGGTAAAATATCCCTTCCCGTCATTCATTAATAAAGCATGCTTTGGATTCGATGAATAATCACCAGGAATGAGTCTCGAGGGTATAAAAAGATCCAGATCTCCATCTCCTTCCATATCCAAAACCACTGCTTTTGCTCCACAATATCGAAGATCAGGCAACGCTTCTTTGTCCTGAATAAAATGACCTTTCCCATCATTTCGATAATACAAATCTTTCAGTACGGGCTCATTTTTTGCTTGATTATATGCTCCTGTCACAACATATAAATCTACATCACCATCGGCATCAGCATCAAAAAACAAGGCATCAATTTCTTCAGCTGCCTTGTTTTTCTCAAAATCACTTTGATTGATTTCGGGCCATAAAAAGAAAAATATTATTCCTTTTTCTTAGGGATTGACTTTCCTTTATCCTCCGTTTTTTTCTTTTCTTTTTTAGGTACAGCTACCTTTTTTACTTTTTTATCGTCATCGTAAGTAAATCCAAATGCGTCACCTTCATCTCTTCTTTCAAAATCCATTATTTTTTAATTTAATATAAATGAAAAATAGCCGACTTCTGCAATAATTCCAATGAATGAAAAGGCAAAAGATGGCAATAAGTTACAACTTAATTTTTATCCCACCAGAGCGGCGTGGTTGGTTTATCGGGACCGCCCAATAGTGCTTCTGCTGCTTTAACAGCGGCGGCATTCGTATTTTTTTCAAGCACCAGGAAGGGAATTCTTCTAATGAAAGTACCAGAAGGTAAATCCGCGTTATCGGAATTAACAATAGGGTAAAGTTTTGGATAGCGGGTACGACGAAACTCCGCCCAGGCTTCCATACCGTCAGGATAAAGAGCGAGCCATTTTTGAGTACCAATTTGTTCTCTTTGAACGGCTACGGATCCACCCCATTTCACTGAAATGGAAGCCATTGCGGGAGAATTGACGCCATCCATTGGAAGAATTGGGGTAGCGGCACTTTTCTGATAAGCTGCGATAGCTGCTGCATCATTTATACCCCATTGACGCATGGAAGTTTCAATACCTTTCTCATATAAATCCTGAGCAGCACCTTGCATATTCCAGCCATTTAAGGCACCTTCAGCACGAAGTAAAAAAGCTTCCGCGGCATGCATAATATTTTGTGGGGTAGTATTTTGCCCTCCCCAGGAGGAACCTGACCATTTTGTCCAACGCGTTCCAACATTAGCATTGTCGTCATTTCCATTCCCTGAAATATTCAATTGAGATGGAAGTAGCCCATTTCTGAGTCCATCATATTTACCTGTGCCAACTGCAGGTTGGAAATAAACAGACAGTCTTGGATCTTCATATCCTTTAAGAACAGACTCCATAGAGGCACTCATACGAAATTCATTCCAACCAGAGATACCTGCGAGACCGTTAAAATCACCTCCATTTTCACTTTTCAGCATATAGGCATCGTCGGCTGTTGTTAACATAACACCGGAAGAAACTGCTGATTCCGCTTCCGTTTTAGCTTTTGCAGGTTCCACTTTTGAAATACGCAAGGCTAAGCGAAGACGGAGAGTATTGGCAAATTTGATCCATTTACTGACATCACCATTATACATCAGGTCGAAGCTACCGTAAGGTGTTTTTCCTTTATTGGCAATTAGTACTTTTACGGCTTCATCCAATTTGGTGAACATATCATAATAAATTTCTTTTTGACCATCATATGCTACGCTGCGGGCAGGTTCGCCAGCTTTAAAATAAGGAACGGGACCATAATAATCAGTCAGACGGTGGAAAGCATACACCCACATAATTTTAGCCAATGCATTTTCAGCAGAATTCGCATCGGTTTCCTTTAACAAGGTTTTCAACTGGGGAACAGCTTCCGTATATATTGGAATCCAATGCCATTGCAACCAATCAAATCGAAGAGTATATCGGTCAGACGGGAAATACGTAGCCGTCGTAGCAAAATATTGGGAATATAAGTCGGCAAATAGATTTTGTGCTACCTGATAGCGCCAATAGGCGTAAGAGGATGCAGATTGAGCTTTCGAAAAAAGATAGGGTAATTCGGTAGCAGTTAGTACGGTAAGTTTTGTCTTGTCCGTATTTAGAACTTCAAAATCTTGAGTACACGAGCTCACCGAAACTGCGATGGCAGTCAGCATACAAAGTACGGCCACGCAGTAATTTTTGATAAATGTTTTCATGAACATTTGATTTAGAAAGAAAGACTAAGATTCAAGCCAATACTGCGAGATGATGGTAGGGTGCCAAATTCAACTCCCTGATAGTTGCCAGCACCCAGATTCACATCGGGGTCAAACCACATTTTACGTGTTGGAATCCCGGGGATATCTATGATGGCATTTCCCTTAGCCAGGAAAAACAAATTTCTTGCTACGATAGACAATGTTGCTTTTTTGACATACTGGCTATTTATGGTGATATCATAGCCAACGGCCGCTTCACGAATACGAACATTGGTTGCATCATAGGTAAAAACCTGTCCCCATGAATACCGACCTTTTGAAACCGTTGTCCAAAAAGTTTCCGCATTGATTGGGTAAGTATTTGGGATGTACTCATTGTTACTTAATGTCACACCAGGTAAAACCCAACCCCCCTCTCTGTATGCCGTTGTGATAGCTGAACTACCGTCAAAAGCAAGGCTTGCATCAGAACCCGAGGTCATTACGCCACCGATTCTGGCATCCACTAATACATTAAGGCGTATTTTACCAAAAGAGAAAGCATTATTCAGACCTAGCGTAAATTTGGGATTAAAATTGCCCAAATATTCTTGTATTGAAGAAACAAGTGGTTTTCCCGCGCCATCCATAATTAATTGACCACTAGGAGTTCTGGCCCAACCGTCTGCATATAAATCGCCGTAGGCACCTCCCTCTTTAACTAAAACCCCTGCCGTTCTGACAAAACCACTTGAAATAAAGGTTTGTTTAATATCGGGATGTAAGGCAACGATAGCATTAACATTTCTGGCATAATTGAGCATAACATCCCAGGTAAGGTCATTTTTTTTGATAGGAGAGCCAGTTAAAGTAAGTTCGACGCCTGAATTTTCAATATCCCCAGCATTGATGTATTGATTGGAAAAACCGGAGGCTGGAGCTAAAGGAAGGCTTAATAACTGGTTTATGGAATTTGTTTTATAAAAAGTAACATCTAAACCCATTCGGTTATCAAAAAAGCGTCCGTCAAAACCAAATTCAAGGGAAGTAGTCAATTCAGGTTTAAGCTCATCAAAAGCTTGGGTAGCATCTCTATTAATAAATCCACCAACACCACCTTGACTAAAACTATAGGTTTGCGTCAACAAATAAGGAGCTGCATCGTTACCCACACGGGTATAAGAACCTCTTAATTTTGCGAAGCTAATAAAAGAAGGTAATTCAACCATATCGGAAAGGACCGCAGTAAGGCCCAGCGATGGATAAAAATAAGAATGAGGTGCTGGCAAAGTGGAAGACCAGTCATTTCTGGCTGTAACATCGAAATATAAGTAGTCATTTAAGCTCACCTGCACGGAACCAAAAACGGACTGCAGATCTCTTTCTATAAAACCAGTACCTACGGCTAAGTTGCGTGCAAAGCCAAGATCAAACTTATTAGGTACCAGCAGGCCATTGGCACTTGTCTGTGTAAAATCTGATTTTCTTGCTACATCGGCTACACCGAAGGTATATGAAAGTTTTACTTTGTTATTTAATTTTTTGTTCCCGATAAGTAAAAGTTCGCTATTTCTCTCTTGCACCTGACGAAAAGATTTTTGATAAGTTCCACCCAGCCATGCAAAGAGTAAAGTATTATTAAAAAAAGTGTTCTCTCCTTTATCGGTATATTGGTCCAAACCCACTCGGGCCAACACCTTGATATCGTCATTTATTTGATAGGTTGCAGATACAAGGCCAGTAGTTCGGGTTCTTTCCTCGTCGGCGGAAGTTCTGTTTATGGTCCAATAAGGATTCATATAAATGGATGAGGATGTCCAATATGTGGGTACACCTGCCTCAGACTCATAATTTTGCATATCTTCAATACGAATACTTCTTGGTGTTTTATAAAGGTTCATGACTTCCGAACTCTCTTCACCTGATCTTAATTTATTATTCAGGATTTGATTCACATAAGTAACTTTCGCATCGGTGGAAAACTTTTTGCTTAAATTAGTAGAAATACGAAGGTTAATTGTGTTTCTATCGAGTGAATTTCCTGGCACAACACCTGCTGCCTGATTATTAGTGAATGAAAAATAAGACTGGACCTTATCTGTACCACCTTTTATACCTACAGAATTGCTGAATGAAGAGCCTATCTGAAAGAAATCAGAAATATTATTTGGTTGAGGCACCATACCTTGAGCCTTCCCTGTCCAATCAATTACCGCTTGATTATTCATTTTTGGTCCCCAGCTAGCACTGGCTCTGGCACCAAAAACACCCCCATTTCCTTGCCCGTATTCATTTTGTAGATGAGGCAAAGTTAGGGGAGCATCAAATTGAGCACCTGAATTCACATCGACAGAAATAGCCCCGGCACTGCCCTTTTTGGTTGTAATTAAGATGACACCATTGGCAGCCCGGCTACCATAAAGCACTGATGCGGCGGCACCTTTAAGGACATTGATAGATTCTATATCATCAGGATTAATATTTGCGACACCGTCACTT
>Ga0247843_1002482_pt1 | contig 33243 bp, 29 predicted proteins | sample LaCruzMarch2017__FD_192420 | JGI IMG/M metagenome (GOLD analysis project Ga0247843, IMG submission 192420) | Freshwater microbial communities from meromictic Lake La Cruz, Castile-La Mancha, Spain - LaCruzMarch2017_8m | ecosystem: Environmental > Aquatic > Freshwater > Lake | place: Spain... | reverse complement strand
CGCACATCACATAACAATTAAGGATCCCTGCCATGAAGACCCGCGCAGCCGTTGCATTTGAAGCGAAGAAGCCATTGGAGATTGTCGAGCTTGATTTGGAAGGTCCAAAGGCTGGCGAAGTGTTGGTCGAGATCATGGCGACTGGCATTTGCCATACTGATGCCTATACGCTTGACGGTTTGGACAGCGAGGGTATCTTTCCGTCGGTTCTTGGCCATGAAGGCGCAGGGATTGTGCGCGAGGTTGGCGCAGGCGTGACCAGCGTGAAGGCGGGCGACCATGTTATCCCCTTATACACCCCGGAATGCCGCCAGTGCAAAAGCTGCCTTTCGGGCAAGACCAACCTGTGCACCGCAATCCGCGCGACACAGGGCAAGGGGCTGATGCCCGATGGCACGTCGCGTTTCTCGTATAAGGGCCAGACGATATTTCATTATATGGGCTGCTCGACCTTTTCGAACTTTACGGTTTTGCCAGAGATTGCGGTTGCCAAAATCCGGGAAGACGCGCCGTTCCAGTCAAGCTGCTATATCGGTTGCGGCGTGACCACAGGCGTTGGCGCGGTTGTGAACACGGCCAAGGTGCAGGTCGGCGATAATATCGTGGTGTTTGGCCTTGGCGGTATTGGCCTCAACGTCATTCAGGGCGCGCGGCTGGCCGGCGCAGGCATGATTATCGGCGTCGACATCAATCCAGACCGCGAAGAATGGGGCCGCAAGTTCGGGATGACGGCTTTCCTCAACTCCAAGGGCATGAGCCGTGAGGATGTTGTCGCCGCAATCGTGTCAATGACCGACGGTGGTGCGGATTATACCTTTGACGCCACCGGCAATACTGAAGTCATGCGCACCGCGCTTGAGGCCTGCCATCGTGGCTGGGGCACGAGCATCATCATTGGTGTGGCCGAGGCAGGCAAGGAAATTGCGACGCGTCCGTTCCAGTTGGTAACGGGCCGCAACTGGCGCGGCACAGCCTTTGGCGGGGCCAAGGGCCGGACTGATGTGCCAAAGATTGTCGATATGTACATGACCGGCAAGATCGAGATTGACCCAATGATCACGCATGTCATGGGTCTGGAAGAGATCAACAAAGCGTTTGAATTAATGCATGCGGGGACAAGCATCCGCAGCGTAGTAGTGTTTTAATCAAAAGGAGAAACGGATATGTTTAGTCACATGATGGTCGGCAGCAATGATATTGCCCGTTCAAAGAAATTTTACGACGCAACCTTTGCTGCCATGGGCGGAAAGCCAGGGATCGAAGACCCTAAGGGCCGTTTGATCTATATGCACAATGGATCGCTGTTTCTTGTCACACCGCCAATCGACGGCAATCCGGCAACGCACGGCAATGGCTCCACGGTCGGTTTTGCTATGACCCCGGACCAAGCCAATGCATGGCATGAGGCGGGCGTCGACAATGGCGGCGTGGCGATTGAAGATGCGCCCGGCATCCGCGAAGGCAACGGCATGAAAATGTACCTCGCCTATTTGCGCGATCCCGATGGCAACAAGCTGTGCGCCTTGCACCGCGTCACGGACTAATAAGACTAACGCTATGACCGATGCCGAAGCGCAGCTTTATACAGACCTAGCCGCGCTCGGCGTCGCCTATAAAGTCCATGAACATCCTGCGGTGTTTACCGTGACCGAGAGTGCCGCGCATAATGATTCCATTCCCGGGGCGCATACCAAGAACCTGTTCCTGAAGGATAAGGCGGGGGATTATTATCTCGTGACCGTTCCGGCCGAAGCGCGTGTCGATCTAAAGGCGTTGCCTGCTGCGGTTGGGTGCGGCCGCGTCAGCTTTGGCAAGGCAGAGGATATGGAGCGCCTGCTGGGCATCACGCCCGGTTCCGTCACGGCTTTGGCTGCGATCAACGATGTTGCTGGCGCAGTGCGCTTCGTCCTTGACGCATCGTTAATGGATGCCGAGCTTATCAATTGCCACCCGCTGCGTAACAATGCCACCCTTGGGCTTGCGCTCGATGACCTTGTGCGGGCGCTGACCTTTTGGCGCCACCCACCGTTGATCAAACCTATCCCGATATTGGAGCCAGCATGACCATAGAAACTATCTCCACCAACATTGCCTTTGGCGGCGTCCAAGGCGTGTATCGCCACGCCTCTGCGGCAACGGCTACCGACATGACATTTTCGGTCTATGTGCCTCCACATGAAGAGGGCGCATTGCTGCCCATCGTCTGGTTTCTGTCGGGCCTGACGTGCACTCATGCCAATGTGACCGAGAAGGGCGAATTTCGCCGTGCGTGTGCGGAACTTGGTTTGATCTTTATCGCGCCAGACACCAGCCCGCGTGGCGAAGGCGTTGCCGACGATCCGGAAGCCGCCTATGATTTCGGCCTTGGCGCTGGCTTTTACGTTGATGCGACACAAGCGCCATTCGATCAGCATTACCGGATGCGCGATTATATCGAAAATGAACTACCCGCCATCATTGCAGCGCATTTTCCCGCCGATATGCAGCGGCAAGCGATTATGGGGCATTCCATGGGCGGACATGGCGCGTTGACCATAAGTTTGCGGAACCCTGGGCGGTTCCGGTCAACATCCGCGCTTGCGCCTATCGTGTCGCCCTTGAACTGTCCCTGGGGTGAAAAGGCGCTGGGTGGTTATATCGGGCAAGACCGAGCCCATTGGCGCGCGTATGACAGCGTCGCGTTGATTGCGGATGGCGCGCGCTTGCCTGACCTTTTGGTCGACCAAGGGAGTGACGACAATTTCTTAGAGGCACAACTCAAAACGCATTTGCTTACCGAGCAGTGCGCAGCCGTTGGTCAACCAGCGACCATCCGCATGCAGCCAGGATATGACCACAGCTATTATTTCATCTCGACCTTCATGGGCGCACATCTTACTTGGCATGCTGAACGCTTGAAAGGCTAGGATTTTGGGCATTGGCAAAATCCTATCTAGCGGGTTAAAGTGCCCAATGTCGTGCGGGTGTAGCTCAATGGTAGAGCAGCAGCTTCCCAAGCTGAATACGGGGGTTCGATTCCCCTCACCCGCTCCATCGACACCCACCGCATGATCCCTAAAGAGGGGCCTTTCGTTCTGCTTGATGATGCGCGAACGCATGGTGCATCACCTGCACGGCTTTATACAAATCCGGTTGAAGTCCTGACCGCTTATGATGCTGACGCGCTAATTGCGCTACTCGTCTCGCTTCGGCAAGCGCAGCGAGAAGGCCTGCATGCGGCCGGATTTTTCGGCTATGCGGCTGGCGCACACCTTTTGCCCAGCCTGGCACGTGCGCCATCTGGATTGCTGGCATGGTTTGGATTATTCCAGAATTTCAGTACTATAGACACTGACGTTGTGACGTCCTTGTTACCCGACCCCGTTGGCACGTGGTTGTCTGAACTTCGTCCGGGCATATCGCGCGACGACTATAGCCGGGCCTTTGCCACGGTGCAGGAATATATCCGTGCCGGGGATATTTATCAGGCCAATCTGACTTTCCCGCTGACGGCGGATTACGCTGGCGATCCGCTCGCATTATATGCTGCGTTGCGCGCGCGTGCGCGGGCCGGCTATGGGGGGGTGATCTGGACCGGGCAGACACATTATCTGTCTTTCTCACCGGAGCTGTTTTTTGCGTTGAAAGACAAAAGGATAACGACCAAGCCCATGAAGGGGACGGCGCAGCGGTCGACCGATCCGGTGGCGGATGCACAGGCTGCCGCGCATTTGCGTATGGATCCAAAGCAACGGGCCGAGAATCTGATGATTGTTGATCTGTTGCGTAATGACGTATCGCGCGTGTGCACGGCGGGCAGCGTTAAGGTACCCGAGCTTTTCCATGTTGAAAGCTATCCCACGGTGCACCAGATGACCTCTACGGTCACCGGAGTGCTAGCCGACGGACATGATGCCATTGACGTCATAAAGGCTTTGTTTCCCTGTGGCTCGATCACCGGGGCACCGAAAATCCGCGCCATGCAAGTCGTCGAAGAGGTCGAAGCTGCGTCACGTGGCATATATTGCGGCTCCATCGGTCGGATAGATGACAATGGCGACGCCGCATTCAACGTCGCTATTCGGACATTTACGGTGTGTGAAGAAACAAAGTCCCTCTCGCTTGGCTTAGGATCCGGAGTGGTAGCCGATTCCATCGAAGCAGATGAATGGGCCGAATGTTTGGCCAAGGGGGATTTCGCTAAATTGGAAAATCATGGTTTTGATCTCATCGAAACGATGCGGTTTGAGCCTATGGCGGGTATCTTGCGGCTGGAGGATCATCTTGAACGGATGAAATTCAGCGCGGCTTCCTTTGGCTTCGAATTTGACCGGCACGAACTGCGCAACCGCTTGCATGCGAGTGTTTTCCACCTCGACCGTCTCTCCAAAATTCGCCTGATGGCATCGCGGCATGGCGCACAGGCAGTTGAGATTTGGCCGTTGAAAGATGTAACCGAGTGGCGGGTTGCTGTAGTCCCGTTGCCCGTCGATGCGGTTGATTTCCGGCTACGGCATAAAATTTCCGACCGCGCCTTTTACGATGAAGCGCGCACATCACGGCCAGATTGCGATGAAGTGGTTTTTGTGGGCAGCGATGGCTTGCTGACCGAAGGCAGCATCACCGCCATATTTGTCGAGCGCGATGGCAAGTTGTTGACCCCGCGACTGGAAACAGGCCTGCTGCCCTCGATATTGCGTCGTGAACTGCTTGCCTCGGGCAAGGCGGAAGAAGCTGACCTGAGGATAGAGGATCTGTCTGATGGATTTTGGGTCGGTAACAGTGTGCGCGGATTAATCAGAGCTAGGTCCTGACCCTAATAGGGTTGCGTAACTTTTGACGAGCCATTAGGGGCAGACACGCAATTTCTGTTCAATAATTCCGCGAAAGTATGATGATGATTGACCATCTGTCGGCTGCCCTAGGGCGGATTGCTCCTTCTGCGACGCTTGTCATGTCGGGGCGTGTCATTGACCTGAAATCGCAAGGGATTGATGTCATCGGGCTGTCCGCTGGAGAGCCTGATTTTGACACGCCAGACTTTGTCAAGGATGCCGCAATTCAGGCGATCCGTGACGGCATGACAAAATATACTGCCGTCGACGGCATCGCGCCGCTTAAGCAAGCGATCATCGCCAAGTTTAAGCGCGACAACAATATCGATTATACGCCAAAGCAGATCACCGTAAACTCGGGCGGCAAGCACACCTTGTTCAATGCGCTTGTCGCCACCATTGATGTTGGTGACGAAGTTATCATCCCCGCGCCATATTGGGTGAGCTATCCCGACATTGTGCAATTTGCCGGCGGCACACCCGTTATCGTCATGGCAACTGCCGCGCAGGATTACAAAATCACGCCGGAGCAGCTTGATGCTGCAATCACGCCAAATACGCGCTGGCTGATCTTAAATTCGCCATCGAACCCAACCGGTGCGGCGTATGATGCCGAGGAACTCAAAGCGCTTGGTGCCGTGTTGCTAAAACATCCACATGTCATGCTGCTGTCCGACGATATGTATGAGCATATCTGGTACGCGCTCAAGCCGTTTGCGACGATGCTTCAGGTCTGTCCAGACCTGTACGACCGCACGCTCACCATGAATGGCGCATCCAAATCTTATGCAATGACGGGTTGGCGGATTGGCTATGCAGGCGGCCCGGCGTGGCTCATTAAGGCCATGGCCGATTTGCAATCGCAATCGACCAGCAACCCTTGCTCGATCAGCCAATATGCTGTCTTGGCGGCGTTGAACGGCCCGCAAGATTTCCTGCGCGAACGGAACACGGCCTTCCGCGAACGTAGGGACATTGTGGTGGGGATGCTTAACGATGCGCCGGGGCTAAGCTGCCCGACTCCGCAAGGTGCCTTCTACGTCTATCCAGACGCGTCGGGCGTGATGGGTAAGAAAACACCGCAGGGTAAAATCATTCAAACTGACGCTGATCTCATCGATTATTTCCTCGACGAATATCGCGTTGCCGCGGTGCATGGTGGGGCGTTTGGTTTATCGCCGGGTTTCCGGATTTCTTATGCCACATCGGCGGACATTTTGAAGGAAGCATGCCTGCGTATTCAAACCGCCTGCGCCGCCCTGATCTAAGCGCGCCAAATAGGGGCAATGGAACGCGTTAAGCTGCGCTTCATCCTACCTCTGCTTGAAACCTTTGGGACCTCAAGTGCGTATCTGCTGCGGCTTGTAAATTGGGCACCCGAAAAGAGAGATAAAAGATGGACGGCATTTTCCACTTTCTGCGCTCGGACTTGGCCCTGCGCCTTTTGGGCGCATCATGAAAAAGAGTCGCAAATCGCCAAAGCGCATTTTTCTTACGCTGAACATTGGGTTGCTGTTGGGAATGGCCGCGGCATGCGGATCAAACATCGGCGCGCCAATCGGTAGCGCCCATGCGACTGAGGGTATTGCGATATCTGCGCCCGCCACACGCATCACGGAACCAAAGGCGCAGCAAGTGGCGGTGTTTGCTGGCGGCTGCTTTTGGGGCGTGGAGGCTGTATTTGAACGTGTGAAGGGCGTTACACGCGTCGAGTCTGGCTATTCAGGCGACACCAAAGCGACAGCGGATTATAATCTTGTCAGTGCCGGGCGGACGAAGCACGCGGAGTCGGTACGGATTTATTATGACCCGGCGCGCGTTAGCTATAATGATTTGCTGCACATATTCTTTTCAGTGGCACATGACCCGACGCAATTGAATCGTCAGGGACCTGACCGAGGCAAGCAATACCGGACGGCTATCTTTCCCGCCAATGCTGCGCAGAAAAATGCCGCACGCACCTATATCGCACAACTGGGTAAGGCGTCGTATTGGAAGAAGCCCATCGTTACCAAGATTGAGCCCTTCAGTTTCTATCCTGCAGAATCTTACCATCAGGACTTCATGGTGAAGAACCCGCGCCACCCGTATATTGTGCAGTGGGACAAGCCGAAAATTGCCAATCTTAACCGGCTATTTGCAAGTCGCGCTCGCTAATCAGCCGCGATAGGCGGGGATGGCCCAGCCTTTCCAAATGGCCATGGCGCGTAAGGCAAAGCCTGCAAGCGCGCTGATCCCGGCAGCTGGCAACACTTCTATGTTTAGATAAATCAATAGTCCGAAAAGGCCCGAGGCAAGCGCCGCCGCCGTCACATAGATTTCAGGTTTAAGCAAAATGGAAGGCTCACCCGCCAAGACATCACGGATGATGCCGCCAACACAGGCGGTGATGCCGCCCATCATCATTGCGGGCAATAAAGGCACGCCAAGGGTGAGCGTTTCCAAGTGCCAAACACTGCGTAAATCGCGATACCAACAGCGTCGAACCAGTCGAGCGCGCGGTCGTTCCAGACAGTGCGCGGTGTGACCCAGACTAGCCCTGCCGTGATCAGACAGGTGGCGGCAAAGCGCCAATCCTGTACCCAAAATACCGGCGCACCAATCAACAGGTCACGCACGGTTCCGCCGCCAGCACCGGTAATCAGCGCGAAGAAGGAAAAGGTGACAAGTGTCTGCTTGCGTTGCGCTGCTGCCAGTGCACCGGATGCCGCAAAAACAGCGATACCAAATAGGTCGAGCCCTGAAATCATGGCCGGGGCCATCTGGACCGTTTGCGGCACCATTACATATGGATCGGCTTGCCAGTCACCGCCATCGCCGCTTCCTTCAAGGCTTCGGCATGTGTTGGATGCGCGTGGCAGGTATAGGCAATATCTTCTGATGTTGCGCCAAATTCCATCGCAGTACACGCTTCGGCAATCATGGCTCCGGCAATCGACGCAATGATGTGGACGCCCAAAACACGGTCGGTTTTCGCATCCGCAATGACCTTCACAAAACCATCGGTGTCGCGGTTAGTCTTTGCCCGGCTATTCGCCATCATCGGGAATTTACCGACCTTGATCTCGTCACCTGACGCAGCCGCTTTTTCCTTGGCTTCTTCTTCGGTCAAGCCAACGCTCGCAATTTCCGGATAGGTATAGACCACGCTCGGAATGACGTCATGGTTGACGATTCCCGTCAGGCCAGCGATATATTCTGCTGCCGCAATGCCTTCATCCTCTGCCTTGTGCGCAAGCATTGGGCCGGGGCAGACATCACCCACGGCATAGATGCCCGGAACACGTGTCTGGAAATCATGGCCAATCTCAATTTGGCCACGCGCGTTGACCGTCAGCCCTGCTTTGTCCAGCGCAAGGCCGTCTGTCTTCGCGCGGCGTCCAATGGCGACAAGCACGCAATCGGCTTCGATGGTTTCACTGGCACCGCCTGCCGATGGTTCAACGGTCAATGTGGCAGTTCCGCGATTGACGGTTGCGCCCGTGACCTTTGTAGCCGTGCGGATGTTGAAGCCCTGTTTCTTGAAAATCTTGGCCGCTTCCTTGCGTACTTCGCCGTCCATGCCGGGCAAAATCTGGTCAAGATATTCAACCACGGTGACTTGTGCGCCGAGGCGCAGCCATACGCTGCCAAGCTCAAGGCCAATAACCCCACCGCCGATCACCACCAAATGTTTTGGAACCTTTGGCAAGGCAAGCGCGCCAGTGGAATCGACGATGACTTTCTGGTCAATCATGACGCCCGGCAATGTCATGACCGAGGAACCTGTTGCGATCATGATATTTTTTGCGGTGTAGCTTTTACCAGCAACATCCAAGCTGTTAGCCGATGTGAATGCCGCTTTGCCTTTAAGCCAATCGACCTTGTTCTTCTTAAACAGAAATTCGATACCGCCAGTCAGCTCGCCAACCGCCTTCGCCTTTTCGGCATGCATTTGGTCGAGGTTAAGCGATACGCCCGTAAAGTCGATACCGAATTTCGTCAGCGAACCTGATTGCGCTTCATGAAACATTTCTGAGGCATGCAGCAATGCCTTGGATGGAATGCATCCGACGTTCAGGCATGTGCCGCCCAATGTTTCCCGGCTTTCAACGCATGCCGTCTTCAGCCCCAATTGTGCAGCGCGGATTGCGGCGACATAGCCGCCCGGACCCGCGCCAATAACGATCAGGTCGTAATCATGTTCTGCCATGGATCAGGCTCCTTAAAGGTCGATCAACAACCGGGTCGGGTCTTCAATCGCCTCTTTGACGATCTTCAGGAAGGTAACAGCTTCGCGGCCGTCGATGAGGCGGTGGTCATAGCTTAACGCCACATACATCATTGGGCGCACCACGACCTGCCCGTCGCGCACAACTGCGCGGTCTTCGATACGGTGTAGGCCAAGCACTGCCGATTGCGGGGGGTTGATGATCGGGGTCGACATCAGGCTGCCGAACACACCGCCATTTGAAATGGTGAAGGTGCCGCCGGACATGTCGTCCATCGTCAAGGTGCCGGCCTTCGCCTTTGCGCCAAAGTCGCCGATGGCCTTTTCAATTTGCGCGAAGCTCATGGCGTCCGCATTGCGCACGACAGGCACCACAAGGCCGTTGGGTGCGCTGACTGCGACCGATACATCAAGGTAATTGTGATAGACGATTTCATCGCCTTCAATCTTTGCATTGACCGAAGGGACATCGCGTGCGGCCAAGGCTACGGCTTTGGTGAAAAAGCCCATGAAGCCCAAGCGTACGCCATGCTTCTTTTCAAACAGATCTTTGTAGGTCGCGCGTGCTTCCATCACCGCTGACATATCAACATCGTTGAACGTTGTCAGCAACGCGGCGGTGTCTTGCGCGGACTTCAGGCGCTTGGCGATGGTCTGACGCAGACGTGTCATCTTCACGCGCTCTTCCTGACGCGCGCCTGTTGCTTGCGTTGTTGGCGCAGCAGTGAAGGCTGCGTCGGCAGATGGCGCAGGCGCGCCCTTGGCGGCAGCCACAACATCTTCCTTTGTCAGGCGACCGTCTTTGCCCGTACCTTTGATCTTGCTTGGGTCAATGCCAAGTTCCAACACAAGGCGGCGCACAGCGGGCGAGAGGGGCAGGTCGCTATTTTCTGTTTCGGCGGCAGGCGCAGCGATGGTTGCCACCGCAGGCGCGACTGCCGCTACAGCCATAGCGGGAGCAGGGGTCGCAACAGGTGCGGTGGCACCGGTTCCGGCATCGATTGATCCGATGACTGCGCCTACATTGACGGTCGCACCTTCTTCAACGGCATAAGCGCCCATGATGCCTGCAACGGGCGATGGCACCTCAACCGCAACCTTGTCCGTTTCAAGGCTGGCGATCGGTTCATCGATAGCTACCGCCTCGCCCGGTTTCTTCAACCATTGACCAAGCGTTGCTTCAGTGATGGACTCGCCCAATACGGGGACTTTAACTTCAGTGCTCATAATCTAATCCTCACGAGGATGGAGGGGTGATTGGTTTCGTGCCGCCTGAACGCTGACGGCGGATTTCTTCGCGGACATTTTGGCCTAATGCTTCAGCAACCAATGCGGCTTGCTCGGCCTGATGGCGCTTTGCAAGACCGGTTGCCGTCGCGGCTGCGGCCCTGCGTCCGGCGTAACGGGCGCGGGTGGGGCCAACATTGGCTTCTGCAAGGCATTCTTCCAGATGAGGATCGACAAACGTCCAGCTTCCGGCGTTGCGCGGCTCTTCCTGTGCCCAAACGAGCTCTTCCAAATTGGTCATACGCTTTAGGCGCACAATTAACGGCTCTGTCGGAAACGGATATAGCTGCTCAATCCGCACGATGCTGGTATTTTTGTCACCCGATGCGTCGCGGGCTTCCATCAGGTCATAGGCGACCTTTCCAGAGCATAATATCAGTCGCTTCACGTCCTTGTCGGCAGGGGCATTCGTATCGGACAAGATCCGCATGAAGTGGCTTTCGCCTTGGAAATCTGAGGCCTTGGAAACCGCGAGCTTATGACGCAAAAGCGACTTTGGCGTCATGACGATAAGCGGCTTGCGGAATGGCCGCACCATTTGACGGCGCAGCAAGTGGAAATAATTGGCTGGCGTGGTACAATTGGCGACTTGGATATTGTCCTCGGCACATAATTGCAGGAAACGTTCCAACCGCGCGGAGCTATGCTCTGGGCCCTGGCCTTCATATCCATGCGGCAACAGCATCACCAGACCATTGGCGCGGAGCCACTTGGCTTCACCCGACGCAATAAACTGGTCGATCAACGTCTGTGCGCCATTCACGAAATCGCCAAACTGCGCCTCCCAAAGGACCAAAGTTTTCGGTTCCGCACCGGCATAGCCATATTCGAAACCCAACACGCCAAATTCGGACAAGGGGCTGTCGAGAATTTCAAACCGCCCATGTGGTAAGGTTGAAAGCGGCACATATTTTTCTTCGGTTGTCTGATCGACCCAAACACCGTGCCGCTGGCTGAAGGTGCCGCGGCCTGAATCCTGGCCAGACAAACGCACGCCATAACCTTCGGTCAGCAGCGACCCGAACGCAAGAGCTTCGCCCGTTGCCCAATCGAAATTCTCGCCAGAGATGAACATCGTTTTTTTGGCATCCAAAACACGGCTTAATGTCGGGTGGATGTTGTGGCCCTCGGGCACGGTTGTAAGCGTGCGGCCTAGACTGTCGAACAATTTGCGTGTCATGCCCGTTGGCACGTTACGCCGCGCCGTTTCGGGATCAGCGGGCTTGGATAGGCCTGACCAACGGCCCCCGAACCAATCGGCAGCGTTCGCTTTATAGTCTGCGGCGCTGGCAAATTCCTGCTCAAGCGCTTGGACAAAGCGCATGGCGTGTTCATTTGACCAATTGGCGTCGATCACGCCTTCGGCTTCAAGGCGTTGTGCGTAAAGAGCACTTACGGCCGGATGGTTCTTGATGACTTTATACATCAATGGCTGCGTGAAGCCGGGCTCATCGCCTTCATTATGGCCAAAGCGGCGGTAGCACCACATGTCGATGACGATGTCGCGGTGGAATGTTTGGCGGAATTCGATCGCGATCTTACACGCGAACGTCACCGCTTCGGGATCATCGCCATTGACGTGGAAAATAGGCGCCTGAACACCCTTTGCAACGTCGGAAGGATAAGGCGATGACCGCGCATATTGCGGGCTAGTGGTAAAACCGACTTGGTTATTGACGATGAAGTGCAAGCAACCACCCGTATTATATCCACGAATACCGGAGAAGCCGAGGCATTCCCACACAATGCCCTGGCCAGCAAAGGCGGCATCGCCATGCAGCAGAACGGGCAACACTTGCTCATGCTTGCCCAAGTCGTCACGCGCCGTCTGGTTGGCGCGCACCTTGCCCAAGACGACGGGGTTAACGGCCTCAAGGTGCGACGGGTTTGGAACCAGGCTCATATGCACCTTGATACCGTCAAATTCACGGTCGGTGCTGGTGCCGAGATGGTATTTCACATCGCCTGAACCACCGACATCATCGGGGTTGGCGCTGCCGCCGGAGAATTCGTGGAAGATGATGCGATAGGGCTTAGCCATAACGTTGGCGAGCACGTTCAAGCGGCCACGATGCGGCATGCCATAGACGATTTCACGCACGCCAAGCTGGCCACCATATTTGATAACAGCTTCCAGAGCCGGTATCATGGATTCGCCGCCATCAAGACCGAAACGCTTCGTCCCTACATATTTGCGGCCAAGAAATTTCTCATATTGCTCGGCTTCTATAACTTTACCCAAGATTGCCTTTTTGCCCTCGGGCGTGAACTGGATGGCCGCGTCCTTGCCTTCCATCCGTTCCTGCAGGAACCGGCGCTCTTCGACGTCGGAAATATGCATATATTCAAGGCCGACCGGCCCGCAATAATTGGCGCGCAGCGTATCGACCAGCTCGCGCACCGTAGTCCACTCAAGCCCAAGCGTGCCACCAACATAGACGCGCTTGTCAAGGTCGGCTCCGGAAAAACCGTGATATTCGGGTGTAAGGTCCGCAGGGATATCCTGTTTCGAAAGGCCAAGTGGATCAAGATTGGCGGCCAGATGCCCGCGCACCCGATATGTGCGCACCAGCATCATCGCGCGGATAGAATCGCTTGCTGCTGCAACCGCGTCGGCCTCCGCCATCGGCCTGCCCGCCGCCTTTGCCGCCGCTTTCACTTCGACCGCCATCTGCGTGGGGTCAAGCGACGCGGTCAAATCGTCGGTCGCTGACAATGGCCAGTCGGCACGTTCCCAGCTCGGCCCGCGTTCTATTTCGAAATCCTGGTTTTCTACGCCCATTTTTCTTCTCCAAATCCTCCCCGAACCGGGGAGGTGGCAGTCCGCAGGACTGACGGAGGGGCACTTGCGTTCAAGCTCTCGCTATTTGGCGGGTGCCCCACCCCCCTGCTGCGCATGGTCCCCCTCCCCGTGCCGGGGAGGAGTTAATGCTTAACCCTTCAACACCTCGACCAAGGTCTTGCCGAGCAAGGATGGCGATGGCGATACGCGGATGCCCGCGGCCTCCATTGCTGCAATTTTGCTTTCGGCGTCGCCCTTGCCGCCCGAAACGATTGCGCCAGCATGGCCCATACGGCGGCCTGGAGGTGCCGTGCGTCCGGCGATGAAACCAGCCATTGGCTTTTTGCGGCCCTTCTTCGCTTCGTCGATGAGGAATTGTGCAGCTTCTTCTTCTGCGCTGCCGCCTATTTCACCGATCATGATGATGGACTTGGTCGCATCATCGGCAAGGAACAGCTCAAGGCAATCAATGAAGTTGGTGCCGTTGACAGGGTCACCACCAATGCCAACCGCAGTGGTCTGGCCAAGGCCTTCTGCTGTGGTCTGGAACACGGCTTCATAAGTCAGCGTGCCTGAACGTGAGACGACGCCGACCGAACCCGCTGAGAAGATGCTACCGGGCATGATGCCGATTTTGCATTCGTTCGGTGTCAAAATGCCGGGGCAGTTTGGACCAATCAGGCGCGATTTCGAACCCGAAAGCGCACGCTTTACCTTCACCATGTCAAGCACCGGAATGCCTTCAGTGATGCAGACGATTAACGCAATTTCTGCGTCAATGGCTTCAAGGATTGAATCCGCAGCAAAGGGTGGCGGTACATATACGACCGAGGCGTCTGCGCCTGTGGCTTCCTTCGCCTCAAGCACAGTGTCGAACATCGGCAGGCCGATATGCGTCGCTCCGCCCTTGCCGGGGGTTACCCCGCCAACCATTTGCGAGCCATAAGCCAGCGCCTGTTCGGTGTGGAAAGTACCCGTTGCGCCGGTCATGCCCTGCGTGATGATTTTAGTATTTTTATTGACGAGGATGCTCACAAACGTCTCCTGAATTCTTTGGGTTGCACTTAGTTCAGCGACGGGTCGATGGCCTTACACGCCACCAGAAGTTCCTTCACCGCATCTACGCTAACGGCAAGGTTGGATTTGGCTTCGTCGTCGAGAGCGATCTCGACAATCTTCTCAACGCCGCCTGCGCCGATTATGACCGGTACACCGACATAGAGATTGTCGATGCCATATTGGCCAGTCAAGTGGACTGCCGCGGGCAGGACGCGTTTTTGGTCGTATAGATAGGCTTCGGCCATTGCTATGCCGCTGGTCGCGGGAGCGTAGTACGCGGAACCGGTCTTGAGCAAGGCGACGATTTCGCCCCCCCCGCTGCGCGTGCGTTGCACGATGGCGTCAATGCGTTCTTGCGTGGACATGCCCATCGCAATCAGGTCAGGCACCGGTATGCCCGAGACGGTTGAGTATTGAATGACAGGGACCATCGTGTCGCCATGGCCGCCGAGCACGAAGCTTGTGACGTCCTTGACCGACACTTGGAACTCATCGGCGAGGAAATGGCTGAAACGTGACGAGTCCAGCACGCCGGCCATGCCGACGACCATGTGGTGCGGCAGGCCCGAAAATTCGCGCAATGCCCATACCATCGCATCAAGCGGGTTGGTGATGCAGATGACAAATGCGTTTGGCGCGTTGGCAGCGATGCCTTCGCCGACCGCCTTCATCACCTTCAGGTTGATGCCAAGCAAATCGTCGCGGCTCATGCCAGGCTTACGGGCGACACCAGCGGTGACGATGATGACATCTGCGCCTGCGATATCGGCATAATCATTGGTGCCGGTGATTGTGGCGTCAAAACCTTCCACCGGGCCGCATTGCGACAGATCGAGTGCCTTGCCTTGAGGAACGCCTTCAACAACGTCGAAAAGGACGATGTCGCCAAGGCCCTTTAATGCTGCGAGATGTGCGAGGGTGCCGCCGATATTACCGGCGCCGATGAGTGCAATTTTCTTGCGAGCCATGAAAAACTGTCCTTCCCTTAGGGCTTTTTAGCGGAATTAACGCGGCGTTACGCCGAATCGATGTGGATAACAACCCAATAAAGGTTCAAAATAAAGGTTTTTGTGATAACAGTTCGCAATAGCGTTAGTGGGCGGAAGTGTAGCCGTTAGGTGCCAGCTACCCGCCGCAACATCTCCATCCAGATGGGCACTTGACCGTGAAATCCTTCGGCCCAGACGCGTTCATCTAAACCATGTGCGCCTTCCCGCTGACCAACTATGCCCCAAAGGCCGCCAAAGCCGTAAACGGGGATGCCGGCGGCGCGTAAAAATGCGCCATCGGTTGCGCCAGCGGACTGAAACGGCAGAACGGGCGCATTGGGGAAGCGTGTGGCAACCGCCGCCCGATAGGCCTGCGTTATGTCGTCGCGCATGGGCGACGGTGCGGTTTCTGGGGTTTGTGATCCTTGAACCGCAGCAACAGTGACATCTGGTCCCGACAGCGCCTGCAACTGCTGCCGCACGTCTTCGATCTTCACACTGGGAAAAATTCGGCAGTTAACATTGGCTTCGGCCTTTTGCGGTAGGGCATTTGGTGCATGCCCACCCGACAGCATGGTCGCAACACAGCGTGTACGCGTGCCTCCGGGGTCCATGGTCTCTAGCAGGTCTGCGGTTTCGCGGTCCTGCGGGTCGGCCAGAAAGCGGCGTAGCAGTTCACCATATTGCCCGCTGTCACCCTTTGCGAGCATCTCGTAACTGGCACGCGTGGCGTCGTTGATCATGGCGGGGAACCGGTGCCGTTCAATCGCCGTCAAGGCATTGGCGAGCGCGTAGATGGCGTTATCAGGACGCGGCGCGCTGCTGTGCCCGCCACGGTTTATGGCGGTCAGTCTGAAATCGGCGTAGGTTTTCTCCGCAATCTGAATGCCGAAACCTTCAACGCGCCCATCGGGAAACACATACCCGCCACCTGCATCACCATTTAATGCATATTCGGCGTCAATCAGGTCGCGCCATTCACCCGCCGCCCGCCGGGCTCCATTGCCGACGGTTTCTTCGTCCCCGGTAAACAGAACGATGATGTCCCGCGTCGGCGCAAACTTCTCTGCGCGCAGATATTGCAGGGCAAGGACAATACCCGTCAAAGCGGCCTTATTATCATTCGAACCACGACCAAGATAATAGCCGCCTTCTTCGCGGAACTGGAACGGCGGATATTTCCAATCGCTTGCCTTGGCCGCAACGACGTCCATATGCGCCATCAGCAATATGGGCTTTTTGCCCGATGGCTTGGCTGCGGGCCAGCGCGCGATCAATGTCTGGGTGTTGTCATGATCTTTGACGATGACATTACTGATTCCCGCCTTGCGGAATTCTGACGTTAATAGGCTGGTCAGCTTTTTAAATTCCGCAGGCTGCCCCTCTACTGTCGGAATCTCGACAATCTTTGCAAACAGGTCACGCTCGGCTGCTTGCTGCGCATTTGGCGCTTGTGCGTTTGCAGTAGTGGTTAGCGCCAACAAGCCAGCAAATAATAACGTCTTCGGTCCCATCATCTCTCTCCCTTTTGCGATATGCTAACGCGGGCCATGCCCTTCCGCCAGATAATCCTCCGACTGCATTTCCATCAGGCGGGATACGGTACGGTCAAATTCAAACCGCCCGTCGCCTTTCGGGTATAAATGGTCTGGCTCCGCATCAGCGCTGGCCAGAAACTTTACCCGATATTCGTACAACGCATCGATCAACGTCACAAAGCGCGCAGCCTCATTGCGATTATGGGGTCCCAGAACGGGTATACCAACCATGATGACCGTATGGAAACGGCGCGCGATGGCAAGGTAATCCGCAGCGCCGCGTGCTTGGGCGCAGAGGCGCTTGAACGAGAATACCGCGATGCCTTTCAGCGCCTTTGGCACATGCAAAATACGTCCGCCGCCGACGTCCATTTCCAAGGTCGGCACATGCGCGCGGTCTTCGGGTGGATAGTCGGTCATCTTGAAAAAGGTTTGGGACAAGGCTGCCGTTGCCGCAGGGCCATTGGGCAGGAGCCAGATTTGAGCGCTCCCCAATCGATCGCGTCGGTAATCGGTTGGCCCATCTAGCGCGACGATATCCAGGCTTTCCTTCACAAGCGCGATGAAGGGCAGAAACAATTGCCGGTTAAGGCCATCTTTATACAGATAATCGGGGTGACGGTTCGATGTGGTCACTACGGTAACACCTGCCGCAATCAGGCCGGAAAAGAGTCGCGACATTATCGCTGCGTCGGCCATATTGTTCACGACCATTTCATCAAAGCACAACAACCGCACTTCGTCGGCCAGCGCTGCGACGATTGGAGGAATCGGGTCGCCTTTTTCCTTCACACGCTCGGCCTTCAACCGCGCATGAATGTCGATCATGAATTCATGGAAGTGCACGCGGCGCTTATGCTGGATTTGCATACTGTCGAAAAACAGGTCCATCAGCATGGATTTACCACGTCCGACACCGCCCCAAAGGTAGAGCCCACGGGCAGGGTCAGGCTTTCGCCGCAGGAACCCCCAAATCGTGCCTCCACGCGATGGAACCGCCTCCAGCTCCGCTTGCACCTTGGCAAGTGCGGCGATTGCACGCGCCTGATCGGCATCCACTTTTAACTCGCCTGCGGCTACCAGCGCGTCATATCTATCGGTGACATTAGACATAAGCGACGCCATTTTGGATCACGCAGAGGCGCAGAGGACGCAGAGTCGACAGGCTACTCGTAGACTCCGCGCCCTCGCGTGAAAAATCATCTTTGGGTCGGCTTTCGGATGGTACCCGAAAAGGCAGCGACAGGCGATTCGCCCTGCATCACAATGCCACGCATGAACAATAGTCGGCCAGTTTCCTTAAGGAGCTCTACCTCTGCCTCAAGCGGTTCGCCGATGATGCCAGCGCCAATAAACTGCACGGAGAGGTCTAACGTGACCGCCGCGCCAGCCTCAATCAGGCCGAACATTCGGGACGCGCCGAACATGGCCACGTCGATAAAGCCCAGAGTAACCCCGCCATGCACCGCGTTGCGCAAATTGCTGTGCCGGTGTTCGGGGTACATACGCAAACGCGCCTTGCTATCCCCATCGCTGCGGACCAGCATTTTTCCAAGCACCGTGCCGTTATAACGGCTGGCGTCGGTCATCTGCCAGTTCAGCCAGCCCGGATTATCGGGGTCAGGGCTGCTGTCAAAAGCGGGTGTATCCAACGGCAATCCTAACCGATCAGGGCCTTATGGCGACTTGAAACGCCTACAGGTGGCGTTCAGCGACCATCTTTTTCGTTTCAGCAATGGCCTTCGCCGGGTTCAGGCCCTTGGGGCAGGCGTTGGCGCAGTTCATGATCGTGTGGCAACGATAGAGGCGAAAAGGATCTTCCAGCTCGTCGAGGCGCTCACCCGTCATTTCATCGCGGCTGTCGGCCAACCAGCGATAGGCTTGCAGCAAAATGGCTGGCCCTAAAAACTTGTCGCTGTTCCACCAATAAGAAGGGCAGCTGGTCGAGCAACATGCGCACAAGATGCACTCATACAGGCCGTCAAGCTTGGCGCGGTCCTCTGGTGACTGCAGGCGTTCCTTACCCGATGGTTCTGGCGTTACCGTTTGCAACCAAGGTTTGATCGACGCATATTGCGCGTAGAAATGCGTGAAGTCAGGAACAAGGTCCTTGATGACCTCCATATGCGGCAGCGGGGTTATGGTAACCTCGCTTTTGCAATCTTCAATCGCGGTGGTGCAGGCAAGGCCGTTTTTGCCGTCGATGTTCATCGAGCAAGAACCACAAATACCTTCGCGGCATGACCGACGGAAGGTCAGCGACGAATCCTGCTCACCCTTCATCTTGATCAGCGCGTCGAGCACCATTGGGCCGCAATTGTCGGTATCCACCTCAAACGTGTCGTACCGTGGGTTCTCCCCGCTATCGGGATCATAGCGATATACCTTGAATTTTTTGGTCTTACCGCTGGTGTTGGCGGCGTGAACAGTGCCCTTCTGGACTTTGCTGTTCTTGGGAAGAAAGAAATCGGCCATATCAATATCCTGTGGACGCTAACAACTTAGTATTCCGTATCGGCTTATGCCCTAACCAAGCGATTAAGCAATCACAAGCCCTCAACTGCGTCTTGTCTGATTGCCTTTTCTGCAAGTCGGACGCGCAGCTTGTCAATTTTGCGGCCATCCATGTCCACCACTTCAAAGCGCCAGCCTTGGTCTGTGAAAGCCTCCCCTTCAGAAGGCAAATGCCGCAATATGTGCAAAACATGTCCGGCCGCCGTCGCATAATCGCGATCTTCCGGCAGGTCGATGGATAATGCCTCGGCCATTGCATCGGCGGACATTGAACCAGATACCAGCATTGATCCGTCATCCAGAGTTATAATATTTGGCGCGCTGCCCTGTGCTTGGTCAGACGCGAATTCGCCCGCAATGGCAGCCAACAGGTCATTTGGCGTCACTATACCTTCGAAATGGCCATACTCATCATGCACCAAAAGCATTGGCACATCAGATGAGCGCAAAATTTCAAGCGCGTCCATGGCATCCAGCTGATCCGGAATGATCTCGGCACGGCGCATCAACCTGCGAATGTCGAGCGGTTCGCCGCGAATTTGCGCCGCGACGATGTCGCGTGATTGAACGACACCAATAATGTCGTCGCCATCTTCGCCCGTCACCGGCAGCCGCGTGTGCAGTGAATTCAACAGCGAATCGCGCACCGCTTCATCGGAGGCATCGGCAGAAATGCGGTCCACGTCGGTGCGCGGCGTCATGACTTCACGCACCGGCCGGTCGGCAAGACGAACAACACCTGCAATGACCTTATGCTCATGTTCCTCAATGATGCCTGCATGCGTGGCTTCAGCAAACACCATGCGCAATTCTTCAGCACTCAGCGCGTCGCGGGTGTCGCGGCGCAGCCCAAGCGTGCGAAAGATGGTCGCGCTCGATCTGTCGAGCGTCCACACGATTGGCGCAGTGATTCGCGCAAGCGACTCCATCGGGCCAGCCATGATAACGGCGATTCGCTCAGGCGCGATAAGCGCAAATTGCTTTGGCACAAGCTCGCCCACCACCAATGATGCATAGGTTGTGATGCTGATCACAATGCCAAAGCCCAAGGTTTCGGACCATTCAGGGTCAACGCCCAACGAGGCAATGCGCTCGGCGATTGGCGCGCCTAAGGTCGCCCCTGAATATGCGCCATTAATAATGCCGATCAGCGTGATGCCGATTTGCACTGTAGACAGGAATTTTCCGGGGTCGCGCCCCAATCGCAGCGCCGCTGACGCGCCGCGCTTGCCGTCTTCGGCCATGGCTTTTAACTTGGCTGTGCGTGCGGACACAATGGCGAGCTCCGACATGGCGAACACACCGTTTAAGGCGATAAGCGCCAATATCGTTGCGGCATCAAACCACGGGAAAGGGTCAAGAGGTTCCATAAGGACCTTTGCGCCATAATGCCCAAAATGGGTGTTTGGCAACAAAATGCGCAAAACTGCGTTATGGTGACATGATGCACCCGATAGAAATAATCATCGCAGGTTCATCATGGGTGCGGTTTAAACGGCGCCTTAGTTGAAAGGGAATATAATGAAAAAGAACCAGACGATATCGCTGATACTGCTGACGGCAATGCTTCCATTGTCTGCGTGTGTGACGGATCCTGAAACTGGGAACCGCACTATTTCTAAGGCCGCTATTGGCGGCGTTGGTGGGGCATTGGGCGGCTATCTGCTTGGCGACCTGATCGGTGGACGTCGCGACCGCACGGAAAAGATCGTGGGCGCTGGAATTGGCGCATTGGCAGGTGCCGGCGTCGGCTATTATATGGACGAACAAGAAAGAAAGCTGCGTGCGCAGACCGCTGGCACAGGAATCAATGTCATTCGCGACGGCAACAATCTTGTCCTTGATATACCATCAGAAATCACCTTTGGCGTCGATAGCTCGAACATCGATGCTGGCTTTCGTAATACGCTTGATCAGGTAGCGTCGACACTGACACAATATGAAAAAACCTATGTCGATGTCATGGGCCACACAGATTCTACCGGATCGGACGCCTATAATCAGGCATTGTCCGAACGCCGTGCCTCTGCGGTTGCCGATTATTTGTCGTCACGCGGTGTACAATCCGCGCGCTTGGCAACCCGTGGTTATGGCGAGAGCCAGCCAAAGGCGAGCAACCTTGATGCAGCGGGGCGTTCGGCCAACCGCCGCGTTGAAATCCGACTTGTTCCGGTAACGTAAGTATATTCAAGTTTTAGACCGCAACACCCTGTAGCATTTTGGGCAACGCGCCGCTTTCGCCTCGCGCCTCGGCCATGAAAAAGGCCTTGGCCGGGGCAGCGCGTTGCACCATCGCCATCCCAAAGCGCCGCACCGCCGATGCGGTTTTGCCGGGAATGGAAAACAACCGGTTCAGCCCGTCTGTCGAAACCGCGATCAGCAACGTGTCGATACTGCGCCAGCGGCCATAACGATCAAGCAACTGCGCATCACCAAAGTCGAGACCAAGCCGCATGCCGTCCACCAGCACTTCAGTTAACGCCGCGACATCGCGCAGGCCAAGATTCAGCCCTTGCCCTGCAATGGGGTGAATGCCGTGCGCACTATCGCCGATCAGCACCATGCGTTCCGCCGAAATCGAAGCCGCATGGTGGAACCCCAGCTTGTAGGATGACAAAGGTGCGGACAATTCGACCTTGCCTAACAATCCGCCCATGCCCTTTTCCAATTCAGCCGCATAGCCGCGCGGGGATAGCTTTAGGTAGCCAGCAGCATCCTTGGATTCAACGGACCAGACAAGCGCCGAACGGTGGCGGCCATGTTCGTCATCCAACATGGGCAGAACGGCAAAGGGCCCTGTGGGGTAAAAAATTTCATAGGCGATATTGTGGTGCGGTAGTTCATGAAAAATCGCGCCCACAATCGCGTGATGCGCATATTGCCAATGCGCAATGGGGATTCCGGCCTCTTCGCGGGTCTCACTCTTGCGGCCTTCGGCAACGATCATCAGGTCTGCGGTCAGCACTTTTCCATCTTGAAGCGTTACTGTCGCTGCGCCAGCATCCCGCGATTTATCGATGATGTTTGCGGGCATGTGCAGTTTGATTGCCGCATGTTCTTGCGCGGCTTTGTAAAGCACAGCGCGCAAATAACGGCTTTCAAACATCTGGCCTAAAAACCCATCATCTTCGGCTGGCGCGAAATCGAGTGACCCCGGTTTTAGCCCGTCGCTTACCCAGATCTTTTGAATAGGACATCCCTTGCCAGCCAAAGCGTCGCCAAGGCCCATCGCTTCAAATAATTTGCAGCTTGAGCTTGAGATCGCAAAGGTCCTGCCGTCAAAGCCCGCCTCTAACATGTTGGCCTGGTCTGCGCGATCAATGACATGGCTCGTAATGCCTTGTGCCGCCAGCGCCAGCGCTTGTGTGAGACCAATGAGGCCACCACCGATGATAATTACATCTGCCTTGTTTTTCATGTCCCCCTTATGGCCCAACAAAGCGCGGGATTCAAAGGAGGATTTTGACCGTATAAATCCATTCACGCGCCCCTTTTGCCCTGTAATACTTGACGAGGAGTCCGCTGACGCCGAAAAGGGGCGCATTCGGTCCTTTGCGACTTCATACATATCGGCATTCGTAACATGGCCTTGCGCGTTTCAAAATTTAGCCGGAAATCGAACCTCGCCAATTGGCGTCAGATGATGCGCGCCTCATTGATTCGCAGCGGCGCGCTGTTCGGCGCTGCTGCGTTAGGGCTGTTCGCCATTTTCTTCGGGCTTGCGGTGCTCAGCTATTCGGCAGGCGACGCCGCATTTAACAGCGCAGCGGCAGATGTGCAGCACAACTGGATGGGGCAAAGCGGTGCCTATGTTGCAGATGCGATGCTTTTCCTGTTCGGCATACCAGCGATATTCTTGTTGCCGCTGTTTTTGGTGTTTGCGCGTCGATTGTGGCGTGGTGTCGCGCAGCCGCAATGGAAACGACAATTATCCTTATGCCTCATCGGGATGTTGTTGATCGGCTTTGGCATGGCCTATTGGCAGCACGGGAGTTACGTTGAACTTCCGGCGGGATGGGGCGGGTTGATTGCCTTGCTATTGGCCAATGCCGCTAGTGTGCTTGTAAGTCAAATTCAGGGCATATTCGGAACATCGCTTCGGGTGTTCCTCATACTCGGCGCTTTGGTGGGCGGGGTAGCATTGGTCATTCGGTCGCTTCAGCTGGAACGGCCATTGTTGCGCATCCCGACACTGACGATGCCGAAATTTGGTGGCGCGAGCATTGGCATGTCGGCCTTTGCGGGCGATGATTTGCCTGCGCCTCAGATTGTCGAGCCCAAGCCGCCACGCAAGGCCGTGGAACCAGATCAACGCAAGCCGCCGGTGATTGAGGACCGCACGCTCGCGCCCAAAAAAGCTGCTTTTTCAACCGGCGCGCGGCAAGGTGATTTCTTTGGCAGCTTTATCTTGCCATCGCTTGAGTTGCTCGATCCGCCACCTGCGATTTCAGTGCCTAAACTCGACAAGGCCGCTTTGGAAGCCAATGCACGGCTGCTGGAGTCGGTGCTGGATGACTTCCATGTAAAGGGACAGATTGTCGCCGTTCGCCCTGGCCCTGTCGTGACGATGTACGAGCTTGAGCCAGCGGCTGGCATTAAATCCAGCCGCGTCATTCAGTTGGCCGAAGACATCGCGCGCAACATGTCCGCGCTGTCCGCGCGCGTCTCGACCATCCCGGGCCGGACAGTGATGGGTATTGAGCTTCCCAATGCACACCGGGAGGCCGTTGTGTTTCAGGAGATGGTGGGCTCGGACGCTTTTGCAGAGCAAAAGGGCGCGTTGCCGATAATCTTGGGTAAGAATATTTCCGGCGATCCCGTTATTGCTGACCTCGCGCCCATGCCACATCTGTTGGTCGCAGGGACCACCGGTTCAGGTAAATCGGTTGGCCTGAACTGCATGATCTTGTCGTTGCTCTATCGACTGACGCCTGACCAGTGCCGGATGATCATGATCGATCCCAAGATGCTCGAATTGAGCAGCTATGACGACATTCCGCATCTGCTATCACCTGTGGTGACTGAGCCAGCAAAGGCCATCCGCGCGCTGAAATGGGCAGTTGAGCAGATGGAGGAGCGGTACCGAATGATGTCCTCGCTTGGCGTGCGTAACCTTGCGAACTTCAACGAAAAAGTGCGCGGTGCAAAAGCAAAGGGCGCGCCATTGGGCCGCAAGGTGCAGATCGGTTATGACCCGATGACTGGCCAGCCACAATATGAGGAAGAAAGCCTCGCTTACGAACCCATGCCGCAGATTGTCATCATCGTTGATGAGTTGGCGGACTTGATGATGACGGCGGGCAAAGAGGTCGAATTCCTGATCCAGCGTCTGGCGCAAAAGGCGCGCGCCGCGGGGATTCACTTGATCATGGCTACGCAGCGGCCGTCGGTCGATGTTATAACTGGAGTCATCAAGGCAAACCTGCCCACCCGCATTTCCTTTCATGTTACGTCAAAAATTGACAGCCGGACTATTCTTGGGGAACAAGGCGCAGAACAACTTCTGGGCAAGGGGGACATGCTCTACATGGCAGGAGGCCGTCATTTAACGCGTATTCACGGACCTTTTGTTTCCGACGACGAAGTGCGCCGCGTTGCCGACCATTGGCGTGGCCAAGGGCAGCCTGAGTATATTCAAGCCGTGACCGAAGAACCCGAAGACGGCGGTTTCGACTTTGGCGGCATGGGCGGCGACGACAGCGAAGAAGATTCGCAATATCGCAAAGCGTGCCAGATCGTTTTCGAAAGCCAGAAGGCCTCGACAAGCTGGATACAACGCCAATTGCGCATCGGTTACAACAGCGCCGCACGGTTAATTGACCGGATGGAAGAAGACGGCTTCGTTAGCGCGCCGAATCATATTGGCCGCCGCGAAGTGCTGCGCGACCGCAACGGCGAACCGGTTTAGCCATTAAGACGGGGTTCAAGGCAGTCCGGATAGTGAACGCCGTCACCCATCCCAAGGAAACAAAGATGACTTTTTCAAAATATGCCATGTTGTTCGCGCCGGTTGCGCTCGTTGCAACGACGCCTAGTCCTGCCCAGTCCTCGTCGGAACAGATGGCGCGGGTTTTGCAGCATATGAAGGCGGTGGGCACAATGTCCGCGAATTTCACGCAGACAGACCGGAGCGGCGGGACGCTGACCGGCAAGTTGCTGTTGAAGCGGCCTGGGCAAGTGCGGTTTGAGTATCAGAAAGACGTGCCCCTGTTGATTGTCGCCGACGGTCGTGCGCTGACGATGGTCGATTATGAGGTGAAGCAAGTCCAGCGCTGGCCGATCCGCAACAGTCCGCTGGCTGCCCTGCTTGACCCCGGTCAGGATCTTGCGCGCTTTGGCAAGATATTGCCTACCTCCACCAACGACGTTGTCAGCGTCGAAGTCCGCGATCCAAAGCGCCCCGAATATGGCACCATCACAATGATATTCGTGGACAAACCCAGCGCGCCGGGCGGATTGACTCTGAATGGCTGGGTCGCGCTCGATTCGAAAAACAATCGCACCACGATTCGACTCAACAATATTACCTATAATGGCATGATCGCAAAAAACGCGTTCACATGGAAAGATCCGCGGCCGGCCAGGCGAAAATCCTAACATCCGACGATGAACCGAAGCGCACCACCGACAAGTTGCGGCGTGCGCCAATGTTGTTCATCTGAACGACAGGAACGAAACAGTATATATCATAACATCAGTGGCCGAATGATCGTGTGGTTTTTCCCCTGTTGCCCACGACTTTAATCATCGCTGATATCCGCGTGACGAACGCAAGCTTAGCCCTCATCCCAAATGCCCCCGGGGTGAGGGCTTTGCTTTTTTGTGGCAAATGCCTTCATCGGCTTGCTCCTGACGCTTCAGGCATCTAGGGCCTTTGTGTTATGTCCCAGACCATTCGCATCGCCTCGTGGAATATAAACTCGGTCCGCGCCCGTATTGACATTGTCGAACGCTATTTGAAGGAAGAAGCGCCCGACGTTTTATGCCTTCAGGAAACCAAAGTCATCGACAGCCTTTTTCCCGAAGGATTGTTCCGGCAGTTGGGCTACCGTCATTTCGTCGTCAACGGCATGCCAATGCATCATGGCGTTGCAATCGTCAGCAAACTGCCGTTGATCAACCGCAGGGTAGAGGATTGGCAGGCCAATGGCGAGGCGCGCCATGTTGGCGCAGAGTTAAATATTGACGCCGCCAAGGGCGTGCGGATCGACAATGTCTACATACCTGCCGGGGGCGAAGTCCCCGACAGCGAGGTTAATTCAAAATTCGGACAGAAACTTGCTTTCCTAAAACGTATGGCCGAATGGTCGGGCAACCTAACGGAGCCGACTGTCCTCACAGGGGACTTTAACGTTGCGCCGCTTGAGCAAGATGTCTGGAGCCACAAACAATTGGTCAATGTCGTCAGCCATACCCGCATTGAAATTGCACATCTGGCGGAAATTCAGGCAGCAGCAGACTGGGTGGATGTTGCGCGGCATTTTGTCGATCCGTCGAAGAAATTATACACATGGTGGAGCTATCGCGCGCAGGATTGGGAGACGTCCGACCGCGGACGTCGGCTTGATCATATGTGGGTCACCCCTGATCTGAAAGAAAAGGCAAAGGCGCACATCGTGCACAAGCATGTGCGCGGATGGGGCAAACCATCCGACCATGCGCCGATCGTCACGGAATTTGCCTTTTGATCGGCGTGCGCGCAGCGTTGGGAGACTCACGCCGCGCAGCGATGGCGATTGATGCCTTGCGTCGTGGTTGGCCAGTAACCGTGCAGCATCTTGGGCAATCGCTCACTTTATTGGCGGTCGAAACAGCGCAAGATATCTCCGGCGCGCATGCGATGTTGCTCTCGGCAAATCGTGCGGTAACACTGAAGTTAACCAACCAGCGTGCTGCGGCAGATGGCGACCTTCCGGTGCTCATTAAGGCGCCGTCCGACTTGGACCTCAGGCTTGCTCTGGCGGTGGCCGACCCAAGCCTTGACCTTGCGTATCCGATGAAGGGACCTTTTGCCGCGCTGCCATTGGATGATGGGCCATTGGCGACGGCGGCTATCGAACTTGCGCGATTGGCAGGTTTGCTTCCGGCGTTTCTGGTGTTGACGGGCGAAGGCGAGAACCCCGCTTACTTCAGCCCGCAAGATGTCGCTGCCTTTGATGACAGCGGTGCTTTGCGCATTGCCGCACGCGCTAAGCTTCCCGTTGCCGCCAATGCCGATGCCGAAATTGTCGCATTCCGGACAGCCGTGGATGCGTCCGACCATGTGGCGTTGCTAATGGGTACGCGCGACTCCTCCCCGCCAGTTGTCCGGTTGCACAGCGAATGCCTGACAGGCGATGTTCTTGGCAGCCTGAAATGTGATTGCGGCCCGCAATTGCACGAAGCGTTGCAACAGATTTCGGACGCAAATTGGGGAATATTGTTATATTTGCGACAAGAGGGGCGCGGCATTGGTTTGATTAACAAACTGCGCGCCTACGCGCTTCAGGATCAGGGATTTGATACCGTTGATGCCAATACCCGGTTGGGTTTTGCCATTGATGCGCGCGACTTTTCAGTCGCGGCACGGATGCTGGAATTGCTCGGTGTGGAACGGGTGCGCTTGTTGACCAACAACCCTGAAAAGGTGGACGGCTTACAAAATGCCGGCATCACGGTTGTGGAGCGGCTACCACTTAAGATCGCCGCCAATCCACACAACGCTTATTATCTTGAAACCAAGAAAAGCCGGACCGGCCATGCGCTATAGGCTTTTTTAAAATGGACGGGGCTGTCCGCGTGGATCTGCGCGCTGCCCTTCTTCCTCTGACGTTGGCCGTTGCTCGCGTCGGCCACCCAGTGCGCGTTCGATAAATGCCTCATCCAGCGGCTCTGGCTCTGTCGTCGGCGCAAGATTTGGGTCATCCATTAGGGGGCGGCCTTCAATCGGCATGCCATTTTCGTCGAAAAGCAGCATTTCGTCTTCACCAAGCAATGGCTCCTCACCGTCAAGGGTTTCCGGGAACGTCACCTCAGTTGCGAATTTCTCCACGGGGCGTCCGGCCACAGCAACGCGCATATAGGCTGCCCAAGCCTGTGCAGGGGCGCGACCGCCTTCAAGGCCACCAATTGACTTAGCATCGTCGCGACCCATCCACACGCCGGTTGTAAGGCCGCTGGAGAAGCCCAGGAACCATCCGTCCTTGTTGCTTGACGTTGTCCCTGTTTTGCCTGCGACGGGTCGGCCAATATTTGCCGCCCGCCCGGTGCCAGCGGCGACAGCGGTCTGCAACAAATCGGTCATTGCGCCTGCAACCCAATCATCAACCAACTGCACTGAGCTTGACGGCTTGGCTGCATATAGAAGTTCACCGTCAATCGTAGTGACCTTCTTAATGCCATAAGGGGTGACATTGCGTCCACCGGCTGCGACCGCCGCGAATGCCTGAGTCATATCGATAATGCGCGTGTCGGATGTGCCCAGCACCATCGACGGCAGCGTGTTGACAGGGGTGGTGATCCCGAACCTGCGCGCCATATTGGCGATACTGCTGGTGCCGACGTCTTGCCCGATTTGAGCAGCGACGGTGTTTTTGGAATAGGCAAAAGCGGTACGCAGTGAAATCTCGCCAGCAAAATTGCCGCCGCTGTTTTTAGGCTGCCAGCCTTCGATTTCGACGGGCTTGTCTTCCACCATGTCTTCGGGGCGGTACCCTGCTTCCAACGCGGTGAGATAAACGAATAATTTCCAGGCCGAGCCCGGTTGGCGAACTGCGGAAACCGCGCGATTGTAATTGCTGGTAACATAATCTGTACCGCCCACCATGGCCTTCACTGCGCCGTCGCGATCAATCGACACCAACGCGCCTTGTGCGCCGCGAGGGGCATTTGCGGAAATCGCTGAGGTTGCGGCGCGCTGCATTTTCAGGTCCAGCGTCGTCCAGACATCGATTGGCTTTTCAGTTTCATCAATAAGGCCGTCCAACTGCGGCAAAACCCAATCCGTGAAGTAACGCACGCTGTCTTGAGGCGCTTCAGCGGCCAAGCGCACGCCGGTCAATTCGACGGTAGCGGCCTGAGCTGCGGTAATCATCCCTGCATCCTGCATGACTTCAACCACCACCATTGCCCGGTCCAAGGCGGCCTTCGCATCGGCCGTTGGTGCATAATTTGACGGTGCCTTCACAAGACCCGCGATAATCGCTGCCTCGGCCAGGCTGATATCCTCGGCACCATGGTCAAAGAAACGGCGACTTGCGGCATCAACCCCATAAGCGCCGCCACCGAAATATACTTTATTCAAATAGAGTTCGAGAATCTGGTCCTTGGAGAATTTGGTTTCCATGGCCAGCGCAAGAATGACCTCGCGAATTTTGCGACCAAACTCCTTGTTGCTGTTCAGGTAAATGTTGCGTGCCAATTGCTGCGTGATGGTCGAACCGCCTTGCGTCCAGCGACCTTCAATGGCCCGCACATACACCGACCGCGTAATGCCAATGGGGTCGACACCGGGGTGCATATAAAAACGGCGATCTTCGACGGCGACCATCGCGTCCTTCATTTCGGACGGCAATTGGTCGATGGTCAGCCAACGTCCGAAACTTGGGCCAAGCGATTGAATGACAGTGCCGTCTGCTGCACGTATGCGGATCATTTGCCCGTTCGGGGAGGCTTTCAGATCTTCAAAGCTGTCAATTTCGTCGCGTGCAATCGCGACAAATATGCCAAGAACCATGACACCCAGCAACGCCGCGATGACGCTCGCTTTGACAATGCGCAGCATCCATGCCCCCATTGGTCCACGTTCTTTCGAAATCTTGCGTGCGCGTGCCATGACCCTGATGTTACCCAGTCCCGTAACCGCCGACAAGCGCCTTGTTATTCAGGATCGAACGCAAGCGCAGCGCTGTTGATGCAGTAACGCAGGCCAGTCGGCCCAGGCCCATCGGGGAACACATGGCCCAAATGCCCCTCACATGCGGCGCAGCGCACTTCAATGCGGACCATGCCGTGCGATGTATCGCGGTGCTCTTCAACGGCATCATTATCTGCAGGCGCGGTAAAGCTTGGCCAACCCGAACCGCTGTCAAATTTCGTGTCCGAAGCAAAAAGGGTCGTGCCGCAGCCGGCACAGCGAAACTCGCCTTCGCGCTTTTCATCGGTCAGCGCGCCCGCAAAGGCGCGTTCTGTGCCTGCTTCACGCAGGACATGATATTGAACGGGGTCCAATTCTGCCCGCCATTCCGCATCGGATTTGATAATTTTTTCCATGAAAAGGTACCTTTCGTAAGAATAACGTGGGGACAGCGGCAAAGCGGTTCAAGGTGTGGGCGTAAGCGTTCATTCCTGAAATCTGCGCACGTCGCGCACATGGGTTAGCCGCGGCGTGCGGCGGCACGGGCAATACGGACGAGTTCTTCTTCCAATATGGTCACGGCAAGCCCGTCGCGGACGTGCATCAACTTTGACTCAACCTCAAGCAAATGGCCGTTTAACCCTGCAAGCCGAACCGATGGCCAGCGCATCAGCTGCTGTGCGTAGCTATCGGCTTCTTTCCAGAATATCGAACGCGTTGCCTTAACCACTGCGCCGGGATTTGCGCCATTGTCGACTTTTGTTCGCATCGCGGCGAGCATTGTCACGCGGCGCTGCATGGCGCGGATGATGCGAATGGCATCAACACCCATGTCGCGCGCTGCGGCTAGTTCGCGGCCTGTACCGCGCAAGTCACCGCCCATGACGACATGGACCAGGCCGTTGATATTTTCCTCACCAGTTTCCGCCGATAGCGCCTCGAATATGGCTATTTCGACGGTGGCGGGACGCTGCGGTGACGCATCATAATAAAGCGATAGCTTCTCGATCTCGGCCTGCGCCAGCTTACGGTCTTGCCCTGTGTAGCGCGCAATACGTGCGGCAATTGGCCGGTCGATCTTCAACCCGGTTGTGGCAGCAAAGGCCATAACTGCAGCGGCGGCGTCGCCTTCTTCGGGTAAATAACAGATATGCACCATGGCGCGCGGATGCGCTTCCAGCAACTTCCGCAATTTGCTGGCCTTGGTCAGGTTACCGGCTGTCGCGATAACCGGGTTTACCTCGCCTTCAAGCGCCAGCAAGTTCTCGACTGCGGCAAAGCCCTCTTCGCGGCGGAAATTGAGCCGGATATGTCTTTTGTCGCCGAACAGCGATAGCGCAGATGCCTCGTCTGCCAACAAGGCTGGGTCATTGCGGATCCGATCGCTGTCAATATCAATGCGTTCCGAGCCTGCTAACTGTGCCGACATTTGCCCGGCAATATCGGCCGTAGCCGATTCATCCTGTCCAAATATGAAAAACAGCCGGACATCCGGACGTGCACTGATGGCACTGATAAAACTACGTTCTTTTGCGCTGCTCATTCGCCGCGAGCGTAAATCGAGAGCCGGGTTACAATCTGATCTGCAACCTTCTGCGTCAGATTTTCCAACGCACTGTTTTCGCCCGCGATGGTGGCATATTCTGAGCTGGCAACATCGATACCCGCGTCAGAGCCAGCTGTAGCATCGAGCACCGTTTCGCCGGTCGCAACCGAGATAAGCTGGTAACGCGCACGCAATGTTCGCCGTTCACGCGTGACCGTATCGTCGGCGCGCACGCCGAAACCTTCAATCTGGTCATCCAGCGCAATGACCAGACGGAATTGCGCGGCATTGCCGTTTTGAGCGCCAAGCCGGTCGGTCAATGCATTGCGCATTAGCCAGCCGTTTTTGCCTGCAATAGGATCGACCGATACGGACCCCAGGGAATTTGCCACAACGCCCTTTGACCCGCCGCTATATAATGGCTGCAATCCGCATGCGGGCAGCAGAAAAGCAAGCATCAAAGGGGCGAAGAAACGGTTCATAAGACTATGTTGACCAGCCTATCGGGAACGACAATAATTTTTTTAATCTCACCGCCGTCTATGGCATGCTGAACCTTTTGGCTGGCGAGCGCAAGCGCCTCTAGGTCAGCCTGCGGCAAGCCCTTGGCGACCGTGAGCGTGTCGCGCAATTTGCCCCTGACCTGAATGGCGATGGTAACCTCATCCTCTTCAAGCAGGGCTGGATCAACCGCTGGCCATGCGGCGTCGGCGATGAGACCGCCGCCCAGTTCGGCACCAAGCTTGGTCCAAGCCTCTTCGGCCAAATGCGGGACCATGGGTGATGACAGCAATAGGATCGTGTGGATGGCAGAATCGCGGCTGGCCGAAGGTGCGGCTTTCTCAATGGCGTTGGCCAGATCGTATATCTTGGCGACGGCCTTGTTAAAGGCCAGAGCCTCGATATCTGCGCCAACGCGAGCGATCACCTGATGCGTTTTGCGGTCCAATGCCTTATCCGCGCCATCCGCGCCGCTAACTTGTGATGTCAGACGCCAGAGCCGCTGTACAAACCGCCAGCAGCCCTCAATGCCTGCCTCGGACCATTCCAGATCGCGTTCGGGCGGGCTGTCGGATAGCATGAACCAGCGCACGGCGTCTGCACCATATTGATCCACAATGTCATCGGGATCGACGACATTCTTTTTGGACTTGGACATTTTCTCGATACGGCCAGCAACCGCAGGTTCGCCGCTATCGATGATGGTCCAGATGTCGCCTTCGCGCCGCACCTGATCGGGGCTCAGCCAACTGCCCTTTGCGTCCTGATAGGTTTGGTGCGTCACCATGCCTTGCGTGAACAAAGACGCAAATGGCTCCTTCACGTCGATCAAGCCAATATGGCTCAACGCGCGCGTCCAGAAACGGGCATAGAGCAAGTGCAAAATGGCATGTTCGACGCCGCCAATATATTGGTCCACCGGAAGCCATTTTTCCGCAAGCGTGCGATCAAATGGTTTGTCATGTGGCTGGCTGGCAAAGCGAATGAAGTACCAGCTTGAATCGACAAAAGTATCGAGCGTGTCGGTTTCGCGGCATGCAGGCTGACCGCAGCTTGGGCAGTCGACCTTGCTCCAGCTCGGGTGCCGATCCAGCGGGTTGCCGGGAATGTCGAAATTGACATCTTCGGGCAAGATTACGGGCAATTGGTCATCCGGCACCGGCACCGCG
>Ga0247843_1002481_pt1 | contig 33263 bp, 37 predicted proteins | sample LaCruzMarch2017__FD_192420 | JGI IMG/M metagenome (GOLD analysis project Ga0247843, IMG submission 192420) | Freshwater microbial communities from meromictic Lake La Cruz, Castile-La Mancha, Spain - LaCruzMarch2017_8m | ecosystem: Environmental > Aquatic > Freshwater > Lake | place: Spain... | reverse complement strand
GAAGGCAAAGGCGTTGAAAACCACCCTTTACCAGATCAGGCAGAATTTGTTTTACAACTATCTAAAAGCTGAATTGAAAAACCCTACAATTGCGGCTTATTCTGGGGTATAGCGAAAGTCCTAATTTTATCTTCTAAAGAGTCACCTTTTTTTGTTGTATTCATTTAGAAAGTTTTTAAAAATTAAAATACGCAATCAAGCCTGTAAGGTGGATTCGCGCTAGCAATCCACCAATTGAAAGCCACGTTGTTACATTAAGCGCGTGGTTTGCCTATCGGCGAAACCACCCTACATCACTAAATTATAGGTCGTCCATTACACCACAGCTCATACTCGCTAACATCAATATCCTCGCGCCAAACCACCGCATAACCGCCCGTATCAACTTTAACGGATTTAAAAAAGGCCAAATTTTTTAATGGCAAAAACATAGCTTTGGATAACAAAGGCGAGATGTCGTAATGGCTTTTTTGTTGGTTATCAAATTCCATCAACAAAATATGGTTGTTTATTGCTTGGACGGATTTTACTTTTGGGGTGTTCATTATTTAATGCCCAACCAAGCATCCCGATCAATATCCGCTTGTTTCAATAATCTTTTCAGTAAATCGATGCTGATTTCTTGCTTGTGTGGATTTGGCAAAGTTAAAACCAAGCGGCCTTTTATCATGTAAGGGTGTTTGCCGCCTTCGTAAGGGCCGCTAAAGCCCAAGGCTTTTAAATTGGCGATTAGCTCTCGCCACGAAATAGGGTTTAATTTAGGCAACTTCCAACACCTTCGGCGTGATTAATCGACAACCATTTATTTCTGGTATATCAATGCCTTGGCTGTTGCAAATCAATAACCAACCTTCCAAATTACCCAGCAGGTTATCGCGGCATTCTTCCAAGGTTTTGCCAGATGCCCAAACACCTTTTAATTGGGCGATTTCGCCATAATACGGGTCTTCGTCATCGATGATTTCGTAATGGGCGGTGGTCATTGCCGCTTTTAAATATTCTTCAATCATGCCTGTTTACCTCTGGAGCTAAATTAACTTAAGCAATATTTTTAGCCATTTGCAGCAATTTAGCCTGCGTACTTTCAAGAATAAAATCCCGCAAAAACGTGCTGGCTTTTAATATCTCCACGCCAATCAATTCGCCATTGGCGTTGAGTTCAGCAGTAATGTTTGGGCTTAATTCCATACTACCCGCTTCGTCTTCGTCCGTCATTGCCAGATGGATGACATCTTGCTCAGGGAAATAAGTCATTTTTGGATTATTCATAAATCAGCCTGCCTGTAGTCAAACGAAATTTGATTTGCTGCCGCGTGGTGGCATGGATAGTAACGGGGATAATTTCCGTTGCCGTTTCTTCATAAGGGATCATCACCAACTGATTGCCTTGCTCACCGATGACGATTATGCGCTGGGTTTCGGTATCAAAATAGCGTTCTTGTGAATAACGCAAAATATGCTCGATTTGGGTTAGAGAAAAGCCCCGAAGTTCAGAACGGTATTTGAGGTAGTCGGTAAAAATACAGGTTTTATCAAGCATTTTTGCACAGGTAATCTATTTGCCTTCAACCTGCTGCTTCAAACTCGCCTTAACTTCCGGCGGCATGTAATTTTCATCATGCTTCGCCAATACTTCTTGGGCGACAAACACGCCGCGTTCGTCAAGTTTGCCGTTGGCGACGATGCCTTGGCCTTCGCGGAATAAATCCGGCAGGATGCCTGTGTATTCCACCACGACTTCTTTGCTGAAATCGGTGAGTTTAAAGTGCACGGTCAAACCGTCACCTGGACGTTGCACCGAGCCTTTTACCACCATGCCACCTAAGCGGAACAGCGCGTCTTTGGGGGCTTTGCCAGCCATGACATCGGTGGTGGAGAAAAAGTACATCAGGTTTTCGTTAAAGGATTTCAGCGCGAAACCGACGGCTGTGCCGATGCCGACCACCATCAAAATAATCAAAATTAAGCGTTGTCTGCGTATCGGTTTCATGGGTTTTGGCGTTTTTGTTTTAAGGCGAGTTGACGTAAAAATTGTTTGCGCTGGAGGATGGGCAGGACGATGTTCGCCAGCAGCACGACAAAGCAAATGCCGTAGCTTGTCCAGACATAAAAGGCGTACCCGCCCATATTGAAAAATTCTTGTAGGCTCATTGTTCTTGCTCCGAAAGCATTTTCTTTACCCAGTTAGCGGTGCGTTCTCGTTGCAATAATTCCAACTTCGCGCGTTGCAGCATGGCAATCACATAGTAAAACTTGAACGCCAAAGCCATCAGCAACAGCGGCACTAACATGCTGATGTGGATGGAGGGTTTGTCCATTTTGGTAACGGTCGGGCCTTGGTGCAGCGTGTTCCACCATTCGACCGAATAATGGATGATGGGAATATTGACCACGCCAACTAAGGCCAAAATTGCCACGGCTTTGGAGGCGGTGCGTTTGTCGTCGATGGCGTTGTAGAGTCCGATCACGCCTAGGTATAAGAACAATAAAATCAATTCCGAAGTCAGCCGCGCATCCCACACCCACCAGGTTCCCCACATGGGTTTGCCCCACAGCGAGCCAGTCACCAAGGCAATAAAGGTAAAACTGGCACCGACGGAAGCGCTGCTGATGGCGACAATTTCCGCCAATTTAATGCGCCAGATTAAGCCAATCGCGCCCGCTACTGCCATCATCATATAAATAAACAACGACATCCATGCGCTGGGGACGTGGATATAAATGATGCGGTAGCTATCGCCTTGTTGGTAATCGGGCGGGGCGAGGTATAAGCCGCCGTAAAGGCCGCAAGCCAATAAAATCAGGAAAATGCCTGTTAACCAAGGCAGTAGCTTTTCGGTGAAGGCGTAAAAGTGTGGCGGTGAGGCCATGCGATGGAAAAAGCGGCCTACCGAATCGGGAATGAGGAACATAGCAACTCAGTGTCTAAATAAAAGCGGCTATTGTAAGGGATAAACGGCTTTAAAATGCACTTTGCCAATCAACGGACTAACTTTAGTGTGTTAGCAAAAGCAATCTTAATTTTGAAATAAGCTGTTAGTTGTGACTTTTTGTTTAATCGTTGTACTGGAATCCAAAACATGTTTTGGATTCCATTGTCTAGGAGCTATAAAACAGCCCTTAGCAAACGGCTTTTAATATGGATTAGTTGCTTTGCTGGTAACAATCTCATTTGAAAACTTAATCTCTCAAAACGAATTCAATGTGCTGGTCAAGGTAATCCTTAAGCTCATCGGGCAAGCCTCTTTTGAAAACATTACCTTCATCTATCTCAACATCAAAAATTTTTAAAATAAAATCCTTGTTTTTTATTGTGCCTAAAGGGCTGTCTGAATTTTTCACCAAAATTAATTTAAAGTTATCGTTATACGATTTTAATATGCCAATCAGTCTATCTATTTCGGGGGCTTCATCAAAACCAGATCGAGTTACATACCTTATGAAGAGAATTTTCCTAGAATAAAGTGTCTCGTAAAAGCGATTTATTCTCCTATCATATTTGGTTTTAACATCAGATAACTGGCTTTCTGCATCGCTATCTTTTGAGAAATCATGGACAAATCTGAGGTTGTATTTTGTATTTTGCATATTTAGTGTTACTGATGTCAGCTTATCCATAGCAACCAAATGTTTTATTTCTAAAAAATCAATAAAATTATTTTCAATAAGGTCATTGGTGCGGCGTAAATCAGGTGTCAATATCCAGTCAAGAGGGTATGCAGAATTACGCAAGCCTAATTCTTTTATCCATAATGCCGGGCTGCAAAAAGAACCTAAAGAAATAAATTTTTCAAATATTATTTTTGACATGAAATCTCCTAAAATTTTACGTTTTTAAATATATTAGTTAGCTTTGCAATAAGACGGAACCCAGCTTTTCTCAATCATCCGTTCAGGCACTTGGTTAAAATCAAACGCCAAGCCGTCTTTAATCATTTGTTCAACATCCATCAACGCGCCCACTTCAGGAATATCGGCGAAGAACATTTTATACAGCGGACGCACCATCATTTTTGAGGCTTTCATGCCATTGGGGCCGATAAAATTGCGGCGTTGTCCGACGTGGGCGATTTCGTCGATGGTGATTTCATCCAACAAGTCGTGCATACGTTGGCAAACTTCTGGCTCATCCGCCAACACGTCATCAAACAATTTGTGCAAATGGAAATAGTAAGACACGCCCATCAATTCAGTGACAAACGCGGGCGGATCCATCAACAAGCCAGGCACTTTGGGGAATTGCTCGTAAATCCATTCTTTAACCGGCGTTAACGGCACCCATTCCACTTTATCCAAACCGCAAGTACGCAACATTTCATCAAACAAACGCCAATGACAGAACTCTTCCGCCAAATGCACGCGGCTGATTTTGTCTTCCACACTGTGCGAGTTCGCCATATCTGGCACCACATCCCACGCGCCTTTAATGCCCACCCATTCGTGGCGGGCAAATTTGTACATGCCGGTTAGCATTAAGGTCATGCGGTCTAAAGATTTGATGTCGTCATGCAATTCAATGTAATTGCGGTAGAAGGCATCGGGGTCTGCCAAGGGCGTGCGTAATTGCACGGGATTGCTTTTAAAGTATTCCAATTTGGCGCGTTTTTTGGCTAAATCTTTTTCTGCTTCATAAAGCTCTCCGCCGTGATTTTGGGTGAATTCCCAATAATCGGCAAAGTTTTCATCCCGCTGCTCTTTGTTGGCGGGTGTAAAAATGGACAGATACTTGTTTTCAGTCATAGTGCCTCGCTACATGGGTACGGTATCAATTACAAAAGATGGCAAAAAAGATGTACAGGAAACACAGCCTTTACTATCCATTTTACGTTGGGTGGTTTTGACTAAGTTAATACATATAGAGGATGATTCCATCACCCGCATCCATAGCAGCCTTAAAAAACTGCCTTAATTCCAAGACATACGACCAAAGCGTTTGCCCGTATTCAGGCATCCAATCCTGAAAATAAATTTGGTTTTCTTCCACTTCTTGCGCGCTGATATGCAAACCAAAGCTTTCTTTTTGCAAGCTTTCAAGGAAAGCTAAAAAAGTGCTTATCTCTTCTTTTTGCAATACCCTTGCTGGCCCATAACCGACATCCATCTCCCCAAGGTTGACTCCACCCGCCAGCAAAGTGGCTTCTGGCAACGTCCCTTCCCAAGCGTATCTGCAAAACAAATAATGCAAAATGTGCCAATTCTTTTCCAAGTCAAGTTCCATGTCGGTTGGTGGTGCTTGCCAGTTTCGCTGTTGTGGTACTTGGGCTTTTTTGCCGCTTAACCATCTTTTAAACAGACTCGGTTTGGCTTGGTAAGGCTCGATGCCATAGAGAAAAAAGTGAATATCCGAAGGGTCTGCGATCAGATGTTGTAAATCGTCATTGCTTACTCTTCGCAAACTGAACAGCATACTCATCGGCTTATTCCTAGCTCATGCTCATTTTCAAAGCCGCCGCCGTAGGCCAAGGGGCTAGCACTAACGCCATAAATAACATAGACAACAAGATATTGATTTGCGCGGACACAGGCAAGCCAACGCCTGCCATATCAACCGCATTACTGGCAAAAATCAGCACAGGCACATACAGCGGCAACACCAGCAACGACAAAATCATACCGCCTCGCCGCAAGCCCACCGTAAGGGCGACACCAATCGCGCCAATCAGGCTTAACACAGGCGTACCCAGTAATAAGGTCAACAGCAACACGCCTAATGCTTGCGACGGCATTCCTAAAAATACCGCCAGCAACGGCGCAATCACCAACAGCGGCAAGCCTGTCACTAACCAATGGGCGAAAATTTTACCTAAAATTAAAATAGACAGCGGATGCGGGCTTAACAGCATTTGCTCTAGCGAGCCATCATCAAAATCCGACCTGAACAAGCTATCTAAAGACAGCATTGCCGCCAATAACGCCGACACCCAGATAATACCCGGCGCAATCGCCTGCAATAAATGCGGTTTTGCACCTACACCTAAGGGAAACAAGGTAATAACCAGCACGAAAAAAAACAGGGGATTGGCAATTTCAGAACGGCGGCGCAGCGCTAAAATCAAATCGCGGCGAATAATGGCAAAAAAAGCGGCAGTTAAAGACATCAGGATAAACAGATACGCTGCACATCGACAGTAGGCAAATTTAATTCGTGGTGAGAGGTTAGCACAATCATACCGCCCCGGTCACAATGTTCCGCCATCAACGCTTCAATCAACGCGATACCCTGCCTATCCAACGCGGTAAACGGCTCATCCAAAATCCACAAAACATTGTCGGTCATCAACAACCGCGCCAAAGACAAGCGCCTTTTTTGCCCTGCCGACAACGCTTGTGCAGGCATATCATCAAAGCCCGCCAACTGCACCCGCGCTAAAGCATCATGAATACTGCAATCGCTAACTTTTGCCAACGCCAGGGAAAACTTGAGGTTCTCCAACACCGTCAGCTCTTTTTTGATGCCATCCAAATGCCCTATGTAAGCCATATCGGCGCGATATTGTTCATCGCCAATCAGCTCACCACACCAACGCACCTCACCCGCATCCGCTTCCCGAAAGCCGCACAAAATCCGCAGCAACGAGGTTTTGCCGCTGCCGTTTTTGCCTTCTAAAAGCAACACTTGCTGATTATGCAGGGTAAAGCCCAAATCGCTGAACAACACCCGGTCATCGCGGATGCAGCTAAGGTTTTCGGCTTGTAAGATATGTTGATCCATGCGGGGGATTGGTCAGATTGCGGCAACACAGCCGCTATGCAGCAGGCTTAGATAAAAACAAGCGGGAACTATAACCGAAAGGTGGAGATTGCGCCAAAATGCGTTGGCGTGTTGCATAAATTCAGAGAGCTGATTCAAAACTACAACGCGGAAAAATTAACGACCGCCAAGCCTTGGTTGCAAATCAGGTAGTCGTTATAGAGCGCGGTTTTTTCTTTGTTCATCCAAAGTGATGTTCTTTTTGGAAATACGCTGCGTAATATTTGCGAACAATTTAAGGTGTATCCAATGTTGTGAGGGTTTTTACAAAAAAATCTGCTTTCATCTGAAAAATAATTGTAAGGATTTGTTGGTGGCTGCGACTAATAGGCAGTTTCAAGGCATTTGCAAGAAACTACTTTCTATTTACTTTTATTTTATTGAGAGACTACCCATGAAAAATTTCGCAAAAACTCCATTGGCTTTAACTTTAGGCACTTCTTTGTTGGCTGGCTTTGCTGTGAACGTGGCGCACGCTGAAACCGCTGGCACGCAAGCTAGCCCGTTTGCTATGACTGAATTGGCGCACGGCTATATGCAGTTGGCGGAAGCAGATGCGATGAAAGCGACTGAAGCGAAGAAAGCAGATGGTTCTTGTGGTGAAGCAAAATGCGGCGCTAAAAAGACTGAAAGCACTGAAAAAGCCAAGGAAGGCAGCTGTGGCGACAAAAAATCTGAAGGTAGTTGTGGCGCTAAAAAAGCGGAAGGCGATGCAAAAACTGATGAAGGTAAATGTGGTGCGAAGAAGTAATTTGTCCACAAAGGCTTTCTGAGGATTATTTTTGCCAACAGGATGCAAGCCAATTCTTGCGTCCTGTTGGCATTTGCGTTCAGCGGTGAAGGCGTATTTATAACTAATAAGGCGCGCACAGCGAAACCAACGTCGATGTTTTAGGCGCTGTTGTTAGTAACATAAGTCCGGCGTGTTATCCTTTATCGGTATTTTTAACCGAAGGATAATCCGAATGTCCGCAGAAAATAATATGCCTGAACCAAGCCAATGGCTTGATTTATATGGCGACAGGCTTTTCCGCTATGCCTTAGCCAGAGTTAGGCTTGATGATGTTGCTGAAGATTTATTGCAAGAGACTTTATTGGCAGCAATCCAAGGCTTTAGCAAATTTAACCAGCAGGCTTCGGTGTATTCTTGGCTGGTGAGTATCTTAAAAAATAAAATCATCGATTATTTCCGCAAATCAAAACGAGAGTTGCCGTTGTTGGATGATGCGGCGATGGGTGAGGATTTATTGGAAGAACAATTTGATGATGTCGGCCATTGGCAGATGAATTTGGTGGATTGGGGTTCGCCAGATAAATGTTTACAAAATCAAGAATTTTGGACGGTTTTCTACCGTTGCCGTGACCGTTTACCAGAAGCGATGGCGCGTTTATTTATGTTGCGCTTAGATGGCTTTTCTACTGAAGAATGTTGCCAATTATTAGATATGGCGAATGCCAACCAATTATTGGTGGCTTTGTCGAGGGCACGGATGAAGTTACGGCAATGCCTTGAGGTATCTTGGTTTGCATCGGGAGGTGCTTAATGCTCAGTTGTAAACAAACCACGGAATTGGCATCTAACCGCTTAGATGCGCCAATAACAGGCTGGCAAAAACTAGGAGTGGGTTTGCATTTGGCGTTGTGCGCTAATTGTCGCCGTTATGCTAAGCAATTAAAGTTTCTGCAACGGGTTTTTACCAACGCCGATAACCAAGCACTTGGCCCGCTGTTATCTGATGAAGCGCGCCAGCGAATTCGCCAAAAATTGCAGGATGCGGGTAAGCAGGCGGATTGAATAATCTGCCCAGCTAACTTGGCGGCCTATCTTTATTGGCTTTATAAATGGTTGCCAAAAGCAATCATTCGCTAAATCTCTCTACAATATGTATTTTTAGCTTGTTGTATACCGACAAATACCGCTAAAATAGCAAGTTCAGTCAATGTGCGAACGTGGCGAAATTGGTAGACGCGCTGGATTTAGGTTCCAGTGGTAACCCCGTGAGAGTTCGAGTCTCTCCGTTCGCACCACTTAAAAAATCATTATATAGATGGCACGTCGCTGCTATCTTTCCAGCTTTCCAGCCGATTATCGGCGTCTTCCTTTATAAATAATTGCGTGGAGTAAAGAAATGCAAGTTTCTGTCGAAAAGACATCAGAATTAAGCCGAAAAATGACTGTTAGCGTGCCAGAAACCGTGGTTCAAGAAAAAATCGCCGCGAAGCTAAAGTCTTTGGCGCGTGAAGTTAAAATTGATGGTTTTCGTCCTGGTAAAGCGCCACAACAAGTAATCAACAAAATGTATGGCGAACGGGTACGCGGCGAAATTGCTAGCGACTTGATCCAATCCACCTATTTTGAAGCCCTGCAATCTGAAAATTTAAAACCTGCTGGCTATCCACACATTGATTCCTTAGAAGAAACCGACGGTTTTAAATACACCGCCGTGTTTGAAGTTTATCCTGAAATTTCTTTGCAAGACTTAAATCAGCTGCAAGTTAACCGCCCAGTTGCCACGGTTGCAGAAAGCGATGTTGACGCGATGATTGAAAAGCTAAAACAACAAAAGAAAGGCTGGGAAGTTGTTGAACGTGCGGCACAATCTTTAGACCGCATCACTATTAATTTTTCTGGCAAATCCGAAGACGAAAATTTCACCAACGGCGATGTGGAAAAATATCCAGTTGAAATTGGCGCCAAACAAATGATCCCTGGCTTTGAAGACAATTTAATTGGCTTAAGCGCAGGCGACAGCAAATCTTTTACCGTCAGCTTTCCTGAAGACTATGGCAACGCCAAATTAGCTGGCAAAGAAGCCACTTTTGACGTGGTCGCCGTTTCCGTAGAAGCACCAACGCTTCCAGAAATTGATGCTGAATTCATCACCAGCTACGGCATTGCTGAAGGCACCATGGAAGCCTTCCGTGAAGACGTGAAAGCCAATATGGAACGCGAGCTTGACCGCACTTTACGCAACAAATTCAAAGTCGCCGTTATGGATGCGCTTTATGAAAAAGTCCAAATAAACGTGCCAAACACCTTGGTGGATCAAGAAGTTGAAACCATGATGAAACCTTATATTGAAAACGCCAAACGCCAAAAAATAAATCTGGAAGATTTACAATTGCCGCGCGATGCGTTTCAAGACCAAGCCAAACGCCGTGTTGCCCTGGGCCTGATCCTTGGTGAAGTTATCGAAACCGCCAACATTGTCTTGGATGCCGATAAAGTCCGCACAACTATTGAAGACATGGCAAAAAGCTATGAACGCCCTGAAGATGTGGTCAGCTGGTATTACGCCGACAAAACCCGTTTAAATGACGTCCAACAAATGGTATTGGAAGAGCAAACCGTAGATTGGTTAGTTGCCCAAGCCAGTGTTGCTGACGAATTGACAACTTTTGATGCTATCATGGATCAAAAATAACCTTAGGGAATCGCCATGTACATATCGCCTTCTAGCAATCAGATCATCACTCCACAAGCGGCAGGCGGATTAGTGCCTATCGTCATTGAACAAACCGCCAGAGGCGAGCGTTCCTTTGACATTTACTCCCGCCTATTAAAGGAAAGGGTAATCTTTTTGGTCGGTCAGGTTGAAGATTACATGGCTAACCTGGTGGTTGCCCAGTTATTGTTTTTGGAATCTGAAAACCCAGACAAAGACATCCACCTTTATATCAACTCACCGGGTGGTTCGGTAACAGCGGGCATGTCGATTTATGACACCATGCAATTCATCAAACCGGATGTCAGCACCATGTGTATCGGTCAAGCTGCCAGCATGGGCGCATTGCTGTTGACAGGCGGCACCAAAGGCAAACGTTATTGCTTACCGCACTCCCGGATGATGATCCACCAACCTTTAGGTGGATTCCAAGGACAAGCATCTGATATTGATATTCACGCACGGGAAATATTATCTATCCGTGAAAAACTCAATAAAGTTTTGGCTTACCACACAGGCCAAACCATGGAAAAAGTCCAACAAGATACCGACCGCGACAACTTCCTGAGCGCCAATGATGCCGTCAATTACGGCTTAATTGACAAAGTATTGTCAACCAGAACCGCATTAACAGAAGAGTAAAAGCAGCGTTTACCGAAACATTCGGCAAGACGGATTACAACTGCGAGGAACGGAAAGTAAATGAGTAACGACAAATTTAAAGACGACGAAAAACTGCTGTACTGCTCATTTTGTGGCAAAAGCCAACATGAAGTCAGAAAGCTAATCGCAGGGCCATCGGTTTATGTTTGTGATGAATGTGTGGAGCTTTGTAACGACATCATCCGCGATGAATTACAAGAAGACGACAATGTCGCCCGTGACGAGTTGCCAAAACCCAAAGAAATCAAGGAAGAGCTAGACAGCTACGTCATCGGTCAAGACCGCGCCAAAAAAATCTTGGCAGTCGCTGTTTATAACCATTACAAACGCTTACGCAGCAAAAACAAGAAAGACGCCATCGAATTGGCTAAAAGCAATATCTTGTTAATTGGCCCAACTGGCTCAGGCAAAACCTTATTGGCGGAAACCTTGGCGCGCTTGCTTGATGTGCCGTTCACCATTGCGGACGCCACCACCTTGACGGAAGCAGGCTATGTTGGTGAAGACGTAGAAAACATCATCCACAAAATCCTGCAAAAATGCGATTTTGATGTCGAAAAAGCCGAAAGCGGTATCGTTTATATCGATGAAATCGACAAAATCACCCGCAAATCCGAAAACCCGTCAATTACCCGCGACGTATCTGGCGAAGGCGTACAACAAGCCTTGTTAAAACTGATTGAAGGCACAATTGCTTCGGTGCCGCCACAAGGTGGACGTAAAAATCCGCAGCAAGAATTTTTGCAAGTAAATACCGCCAACATTTTATTCATCGTCGGTGGTGCGTTTGCAGGCTTGGATAAAATCATCAAAGCCCGCTCTGAAAAAGGCGGTATCGGCTTTTCCGCAGAAGTAAAAAGCAAAGACGACAGCAAAAACGTCGGCGAATTGTTCTCGGAAGTGGAAGCGGAAGACTTGATCCGTTACGGTTTGATCCCTGAGTTTGTCGGTCGCTTACCTATCGTGGCAACCTTGGAAGAATTGGATGAGCAAGCTTTAATACAAATCCTGACCGAACCGAAAAATGCCCTTATCAAACAATACAAGCATTTGTTTGAAATGGAAGGTGCGGAACTGGAATTTAGGGATGACTCACTAAGCGCCATCGCCCGTAAATCCATGACCCGAAAAACGGGCGCTAGAGGCTTGCGGACAATCGTCGAAAACATCCTGCTAAACACCATGTACGAACTGCCCTCCGCTGACAACATCAGCAAAGTGGTGGTTGATGAAACCGTCGTCAATGGTGAAGCTGAACCTTACTTGGTTTATAAATCCGATAAAAGAAAAACCGCTTCAGAATCTTAATCGACTCGTACATCTGACAAACAAACGCCGCAATTTCTTGCGGCGTTTTTGTATTAGCTACCGGGATTTCCATCCCTCATCAATAAATTGGCTAAGGAATCGCTGAACTAATTGATTCCATTCATGCTTCGACAAGCTCAGGCCGAACGGAGTCAATTAGTTATCGTTCGGCCTCGACTGCATGGATGCAGGAGGTAGACAGAAAACCGCTCCTGCGTTTTCTGCATTCACCACATCCTTGTGGCTTAGCAACGCATGGAGCAGTTGCCGAGAGCTTGTCGAAGGCTTTTCCCTAACCAGCCACCATCTCTTCAGCCGCTTGTGCCTGCTTCGCCGCCAGCCTTGCCATTTTTTCCTGCCGTTTAACCAGCAAAGCTTTTGCCGCATCACTACCAATATGGGCTTCGCCACGCTGCTTAGCTAATTGCACTTGTTTCTCCCTTTCCTTAAAGCGCTCCCGACGTTCTGGCGCGACTTTATCAAAACAATGCGGACAACTTACCCCTTGCTGATAATGCGCGCTGGCCTTGTCTTCCTCGGTAATCGGCATACGGCAGGCATTGCATTGGTCATACTTGCCCTTTTCTAATTGCAAATTAACTGTCACCCGTTCATCAAACACAAAACACTCGCCTTCCCAACGGGTTTGTTGTGGCGGCACAGCTTCCAAATATTTCAAAATCCCGCCTTTCAAATGATAAACTTCTGAAAAGCCTTGTTCTTTTAAATACGCGGTGGATTTTTCACAGCGAATACCGCCCGTACAAAACATCGCAATTTTTTTGTGCTTCTCATTAGCCAAATGGGTTTTCACAAATTCTGGAAACTCCCGAAAACTTACCGTATTCGGGTTGATGGCATTTTTAAAGCTACCAACTTGGTATTCATAATCGTTGCGGGTATCAACCAAAAGCACTTCAGGATCGTCAATCAACTGATTCCAATCTTGCGGATCGACATAAGTACCCACCACACGGGTTGGATCAATGCCTTCCACCCCCATAGTGACAATTTCCTTTTTCAACTTCACTTTAGCGCGATTAAACGGTGGCTGGTCGGTAAAAGATTCTTTGTAATCGATCTCCGCCAAACGCGGATCAGAACGCAACCACGCCAATAAAGTATCAATAGCTTCACGCGAACCCGCAACCGTGCCATTAATCCCTTCACGGGCTAATAGTAAAGTGCCACGGACGTGGTTTTCCTCCATGACATCATGGAGCGGCTGGCGTAAATCTTGAAAGTTTTCAAGGGTGACAAATTTGTATAAAGCACAAACAACAATGACAGACATGGATTATTCCTTCGTGTAAGCCGGAACGTAAATCCGGGACAAAAAAGAGGGTTATTATACGGGAGTTTTTGGCGTTAACGCACTAATGCCAACGCTATAGTTAACGTATTGTGCGGTATGGGATTTCAAATTCGTGTGGCGGGTATATTACCCCGCCACTCACGCTTTACTGACGGTGACGTATTTGAACCCTGTCGAACTCGTAAGTCGGATGAATTCAAACCGTAAGCTTGATGAATGTAAGGTGGATTCGCGCCAGCAATCCACCATTTCGAAGTCTTGATATTCCATTAGCGATGGCGGTTTGCTGGCGCGAAACCACTCTACGCTACTGGTCGTTAGTTGGAGATTAAGGTGAAAAACATCCAAATTATCAATGGTGCAAATCCATAAGATGCGCTTATAGGATTTACCGAACGAGGGGAGGCGCATCGTTCGCGTGTTTCCTCGGCACATCCTATTGCATTATTCTGTCGCGACAAGGCGAGCAGCAGCTCGCCCCTACGAAAATAACAGAGAAATCTAACCTTGGCTGAGTGCTAGGCCGAAATGACAGATTTAACGCACTACCAATATTTCGTCTTTAGCCATCACAGGCACAGCCGCCAATAATTTTTGGGTGTAAGGGTGTTGCGGATGGTTAATGATTTGCTCAGCCGGCCCTTGTTCAACAATCTTGCCTTGATACATCACGGCAATGTCATCTGCCAGTTCTGCCACCACCGCTAAATCATGGCTGATAAATAAATAGCTTAAGCCTTGGTCTTGCTGCAATTGTTTCAGCAACTGGATGATTTGCGCTTGTACCGAGACATCTAAGGCACCGGTGGGTTCGTCGCAAATTATCAGCTTAGGATTGACCGCTAAAGCTCTAGCGATACAAATCCGTTGCCGTTGTCCACCGGAAAACTCATGCGGATAACGTAAGGCGGCATCTTCCGGCAGATTTACCGAGGACAGCAATTGCGCGATTTTGGCGTTGCGGGTTTCTGAGTCGGTAGGATTTAAGGCATCCAAACCTTCGGCGATGATGTCGCCGACCAACATGCGCGGATTCATGGAGGCGAACGGGTCTTGAAAAATAATCTGCATATCGGCGCGTTTGCGGCGCAACGCTTCGCCAGTTAAGGCGGTTAACTCCACTCCATCTAACCACACTTGTCCGCTGGTGATGCCGGGCAGTAAATTCAACAGGCTTTTGCCTAACGTGGTTTTGCCACAGCCAGATTCGCCCACTAATGCCAAAGTTTTGCCGCGTTGGATTTGCAAGCTAACGCCATCAACCGCCCGCACTGCGCCGACTACCCTTTTGAACAGGCCTTTGCGGATAGGGTAATGGCAATGGAAATCGCGCACTTCCAGCAAAACTGGGCTGGCGGCACGGGTGGATTTTCCGGCGCTGCCGATGTCGGGCAAGGCGGCTAATAGTTTGCGGGTGTAAGGGTGTTTGGGGGCGTGTAAAAATTCGGCGGTGCTGCCGCTTTCTACCAGTTTGCCCGTTTGCATCACGGCGACGCGGTCGGCAATGGTCGATACTAAGGCCAAATCATGGCTAATCAGCCATAAAGCCATGCCAGTACGTTGTTGGATGGTTTTCAGCAAGGCCAAGATTTGCGCTTGGATGGTGACATCCAAGGCGGTGGTTGGCTCGTCGGCAATCAGTAAATCCGGCTGGCCTACCAAGGCCAAGGCAATCATGACCCGTTGCCGTTGCCCGCCAGACAATTGGTGCGGGTAGGCGCGGAGTTTTTGTTCGGGATCAGGCAGTTCCACTTGCTGTAGCAATTCCAGCAAACGTTGTTTTAATTCCGTACGGCTTAGCGAAAAATGCAGGTTTAACGTTTCTGCCAATTGGCTGCCGATGGTCATCACCGGATTCAAGGACACAAACGGGTCTTGGAAGACAAAGCCGATACGCCGTCCGCGAATTTTGCATAATTCCGCTTCGCTGCTGGTGCTGAGGTTGATGCCGTTTAAATGGATAGCGCCGTGGGTGATGCTGGCGCCATTGGGCAATAATCCTAACACTGATAAGGCGGTGATAGATTTGCCGGAGCCGGATTCGCCCACTAAAGCAAAGGTTTCGCCTGCCGCTATCGACAAGCTTAAGCCGTCAACCACGGTGTTATGTTGGTTGAAGCCGATAGTAAGCTGATCTATGACTAATAGCGGTTTGTCCATGCGCGTATTTACCTGAGGCAGTGGCCTATCAATTCACCGAGTTTTACCGCGTGTCCGGCGGCAAGTTGCGGCTGCCATTCAACTTTGTCTTTACCAAACAGCACGATAATGGTTGAACCCATATTAAAGCGCCCCATTTCTTCGCCGATGTTGATGGTCGGCGCGGCATCTTGGTATTGCCAGCTACGCGCCGTGCGGATAGTTGGCGGTGTGACCACGCCGTGCCAGACGGTTTCTATGCTGGAGACAAAAATCGCGCCGACCAATACCAAGGCCATAGGGCCGGCTTCGGTGTCGAAAATGGCGACTACCCGTTCGTTACGGGCAAACAAGCCCGGTACGGCGTTGGTGGTTGCGCTGTTAACGCTAAACAACTTTCCGGGGATATGCACCATTTCCCGCAGTGTTCCGGTCAACGGCATGTGCAGGCGATGGTAATCTTTGGGCGATAAATAAATGGTGCTGAAAATGCCGTTGTTAAAGGCGCTGGCGCGTTCGGCACTGCCCAGCAAGGCGGTGGCGGTAAAGCTTTTGCCTTTGGCTTGAAATATTTCGCCGTCAGTAATCGCCCCCGCTTGGCTGACTACGCCATCGGCAGGGCTGGCAACCGCGAATTTTTCGCTGGTCAACGGTCTGGCATCTGGCCTTAATTCGCGGGTAAAAAACTGGTTAAAGCTGGCGTATTGGCTGGGGTCTGGCTCTAGGGCTTCACTCATGTCCACGCCATAAATCTTGATAATCTGCTTGATGAATGGGTTTTTTATCAGCGGATTTGTTGAGTGAGTGAGTTTGGCTAGCCAGTTGGACAAGGTGTGTTGTGGCAGCAAATATTGCGGCAAAGCAATCAGGTTTTCTTTTAGGCTCATGGCGGGCTTAAGGCAGATTGACTAATTCCGGCGCTTGCCAGTCAGGGTTTTTGTGTTCAACGATAACGGTGGTGTAAATGCCGCCACGGACATTGAATTCAGCGCGGATACGCATAAAGTTGGGGGCGATGGCAGCAATGATGTCGTTCAGGATTTCGTTGGTGACGGCTTCATGGAAGGCGCCTTGGTCGCGGAATGCCCACATATACAATTTTAAGGCTTTCAATTCCACGCATAAGGCCGCAGGCACGTATTCGATTTGGATGGTGGCAAAATCCGGTTGTCCGGTTTTTGGGCATAAACAGGTGAATTCGGGGATGTCGATACGGATAGTGTAATCGCGGCTGGGCTGTGGGTTGTCAAAGGTTTCTAAGTCTTTACTTGGTCTGGTAGTCATGGTTAATCCATTTTATAAGTGGTGATTGGTTTATCAGGCAGTGTACCCGAAGTGTTGGCTGTTTTCGAGTGATGCGGGTGGTTGTTTGTGGTTGTTGATGAAAGCGACAAATATTGTTTTTACGCTGGAGCGTGGTGATGTTACGCACTCGTTTTTGTGAGACGAAAATAAACAATAATGAGTCGCTATCGCGACAGTTTTTAAATCGGGTTCTCGCACCCGAAGGCGAGCTACTTTCTTTTGCGCCGCCAAAAGAAAGTAGCCAAAGAAAAGGCGGCCCGATTACCGCTCATGTCTTGCGCTCCTCGCATTTGTCGGGGGACGGCAGAATGGGCTTCCTGCCCATCTGCCGCCGCGCGGCTTCCCTGCCGCGCCCCTTCGGGCTATTCCCGACAAATACTCCGGTGCTCGACGCGGCAAACGGGAGAAAGCGCGTCACTACGTAACATCAGTTATAAAAACGCGGTTTTTGCTCACCACAAACTCAATGCCCTTGCGGCATTTTGGCAATCAATTTTAAAAACCGTTGATAGCGGTTTGCTGATATTTCCCCGGTTTCTGCTGCTGCCCTTACGGCACAGCCTTTATCGGTGATATGCCGGCAATCATTGAATTGGCATTCGCGCAACAACGGTTGGAATTCCCGATAGCCTTGGGCGAGTTGCGGTAAGTTTAAATCCGCTAGGCCGAATATAGCCACGCCGGGGCTGTCGATTAAATCGCCACCGCCGTTAAGATGGTACAAGGTGGCGGCGGTGGTGGTGTGGCGTCCGTGTTTGGTGGTGGCGGATATGGTATTGGTTTTTAATTCTTTATCGGGAATTAAGGCGTTGGTGAGCGAGGATTTGCCGACACCGGATTGTCCGGTCAGGATGGTGACTTGGCCTTGTAGGGCTGCTGCTAGTTCAGTCAGTCCGGTCGCGTTGGCGGCACTGACCCGATAGACGGCATAGCCTAGGGCTTGGTAGCTAGCCAATTCTTGTTCAATGATTTCGGAGGTGGGCAAGTCAGTTTTGTTGAGTACTAAGCCGACATCAATGTCGCTGTTTTCGCAAACCGCTAGGTATTGGTCTAGCAATAAAAAATCACAGGCAGGCTCTACCGCGAAGACGATAAATACCGCATCCAAGTTGGCGGCGACGGGCCGGGTTTTGCCGTTTTTGGCGGGCCGAAGCAATACCGAACGGCGCGGCAAAAGTTCTTCTATGCGGCCTTGGTCTGGTGCGGATTGCCGCCACAACACTTGGTCACCAACGGCGACGGTATCCAGCTTCCGTAAGGATTGGCATAAGACAATGGCGTTTTCTGCTTCAACTGCAATGCCTTGCCCTAAATGGGCAAGGACTAGGCCCTGCAATAACTCGGTCATCAGGCTTTGCTTTGCAGGTGGGCAATACGGATGGCAGCGGGTGGATGGCTGTAGTGGAAGGCCGAATACAGTGGATCAGGAGTTAAGGTGCTGGCATTTTCTTCATAAAGCTTCACCAAGCCGCTAATCATTTTGCTGGCTTTGGCATTGGCGGATGCGAAATCATCGGCTTCAAATTCAAACTTGCGTTGGAAATAGGCGCTGATCGGCTGCATAAAAAAGGTGAAAGTCGATGACACCAAAGTAAACAGCAATAAGGCAGCCGCGTTGGATGGCTGTTGTACGCCTAAGCCTTCAAAAAACCACGGTTTATCAATTAACCAACCCAGTAAGCCGAAGCTAATCAGGCTCATGATGGCGGTTGCCACCAACATTTTAATGACGTGTTTGCATTTAAAATGGCCTAGCTCATGCGCCAATACCGCTTCCAGTTCCTCGTCTTCTAAGGAATTAACCAGATTATCGAAAAACACGATGCGTTTGTTATTGCCCAGTCCGGTGAAGTAGGCGTTGCCGTGACCTGAGCGTTTGGAGCTGTCCATGATGAAAATGCCTTGGCTGTTAAAACCGCAGCGGCTTAACAGGTTTTGGATGCGGTCTTTCAGCGGGCCGTCTTCCATCGGGGTAAATTTGTTGAATAACGGTGCGATGACGGTAGGGAATAACCAGCTCATTAATAAAGAGAAGCTCATTAAGATTGCCCACGCCCATAGCCACCAAGATGCCCCGATGCTGTCCATCACCCATAAAATCAGTGCCAACAACGGTAAACCAATGGCGGCGCTTAAGCCTAATTGCATGAATTGGTCTTTAATAAATTGTTGTTTGCTGCTTTTGTTGAAGCCAAATTGCTCTTCAATGACAAAGGTTTGGTAGAGGCTGCTGGGGATTTCAATTAAAGACATCAGCAAAAAGGTGGTTGCCACCGCGCCAACGCCTGCCCACAAAGGTGATGTCACCCAGCTTGTCCAGCATTGGAATGCCAGGTTAATGCCGCCGCCCAAGGTGAATAACAGTAATACGGCAATGCTGACTATGCGGTCTATATCGCCTAGTTTGCCTTTTGCCAAAGTGTAATCGGCGGCTTTTTGGTGAGCACTTAAAGACACGCTATTGACGAAGGCGTCAGGCACGGCGTTGCGGTGTTCGGCAACATGACTGGCTTGGCGTTTGGCTAGCCAAAATTCCACGGCAAACGATAAAGTGACGGCAAATAAAAATATAAGGGTGAAAGTGTTCATGGATTCAATCGGGGCTGATGGTTAGACGTTCAGTTTACCCAATGCTACACTAAGCGCAAGATTAAACTCAATGGAATACCGAAATGGCACAAGCCCCGCAACACTTGATTTGGATAGACTTGGAAATGACAGGCCTGAATCCGGAAACCGATTTGATTATTGAAATTGCTACGGTAGTCACCGATAAGGATTTAAATATTTTGGCGCAAGGGCCTGTGATTGCTGTGCATCAATCGAACGAAGCGTTGGCGGCAATGGATGATTGGAATCAAAAACACCACGGGCAATCGGGCTTGATTGACAGAGTAAAAGCTTCAACAACCAGTGCTGCCGAAGCAGAGCAAGAAACCATCGACTTCCTTAAACAATGGTTGCCAGCAAACGCTTCACCTATCTGTGGCAACAGCGTAGGTCAAGACCGTCGGTTTTTAGTGCGCTATATGCCCAAGCTGGAAGCCTATTTTCATTACCGCAGTATCGATGTCTCCACCTTGAAAGAATTGGCAGCCCGTTGGGCGCCTGAAATTAAAGACGGTTTCAAAAAAGCCTCATCGCATCAAGCACTCGATGATATTCTCGAATCCATCGAAGAATTGCGCTATTACCGAGAACATTTCCTCAAGTTTTAAAATGGATCAACTGCTCCCTGTTGCTATTGGCGGCGCTTTCGGCGCAATGGCTAGGTTTTTGGTGTCGTCCGGCGTTTATCAGTGGCTAGGTAAAGATTTCCCGTATGGCACTTTAGTGGTCAATATTTTGGGTTCGTTTTTACTGGGATTATTGACGGAATCGCTGTTGTTAAACCGCGTGGCTTTTGCCCAAGATTACCGTTCAGCTATCTTGATTGGTTTTATTGGCGCGTTCACTACCTTCTCAACCTTTTCCTTAGACACGGTGTATTTGTTAGAGCAAGGCCAACTGCCTAAGGCGATGATAAATGTTGTCGGCAGTATTGGCACTTGTTTAGTAGCAATTTGGCTAGGGTTGATTTGCAGCCGAATTTTGTTTGCCTACGATGGCGGTGTTATCAATTTATTAAACCTTAAAATACCGTTCGCCTTGATTGCCGTTAATTGCATGGTGGCTTTTTTGCTGGGTTTTGTTATTACCTTGCTATTGGATAAGGTCGCGCTGCAAGCAGATTACGCCATTACCATCCGGGTTATAGTTATCGGCCTGTTTTTAACCTTTTCGGTTTTATATTTGCTACTGTTCCATTGCGATCAATGTTTTTTTATAAAAGATTATCAAAACAGTATGGTTAGTGTGATTGTGATAAACCTATTAGCTTGCTCATTAACCGCTTGGCTTAGCCAAGTTGTTGCTAGGCAATTTTGATCAAGCGATTTTATTTTTATGACTAAAAACTTGCCTGCGGATACGACCACGTCTTTGCACAAAATAAATTATTTAAGCCATATCCACAATTTTAGGGGTATAGCGATTATTTATATTGTTGCCGGGCATTGTGTTTCCGCGTTTAACTGGGATAACAACGAAGCGTTTGGTCGTTTTGCAAGAATGATGTTGGGTAATGGCACGGTATTTTTTGTTTTTATTGCCGGGTATTTGTTCCAGCATTTATCTTACAAATATCAGCCCAAAAAATACTTGTTATCTAAATTTAAGTATGTGCTTGTGCCATATTTTTTACTGTCCATACCAGCAATTATTTATTTCACCGTCTTTCAAGAACGGGAGGATGTTTGGGCAGAGTTCTATGAAAATCCTACTTATTTACAGATCATTTATTTTTATCTGACGGGATTGCACCTTACCCAGTTCTGGTTTATCCCGATGATATGCTTGTTTTATTTAATGTCGCCTGCACTGGTCGCCTTTGATCGTGTAAAAGGAGGGTATTTTTTATTGCCAGCATTGCTTGTTTTGTCATGTTATGTGCCAAGAGGAGATGTGCTGCAATGCACCGTACATTTTTTTTCTGTTTATATTCTTGGCATGTGTTTTAGCCGCTATAAAGACAAAATTGATAGCAAAATAGCAACTTATCCCTATCTCTGTTTTTTTGTCGGTGTTTACCTGACACTGATTGTCATGGAATTTTATTTAATGACGGATAACTCGCTGCCATTCTTGAATTTTTTAAGAAAACTGTTGTTGTCCTGCGCTTTCATGGCAATTTTGCTTAAAGTCGATTTCAACAGCAAAATTTTGTCGTTACTGGCAGAAATAAGTTTCGGTATATTTTTTGTGCATACTTACTATATTGAGGCATTTAAAAAATATGAAGAGCAATTTATTGGTTATCGCCTTGAAGGCAATAGCCTATACCTGTTGATTTTTATAGGTTTCATTTTATTGCTTTCATCTGCGAGCATTTTGTTGGTAAAAAAACTTTTTGCTAATAAAAGCCGCTACTTCGTTGGTTGTTAGCTAAATCTAATGATGGACAGTCGTTTTTTACAGAGCAATTAAACATCAATTATTTCCAAACATTTTAAAGGTTTAATTTTCCATGCTAGATCCCCGCTTATTCAGAACCGAACTTGAGTTCGTCAAACAACAACTGGATCGCCGCAATTTTGCTTTTGATGCCGATGCTTATTCCGCCTTGGAATCACGACGTAAAGACATTCAAGTTAAAACCCAAGAATTGCAAAACGAGCGCAACAGCCGTTCCAAAGCCATTGGCCAAGCCAAAGCCAAAGGCGAAGACGTGCAGCCGTTGCTCGATCAAGTGCAGCATTTAGGCGATGCGCTAAAAGCTGCCGAAACCGAATTGACGGACATCCAAACGGCGATGGATGCCATCATGGCGGGCATCCCCAATATTCTTGATGCTTCCGTGCCAGATGGCAAAAGCGAAGAATTCAACGTGGAAATCAGCCGTTGGGGCGATGCGCCAAGCTTTGCTTTTGAGCCGAAAGATCACGTTGAATTGGGTGAAAAACTTAAAGGCATGGATTTTGAGCTGGGCGCAAAAATCGCGGGCAGCCGTTTCGTGGTGCTGATAGGGGCTTTGGCAAAAATGCAACGCGCGTTGATCCAGCTGATGTTGGATACGCATACTGCTGAACACGGTTACAACGAAACCTATGTGCCGTTTTTGGTCAACGCCGACAGCTTGCGTGGCACGGGGCAATTGCCAAAGTTTGAAGCGGATTTGTTCAAAACCAATTTTGATCCGGCTTTGTATTTAATCCCAACTGCCGAAGTGCCCGTCACCAACATCGTCAGGGATGTGATTATCGATGCCAAAGACTTGCCGCTGAAATTCGCCTGCCACAGCCCTTGTTTCCGCAGTGAAGCAGGTGCTTACGGACGTGATGTGCGTGGCATGATCCGCCAACATCAGTTTGAAAAAGTCGAAATCGTGCAAATCGTCAAACCGGAAGATTCCGAACAGGCGCACGAAACACTGACCCGCCACGCGGAAATTATTTTGGAAAAACTGGGGCTGCCGTACCGCCGCATGTTGTTATGCGCGGGCGACACGGGCTTTTCTTCCAGCAAAACTTACGATTTGGAAGTCTGGCTGCCTAGCCAAAATACTTATCGGGAAATTTCTTCGTGCAGCAATTTCAAGGACTTCCAAGCGCGCCGCCTACAAGCACGTTGGCGTAATCCTGAAACGGGCAAACCGGAACTGGCACACACCCTCAACGGTTCTGGGCTAGCGGTAGGCCGCACGCTGATTGCTATCATGGAAAACTACCAAGAGGCTGACGGAAGTATCCGCATTCCAGACGCATTGCTGCCTTATATGGGCGGTTTGACCCGCATCGGTTAGTAATCTTTACGCCCGACGTGTTGCGTTGGGCTTTTTAACACCACCAATTTAACGCCATTAGGCCAACTTCATGTATCGACTATTAAAAATACTCAGCTTATCTGCCATGCTGGCATTCGCTGCCCAAGTGTACGCCGAACCCGCAGAAGTCCAACAGGCTGCTGAACAAGGTGATGCTAAAGCCCAAGCGAAATTGGGTGCGATGTATTTGCTTGGCAAAGATGTCGATAAAAATGAGCAAACAGCTGCCGAGTGGTTGTTAAAAGCCGCCAAACAAGGCCATTTGGAAGCGCAGGTGCTGGTCGCTGCGCTTTACGATAGCGGTGTTGGCGTAAAAAACGATGTCAAACAAGCCACCAGTTGGTACGAAAAAGCCGCTGCCCAAGGCCATACGTCTGCATTGGCGTTGCTGGGCAAAAATCCTATCGCCAAAGGTGGCGTGGCATTTAATTACCAAGCCATGCGCTTAAGTGCCAGCAAACAAATCCCGACCGAATACGCTAAGAAAATTTTATTGAGCCACTAATTATCATGACTATCACCACCCGTTTTGCCCCCAGCCCCACTGGTTACCTGCACGTCGGCGGTGCCCGTACCGCTTTGTTTTCATGGCTTTATGCCCGCAAACACGGCGGCACGTTTATCTTACGCATTGAAGACACTGATCTGGAGCGCTCCACGCAAGCCTCGGTCGATGCCATTTTAGAAGGCATGGATTGGTTGGGTTTGGATTACGACGAAGGCCCGTATTACCAAACTCAGCGTTTTGACCGCTACAAAGCCATCATCCAGCAGTTGTTGGATCAAGGCCACGCTTACTACTGCACCTGTACTAAAGACGAACTGGAACACTTGCGCGCCGAACAAATGGCGAATAAAGAAAAGCCGCGTTACAACGGCAAATGCCGCCACACTGGCAATGTCAAACCGGAGCAAGAAGCGGTGGTGCGTTTTAAAAATCCGCAAGACGGCGTGGTGACGATTGACGATTTGGTGAAAGGCGAAATTGTCGTCGCCAATAAAGAACTGGACGACTTAGTTATCGCCCGTGGCGACGGCACGCCGACTTACAACCTGACTGTGGTGGTTGACGATATGGATATGCACGTCAGCCATGTCATCCGTGGTGACGACCACATCAACAACACGCCACGGCAAATGAACATCCTGACTGCCTTGGGCGCAAGCATTCCGCAATACGCGCATTTGCCGATGATTTTAGGTGCGGATGGCGCACGCTTATCTAAACGCCACGGTGCAGTCAGCGTTATGCAATTCCGTGATGACGGCTACTTGCCGCAAGCTTTGCTAAATTATTTGGTACGCTTGGGCTGGTCACATGGCGATCAGGAGATTTTTTCCATTGAAGAAATGGTGCAGCATTTTGAGCTGGATAACGTCAACGGCTCGGCTTCGGCGTTCAATATGGACAAACTGCTGTGGCTGAATCACCACTACATCATGACCAGCGATCCTGCCTTGGTTGCCCATCATTTAAGCTGGCATATCGCCCAATTAGGTTTGGATGAAGCAAATGGCCCGGCTTTGGTTGAGGTGGTCAAACTGTTACGCGAACGCAGTAAAACTTTGGTTGAAATGGCGGCTGCCAGCGTTTATCTCTTTCAAGAATTTGACAGCTACGACGAAAAAGCAGCCAAGAAAAACTTTACCGCCGGTTCTGATGAAGTCTTAGCGCAATTGCACGATCAATTCGCTGCTTTAATCGATTGGGAAAGTGAAGCTTTGCATCAAGTCATTATAAATCTGGCAGAAAGCTTGGGGTTGGGCTTGGGTAAAGTGGCGCAACCATTGCGGGTTGCTGTGTGTGGTTCTGGTGTATCGCCAGCGATTGACGCCACGATTGCCTTATTGGGCAAGGAAAAAACCTTGGCGAGGATTTTGCGGGCAGTTGCTTATATAAAGTTGGCGGCTTAATTTAACATTGGCTTTATCTTTAAAAACCTGTACAATGCCCGCTCTTAACTTGGGGCCATAGCTCAGCTGGGAGAGCGCTTGCATGGCATGCAAGAGGTCAGCGGTTCGATCCCGCTTGGCTCCACCAAAACATAGATTAAATAGCTAGTCCCCATCGTCTAGCGGCCTAGGACATCGCCCTTTCACGGCGAGAACAGGGGTTCGAACCCCCTTGGGGACGCCACTTTTTAAATGCGTTTTATACTAAGCGATATTAGCTAGAATATCGCGGCAGTAGCATCAGATTGCACCAGTTTTGTCCCCATCGTCTAGCGGCCTAGGACATCGCCCTTTCACGGCGAGAACAGGGGTTCGAACCCCCTTGGGGACGCCAAAAAATAAACCTATCTTTATGATAGGTTTTTTTTTGCCTGTATTTTTGTGGGTAGTTGGATTTGTGTTTACGCGATGCTGTTGAAGAGCTGTTTTACAGCTGAGAATCGGCATCCTTGCCGTTTTATATCCAGTTTTAAGGCTCAGTATCTGGGTTGAGGCGGGTTAGTTTTTGATGTTTCTGTAGCTTTCTTCCGCTTCCATTTTGATTTTTCTGCCTTCACCAATCATTCGGTTGCCTTCGTCAATTTTTAATTGACCATCACGAACCATTACATTGCCTTGCTCAATCAATTGCTCGCCGCTTTTTAGGCGGTTGCTTAAGTGCGCCATGCCTTGGCTTTCGTTATAGATTTTATCTGAAGATAAGACGGGCATCGGGCGTGGCGCAGGGGCTGGTGGTTCGGATGCACAAGCCGCCAGCAATAATGGTGCGATGATAATGCTTGGTTTTTTAAATAAAGCGATTGGCTTTTTCATGGGTATAAATCTCCAACAGGGTTAAGGGAAGGATGCGGTAATTTTACAAAAGCACTTTAAGCTTGCAATCTATATTAGTGGTAATCAGCAAATTATAAAAATTCTAAATTTCAGCTGTTTGTGTTTTAGTTTAGGTGTTTTCGGCGGCGACAGTTAAAATTCGCAAAAGTTTTGTTTTAAGGGATATTTATGACGGATAAAAATAATAGTGAATGGCAAGATAAGTTGTCACCAGAACAGTTTTCCATCTGCCGACTAAAAGGGACTGAGCCGCCATTTACAGGCAAATACACGGATTGTAAAAAATCGGGGATTTATCATTGCGTCTGTTGTGGCGCGGCATTGTTTTCATCAGAGAACAAATATGATTCTGGCTCTGGCTGGCCTAGTTTTTGGTCGGTTTATGCTAAAGATAATATTATTGAGCATTTAGACAATAGCCATGGTATGCGCCGGGTTGAAGTTATTTGCCAATCGTGTGATGCCCATTTGGGGCATGTCTTCACCGATGGGCCGCAACCGACAGGCTTACGGTACTGCATCAATTCGGCGGCTTTGGAGTTAAAAGAATTATGATAACGGCTAGGGAACATGTCCAAAATTTACTGAATTTTATTGATGCCAGCCCAAGTCCTTGGCATGCGGTTGGCAGCGTTGAGGCCTTATTAAGCGATTATCAATTCATCAAGCTTGATGAAAAAACCACTTGGCAGCTGCAAGTGGGTGGTCGTTATTATGTTGTCCGTGATGATTCTTCCATCATTATTTTTGTGCTTGGGCAAAAGCCGTTGGCAGAAACTGGGTTTAAGATTATTGGCGCACACACCGATTCGCCTGGCTTAAGGATTAAGCCGAAAACCACTAATGAAAACGAAGGTTGGCTGCGATTGACGGTTGATGTCTACGGTGGACCTATTTTGGCAACCTTTACAGACCGAGATTTGAGTTTGGCGGGGCGGATATGCTTCAAAAATGGGCAAGATAAAGTCACTACCAAGCTAGTCCATTTTCAGGATGTTTTGCTGAGATTGCCCAATTTAGCTATCCACATGAACCGGACAGTCAATGATGACGGTTTAAAGCTACACAAAAATAACGAGTTGCCCTTGCTGTTAACGCGCGTAGTGGATGGGCAGTTGCCGCAAGATTATTTTAATGGCTTATTAGCACAGCAAGCTGGTATAGATAGTGCTGATATATTGTCTTGGGATTTAAACGTTTACGATACCCAAAAAGGCGCTTTTTGGGGTGGTAATCAAGAGTTTTATGCTGATAGCCAACTGGATAATTTAGCGTCTTGTCATGCGGCAATAACGGCTTTATTGGATGAGGCGGTGTTACAGGCCGATAACACGCTGGTGTGCGGTTTTTTTGACCATGAAGAAGTGGGTAGTGAGAGTAACCGTGGTGCTGACGGCAGCTTCTTGCCAGATGTGCTAGAGCGCATTGCCATAGCCATGTTGGCGGACAAATCCGATTATCTTAGGGCTTTAGCCAATAGCTTTTTAATTAGTGCCGATATGGCACATGCCTATCAACCCAATTTCCCCTTAGCCTACGATGCCGACCATAAAATAGTGGTCAATAACGGCCCGGTAATTAAGATTAATCCTAGCCAACGATATAGTTCGGAAAGCATTTCCACGGGCTTGTTTGCCACTTGGTGCGAGCAAGCAGAAGTCCCCTATCAAAAATATTCACATCGATGCGATTTGCCTTGCGGCACCACTATTGGCCCGATAACCTCGGCAAAATTGGGGATTCGGTCTGTTGATGTCGGCAATCCCATGTGGGCAATGCACAGCATCAGGGAAAGTGCGGGGGTTTTTGACCATGCCTATATGATTGCTGTTATGAGAAAGTTCTTTGCGGGTTTGTAAGTTGCCTATACTTAAGCCATGTCCATAATTTATCGCTACATTTTACTTGGCAGGTCTTTAACGTGCGTTTTTTTCAATACTTTAGAAAGCAAGCTATAAAAACAGCTAATGCTGCCTGTAAGTTATTGCTGTTTTTAGGGTGCTTCACTTGCGTTATTATGGCGCGCACCGGTTATGCTGAAGAAGAATCGGTGGAGTACAAGATTAAAGCGGGCTACTTATATAATTTCACCAAATTTATTACATGGCAGGAAAATGCCTCCGCAACATTCAATTTGTGCCTGTTAGGTGATGATCCTTTTGGTAGCTTAATCGATCCTATTGAACAGCGCACCGCCTCTGACCGCCCCATTAAGCTGATAAGAATGGCTAAGTCGTTTAGCAAAGATCCACATTGCCATATTTTGTTTATTGGTGCTTCGGTAAGCTTACCCAAGCCAATACCCCTCAATGTGTTGACTGTTAGCGAACAACAAGACTTTGCTTTAAAAGGCGGGGTTATCGGCTTTATTAATAAAGACGGACGAATAAAATTACAGATTAATTTAGAGGCCGTTAAACAGAGTGGCTTAAAGATTAGTGCCAAATTATTGGAAGTTGCAGAAATTATTGCGGAGACAAAACAATGATCCATAGCCGCATCCGTAATTTATCAATTAATAACAAGTTATTGTTAACGGTACTGTTTCCTGGTGTCGCCGCTTTGTTGGTTGCAGGAATCATTCTTTTGGCTTTGGAAGTAGGGGAGTTTAAGCAAAGTTCGGAAGAAGATTTGATGAGGCTGGCCACTATCATCGGTAGCCGCAGTAGTGCTGCTTTACTTTTTCAAGACACTAGCTTGGTAGAAGAAAACTTAAGCGTATTGAATTTACAGACATCTGTTCAAGAAGCCTGTCTTTATGATGCGAATGGCGTCGTGTTTGCCAAATTAATAAAGAACAAAGCCGCGGGTTTTGTGTGCCCAGCTATTCATGATTTGAATAAAACTGGCTTTTCAAGCACCAATAAACAATTGACGGTTGTCCATGAAATCATTGATAAGTCAGACAAAATAGGCACTATTTTAATCCGTGCCGACTTTTCCCAAGCCTATTGGCGAAAACTTCAGTTCACGGCGCTTTTGTTTTTAGTCTTGGTTGCCGTTTCGGCAATGGCATTTTTCTTGTCCTCGCCATTGATTAAATTGATTTCTTTCCCGATAGCCAAGCTAATGGAAAAAGTAAACGCCATTAGTGAAACTAAAGATTATTCCTTGCGGGCCGATAAAGTCCACAATGACGAAATTGGTGTGTTGGTTGATGCCTTTAACGAACTTATCGTGACGGTACAAAATCAAAATCAGGCGCTTACGCGGGCAAAAGACCGTTATTTAGCCTTGTACGACGATAACCCCACCATGGTTTTCAATCTCACCCGGACTGGCGCTATTTTGTCAGTAAATATGACTGGCGCAAGGCATCTGGGTGTTGCAGTTGAAGCCTTACAAGATTGTTTTATATATGATTTTGTCCATCCAAACGATGTCACTGTTATTCGCAGCTTAATTAGCGATTGCCTTACCCGCCCGTTAGTCGTCCACAAGCAAGAAATGCGGCAAGTGTGTCATAACGGACGTATTATCTGGGTTAGGGCGGCTGGTCGCTTGATTGAAAATGACAGTCAACAAAACAGCTTATTGTTAGTGTGCGAGGATGTTACCGAGGCACACAATCTCAGTGAACAGATTGCCTATCAAGCCAGCCATGATGCCTTAACAGGACTTGCCAACCGTAGCGAATTTGATCGGCTGATTAAGGAAGCGGTCACCTTGGCGCATTCTGATAATTCAGAACACGTATTGTGCTATTTAGATCTTGACCAGTTCAAAATCGTCAATGATACCTGTGGGCATTTGGCAGGCGATGAGTTGCTTCGGCAATTGGCTGATTTACTGAAAAAACACATACGCCGCTATGATTTTGTCGCCCGTCTGGGTGGCGATGAGTTCGGCATACTCATGTACAACTGCAATTTGGCCCAAGCATTTTTAGAATGCGAAAAAATTCGTGATGTGATTAGTGATTTTCGGTTTTTGTGGGAAAACCGCCAGTTTGCTATCGGGGTCAGTATTGGTATTTCTTCAATTAATGATGCCAGCGGCAACGCGGTGAATTTATTGAAAGAGGCAGATGCCGCCTGTTATGCCGCCAAAGATAAAGGCCGAAATAGGGTACATGCTTATCGCCCTGATGATGAGGAATTGGCTACCCGCCACGGGGAAATGCAATGGGTAACGAAGATTCGCCAAGGATTGGAGGAAGACCGCTTTTGTTTATATGGGCAGCCAATTATTCCCGTTACCAAACAGGAGGAAGGGCTGCATTTTGAAACCTTAGTAAGGTATCAAGCCAATAAAAACACCATAATCCCGCCAGGTGCATTTTTACCTGCTGCTGAGCGTTACAATTTGGCGCCGGCAATGGATCGCTGGGTTATCCATAATCTGTTTAAATGGTTGGCGACAGAGCCGGGTTTTCTTGATAAATTGGCAGTATGCTCGCTTAACCTATCTGGTTTGTCTTTATCAGATGAAAATATGCTGGCTTTTATTTTCCAGCAATTTAATGACTGGGAAATACCGACTGAGAAAATCTGCTTTGAAATCACCGAAACAGCTGTGATTTCCAATTTATCTTATGCCACTAAATTTATTAGCCAGCTAAGGGATAAAGGTTGTGCGTTTTCTTTAGATGACTTTGGTAGTGGTTTGTCATCGTTTGCGTATTTAAAAAACCTGCCAGTCGATTATCTTAAAATTGACGGTGTGTTTGTAAAAGACATTATTGATGACAAAGTCAGTTTGGCTATGGTGCGTTCCATCAATGAAGTCGGGCATATTATGGGTAAGAAAACCGTTGCTGAGTTTGTTGAAAACGAACAAATCCTATTGATGTTGGATCACCTGGGTGTCGACTATGCCCAGGGCTATCACATTAGCAAGCCTGTTCCGTTAAAAGACCTTAAATTATTTATTCCTTCTCAATACTGAAATGAAAAACCCAATCATCTTCCCTATTAGCCGTTTGATGTTAGCGATGTGTATCGCGGGCAACGCCTATGGGGATAACCATGATGTAGAGGAGTTTTTTGCCATGACACCAGCCCAGTTGGCTGCTATCCCTGTTTCTATTGCCACCGGAACGCCAAAGCCTATGTTCCGGTCGGCTGGCGTTACCAGTGTGATTACTGCCGACCAAATTAAAGACATGGGGGCAACGGAAATCCATGAGGTTCTGGAAAGCGTTCCAGGTGTGCATGTGGGGTTTCAGGAAAGCACTTACGATTACAAATACACCATGCGCGGCATCAGTAACAACACCAATTCTCAAGTATTGATGTTGCTGAATGGTACGCGTATCACCACGCCGTTTCGCGGCACTTTGCCAACAGGTTTAGAGCTTCCTGTTGAAGCCATTGAAAAAATTGAAGTAATTCGTGGCCCTGGTTCGGCTTTATATGGCGCGGATGCGTTTGCGGGTGTTATCAATATCATTACCAAAAAAGCTAATGATATTAATGGCACAAAAGTAGGTGTCAGGGCTGGTAATTGGGATACCCAAAGTTCTTGGGTTCAGCATGGTACAAAATGGTCTGGTTGGGATGTTGCAGGTAGTTTGCAATATCAACACACAGCGGGTGATGATGAGCGTACCGTGAATGCCGATACCCAAACCACGTTCGATAAGTTATTGCGGACGAATGCTTCCCGCGCCCCAGGTGCGCTAAATACCCGTTATGAAACCTTAAACGGGCATTTTAATATGCAGCGTAAGCATTGGGATTTAGGTTTCTGGGGATTTAATTCTATGGATGCAGGTACGCGTGCAGGTGGCGCCGGTTCATTGGACCCAAACGGTGCAGTTAATACCCAAGCTTATTTAGGTGATGCGCGTTTTTCTACTGAAGATTGGTTGGAAAAGTTGGAATTGTCTGCCCATCTAAGTTATTTGCATACCAATGTAGAGGCACAGTTTCAGGCTTTCCCTAATAATGCCATTTTGCCTATTGGTTCAGACGGCAATATTAAAACAGCAGGCAAATATAATTTTGTGTATTTCCCCCAAGGTGTAAACGATAGCTTAGGTAGAGCGGAGAATATCCCTTCACTGGATTTGTCAGCCGATTATAAAGGGCTAAATAATCATTTATTACATATAGGCACTGGCTTCCGTTACGAAGAAATTACCACTAGCGAGGCAAAAAACTTCGGTACTGGCGTAATTGATGGCTCTCAACGGGTTGTCGGTGGCGCGCTTACTAATCTTACAAATACGCAGTTTATTTATTTACCCAATACTCACCGTACCATTTGGTCAGCGGTTTTGCAGGATGAATGGCAGTTTGCTAAGAATTGGCAATTGACGGCAGGTGTCCGTTACGATGATTACTCCGATTTTGGCGCAACCGTTAATCCACGGGCAGGATTAGTCTGGGATATTAATAGTAAAGTCACCACTAAACTTTTATACGGACGTGCCTTTAGGGCGCCGAATTTCTCAGAGCAAGGCAGCCAAAATAATCCAGTGTTGTTGGGCAATAGGAATTTAAATCCTGAAACGATCAGCACTTACGAGTGGGCTTTTGATTATCGCCCAGCTCAGTCATTACGGACGGCAGTTAACGTCTATTATTACCAAATCAAAGACTTAATATCTTCTGTTCGGGATGTCAATCAATCGACCAGTACCTTTCAAAATAATGGCAATCAAAATGGTTATGGCACCGAATTTGAATGGAATTGGCAAATGGCTAAAGATTGGGCGCTGGCGGGTAATTACGCGTGGCAACATGCCATTAATGAAGAAACCAAAATGTCCGTTATTGGTGTGCCAGAGCATCATGTATATTCGACCTTAACATGGCGGTTTATGCCTAAATGGCAAATGCAGCCAAGGCTCAACTGGATTGGTGGGCGTGACAGCCGAATTGGGGATACTAGGCCATTACCCGACTATGCGACTGTTGATTTGACCATACGCGGTAAAAAACTGTTTGGGCATCTGAATATGGCAGCATCGTTACGCAATGCGTTTGATGCCAATGGCAGAGAACCAGCCAGTATCCAGCTACCAGAAAACATTCCTTTGGCAGGCAGAAGCTTTTATTTTGAAACCTCTGTAGATTTTTAAAAGCGTACAATGATCTTAAGGTCTGCTTCTTAGATCTAGGACTTTCGCTCCCCTGAAAAAAGTAGTGTATGTTATCTGGCATGATAACGAAGAAAAAATACATAGAATACCTGATCAGCACCCCGATCAATTACACCTGCCATAACTTGTCCGAACATCTG
>Ga0247843_1002480_pt1 | contig 33264 bp, 25 predicted proteins | sample LaCruzMarch2017__FD_192420 | JGI IMG/M metagenome (GOLD analysis project Ga0247843, IMG submission 192420) | Freshwater microbial communities from meromictic Lake La Cruz, Castile-La Mancha, Spain - LaCruzMarch2017_8m | ecosystem: Environmental > Aquatic > Freshwater > Lake | place: Spain... | reverse complement strand
AGTTGCGCATTAGACTGAAACGCAAAGTTTGCTGAGAAGACGGCCATTGCAAGCCAACGCAAGTACAACTCTGGCGTCATCTCATCAGTAGAAGACTGCGCATTACCCAAGGCATGCATTTGTACCGGCACGCCACTCGCGCCAATCGAGAGCGCGGTACGCAAGGTATGCTGCAACCCGGCCCAAGTATTTGGCACGCGAGGGGCACTTTGCCACAACAGTCGCTGTGCCCCTGCGAATAAATCTGAACTAAAGACAACCCCTTCAGGAGGCACGCGATGACCGGCGGCAGCCTCAAACAAAGCGCGGCGGGCTAGGGCAGGATAAATCGAGCGCAAGACCGCACCCGTTTCACCGCCTCGGGCAACCACCGAGTCTGGAATGTCAAATTGCACATCACAGGCCGTTGCACCAACACCTTCTTCGGCTAGATGACGATGGCGCTCTGACCACATATTCAAGACGTCACGATGGGTCAGATCTAACAAGCCGAAGGGTTTTCCACCGGTTGCAACCACACCCTCAAAGACATGCGCGTCGCCACGTTCATTGGCCAACAACCAGCCCCGATCTTCAAGCTCGGTGAAGTTGATGGTACCGGCAAGCGTCGCTGGGATCGTGTGCAAACACAGATGTACCGCGTGTTTGCCGAAGACACCCATCATTTGCTTGGGGTCGGGAAAACGCTCGCTATCCCAATCAGGAAGCAGTTTTGAATCTTGGTATGTCCAGGCCGCGGGGGGCAACATCAAGACCCCATCCACTGAAACGTGTTGCGTACGAAAATCAGCAATCATTTCGGCGGTTTGCGTGGCACTGTGATCTAGCGGCTGTTCAACCCAAACCCCCATTGACCACAACGCCGGCTGCCCGGCACGTCCGGTGAGCTGGGTATATTGGTTGAGGATTTCGGCGGGCTCGCCGGCAAACAGAAAAAAATCTAAGGTAGAGTCTTCAAGAGCAATCGCGTATTCATCGGCGCTTTCGCAGCCAAGGTCGTGCTCAACGCGGCCCAGAGAGTTGACATAGACGCCCCATCCGTTGGGGCTCCAGGCCAGAGGCAAGGCGCGGTGCTCAGGGTCGTCGGACAAGATTGTTTCGCCACGGCGATCGAGATCACCATGAGTTTCGCCCAAGCCAAATATTTTTTCTGTTGGTTGAAGCTCAAAGCCGAGCGTCCAAAAGTTTTCGGCGCCTTGTATCCCGGCAGCAGACAACACCAACAAGGGTTTACCGTGGCGTTTTAAGATGAGTTGAAACGGGTTTGACTGCAGCTCAAGGGTCGAATCACCTTGAGTCAGTTGCCAGCCCTTCACCTCGCCAGTTAACGGTTCAAGTACCGACTCACCAATTGCCTCAGGGCGCGCTAACAACACCTCAGCGTGTGCACGACCACGACTACCAGGCAAAATATCAGCAGCGAGCGCCTCGGAGCGACCACAACGAATTCTGTAGACACCCGGCGCGTGAGGCTCGGCAGCAAGTCTGAACCCGCCACCCACGTCGAAGCTTGCCTTAGTGGGCAGCGTCTCAATTAGCTTTAGGGTGTCTAGATACATATTTAGCGCAAAGGTTTAAGCGACCAAAGGCGCTATTCTGACGGATTTAGGCACTTTAATAAACTCAAACCGTATAAATACGAATTAAATCTTATTTGTAAGCGACCGAAGGGTATTTGAAATACGTACAGGTCATCTGCTTGCAGCATTGATGAATCATTAAAATTGCTCTTTATTCACCGAAAAACTGCTAATTTTTACTAATTCTTGCAATTATATCGTTTTCTAGGGGCAAAGGCTCGTTCATGAGGGTCGCCGCAATCAGATCGCCCACTAAACTGGCCCAGCTGAGCCCCCGCGAGGCGAAGCCTGTCGCTACCCAGAGCCCAGCCGAGCCTGCAACCGGCCCAACCACCGGAAATCGGTCAGGCACAACGGCACGCTGTCCACCCCAACCTGGTAACCCGGGTGGCAAACTAGCGCTGGGCGGCAATGAGATATTTAACAATTGCGTGCCGCGCTCAAGATTCTCTTGTCTTGCCAACGCCACGGCCTCGGGTGAGACCGCTTCATTCAGGTAGCTTCCGCCCAACACGCATTGACCCTGCACGGCAGGCAATACATAACCGTCACCCGACACGATGCAACGAGGCCCGCCCGCGAGCAAGGTTTGATCGACATAGGTAAGTTCGCCCCCTAGCCCGTACATCGACGCTAAACGCGAACTGCTCGCGAGTAATCCACTTGCCGCCAGAAGCTGTTGTGTGGCCATCCCTGCGGCCAACACCAGCTGTGGCGCCTCAGTCAGCACGCGGCCTGCCTGATCGAACACACACCAGTTTGTCAGGCCGCGCTCAATTCGTGCGACCTGTGCGTTCAGGCAAGTGATGCCCTCTGTTCGTGCCAGTTTGTCTAGTAAAGGCTTAGGCTGCACCCTGCACGCCGCCGGAAAATACAGGCCACCACGTGTCAGCGGCATGCCCGCTAACTCACTGGCCTGTGCCGCATCCACAAAACGCATAAATTGCTCAGAGAACCCCAACCCCTCAGCGATTCTGCTTAAGTCGACAATACGCCCGCTGGTCCTCTGCAACTGAAGCGCACCACAAGCCGTCACGATGGCCTCCGGCACCTGCGCCCAGCGCGCCTGCGCACGCAAAAACCCTGCACGCGACAGCCGCGCGTATTGATCATCTTGACGTGAAACCACCGGCGTCAAGGCCGCCGCAAGGTGCGAGGACTGCTGCTGAGCTTGAGCGACACTCGCCTCAAACACCGTGACACGCCAGCCTCTCAGTGCCAAAGCTTGCGCCACGTGCAACCCCGCAAGCCCGCCTCCCACCACAGCCAGATGGCGCAGCGTCGGTGGCGAATCACAAGGCGTGTCACTGCCCGCACAAGCGAGTGCCCGCGGCGACGCTCGCGCTCGCAAGACAGAGTACGATGAGGTTGGCTCGGGCCGCTCAAGCCCCGCCTCTGGCTGATGAGTCGTTTGTTCATGAAAAACCAGACTTGTTTCAAACCAAGCAGGCCAAGTCGCTCTGGTTGCACAAGCTAACAACACTGTCTCGGCTTTCATCAAGCGCCCCAGCCCAACTGCGCCTATCCCTTGTCCAAACGCTGGCTCGGCTAACTGTGCCTCAGACAAAATCACTGCCTCGGCCGCAAGGGTCAAGCGAGAGAGCATCACATTTGCGGGGCCAACGGCCAGCGTCAACGTCACGTTCAGCGCGTCGAACTCAAGTCGATGCACTCCCGGCAGACTTAAGGGCCATTGCTTGACAAGTTGTTCGGCAAGCGCATGATCTTGCTCGGGCAACACACTGAGCAAGCGACCCTGCAAAGTACTAGCCAAGCTAAGCGTTTGAACCACCAAGACAACATGCAGCCTCGCACAACGCCTGGGGTCGCTGCGCCATTGGCTCCAAAGCGTCACAAAGCGCAACCCGTCGTCGTCATCCAAATCAAGCAGGGTGTAAGACTCGCGACCCGCCCACGCGTGGGGCAGGCCTAACAACCGAAGCACTTGCGCTCGCTGCGCCGCTCGGGCATTTTGCGTATTCATGTCTGAGAGCTCATTGTGCGACTTTACCGGAATTGAGCGAAAAGCCCTGACTATGCAATGCGGCGATAGGTCCAAATGCAACAGTCCGTGCGCTGACTCATGCATTTCAGGGTAGTATCTCGACACGCCTGATTCGCAGCCCTTTGGTCACCTTTTACAGCAAGCTCATCGCATGTCTCAGCCTACTCTTGTCAGTACGTCGCCGTGGCGCGACAAAATCAATGGCGTTCTGTTTGTCGGCTTGCTGGCAGCAGCCGTCGTCCAATTGGCCACCACACCGACTATCAAGGCCATGGGCTTTAGCCCGTTGGTAGTAGGTATTGTCTGTGGGATGCTGTACGGTAACTTTTTACGCGGCACCATGCCTGCCGAATGGGGTGTCGGCGTGCACTTTACGGCCCGTCGCGTACTGCGGGTTGCCGTCGCGTTTTATGGCCTGAATATCAGCATCCAGCAAATTATCGAAGTCGGCTTGCCTGGCATTATTGTGTCGTCCGCAATCGTCTTAAGCGTACTCATCCTAGGTACGCTTGCGGGTACACGGCTACTGAAACTTGATCGCGACACCGCCATGCTCACAGCAGCAGGAAGCGCCATTTGCGGGGCTGCAGCAGTACTCGCTTTCGAATCTACGTTAAAAGCTGAGCCTCACAAAAGTGCCATTGCCGTTGCCACGGTGGTTCTGTTTGGCACCATTTCGATGTTTCTATACCCTCTTCTGTTTCAGTTTGGTTGGATCGACCTTGACCCACGCAGCTTCGGGATCTTTTTGGGCGGTACCGTTCATGAAGTGGCTCAAGTCGTCGCGTCGGCTAGCAACATTGACGCCGCCACCACTGAGGTTGCCACAATCGTCAAAATGACGCGCGTCGCCTTACTGGTGCCTGTACTGCTTGTACTTGGCTTTTGGTTGCAGCGTTCAAGCACAACCACGGTCGACGCAACAGGTACCAAACCGAAGCTTCCAATCCCCTGGTTTGCGATTGGATTCGTGGTGTTGGCCTTGATCAACTCGGCGCACATTATCCCCGCACCAATGCTTCAAGCGTTGCGTACCCTCGACATCTTTATGCTGACCATGGCAATGACAGCCCTCGGCATCGAGACACGCTTTGCGCAAATACGCAAAGCGGGCCCGCGCGTCGTGGTCTTGGGCGTGATCTTGTTTATACTACTGGGGTCGGGTGGTTACGCGCTCGTCAAGCTTGTCGCTTGATCTCCCTTAGTAGCTCTAGCCTTGCACGTTGGTTTCAATTGTACGTTTGCCCGGCAACGACTCATGACCCAGACTACACCTGACGCCACAACACCGGTTGGTCGCCTCGACCCCGAAGACGCACAGCTCGCACTCGCGACTGTGCAAGAGGTGTTGCATCGCCACGCACTAGTCGAAAATCTGGTGCACCGACAAGAGCAAAATGATTCGCGCTCTGATTTAGTCGAAGGTCTGTTGCATCGACAGCACGAGGCCGAACTCTCAGCGTTGGTGAATAGTCTGCATCCTGCCGACATTGCCTTTATCCTCGAGTCTCTGCCAAACGATGACCGCCTCTTGATCTGGCGCCTCGTCGGCGCAGAGCACGATGCAGACGTTCTGCTTGAAGTCGCCGACTGGGTCCGCGAGTCGCTGATCGAGGCAATGGATCGCCAAGACCTGGTTGCCGCCACCGGCAGCATGGACGCAGATGAACTCGCGGACCTCGCGCCTGATCTGCCGCCCGATGTGGTGGCCGAGGTTCAAAAGGGTCTCACCGTTGAAGAGCGCGCCCGCCTCATTGAAGCCATGGGTTACCCCGACGATAGCGTTGGCAGCATCATGGATTTTGAAATGGTGCGCGTTCGTGAAGACGTGTCCCTTGAGGTGGTTCTGCGCTACCTCAGACGTCTGCCCGAGCTACCTGATCATACCGATCAGATTTTTGTCGTTGACCGGAAAGACAAACTCCTTGGCACCTTGACCTTATCTGCTTTGTTGGTCAACGAGCCTGAGATAGATGTGTCGTCAGTGATGAGCCCAGATTATCTCTCACTCAGCCCGCTCGACTCTGACTCTGAAGCCGCTGGCGCCTTCGAGCGCTACGATCTGGTGTCTGCACCCGTCGTTGACGACCTAGGCCGCCTAGTCGGGCGCGTCACCATCGCAGAGGTCGTGGACGTGATCCGCGAAGACTCTGATGAACAAGCCTTGTCACGCGCCGGTATGCAAGAAGAAGATATCTTCGCGCCAGTCTCGATGGCTTTACGTAACCGTGCGCCCTGGCTGTTGCTCAACTTGTGTACAGCAGCCATTGCCTCATTTGTCGCGTCGCGCTTTGAGGATACCGTCAGCACAATCGTGATGCTCGCATTTTTAATGTCGATTGTGGCCGGTATCGGTGGCAACTCGGGCAATCAGACGATGACCTTAATCATTCGTGCACTTGCCGTCGGCCGTATTACTGAAAAAAATGTTTGGCAGTTGGTCAAACGCGAAATGCTCGTGACGTTCTTGGTCGGTCTAGTCGGCAGCGCAGTTGCGGCCGTATTTGCCTGGGGCATTTCAGGCTCGATTCCGATTGCACTCGTGATGATGGCTGCAATGATCTGCAACATGCTGATTGGCGCCACGATTGGCGTGCTCGTACCCGTGGTGCGTACCCGCTTCGGCAAAGACCCCGCAATGGGGTCTTCGGTATTGCTAACCTTTGCAACGGATTCGCTGGGTTTCTTTATCTTTTTAGGCTTGGCAACGATATTTTTGCTTTAGACCACTCGCTGCACTGAGGTCAACACACGATTGACGTGTGTGCTAACGCGCTCAGCATCGATACCATAGACATGTAGTGACACCGCCGGCGCGGGGTCATCGTGCGAGGCATTACCCAAGCGATGAATCAGTTCTAGCCCAGCGTGGCCGCAAACACTTTGCCCAGCGATTCGGGCCATGCTGTTAAAGGGGTATGCGTGCCCAGCGGCCGCATCCCAAGCGTAATGGGTTTCACTTAAAACGCCGCTCAACACACGGAAAGCGCACCACGTGTAATGCGCGTGTACAGGGCTAAATTGGCCCGGTGCCCAAACTAAAGCCACGACAGTAAAGCGCCCCTGGGGGTCAGCATGCAAGATATGGCGCGAGTAGGTTTGTTCGGCACGCGGCAGATTCAACAAGCCTGCCACCACACCTGGGACGAGCGCCTGTGTCAAAGCCCGATTCAACGCTTGCCGAACACGGTAAGGCACTAAATCTGGAGCCTCACGGCACGCCTGCGCGAGCGCAGTCGAGCACCCTGGCAGCAGTTGATCGAGCCTAGACTTAACGGGATGAGGGTAACGCAGCGCCTTGGGGCGAGCGGTCAGTGGGGTCGTCAGTGCTGTGTGTGCCATCACTCTATGTTAGACAAGACGACTGAGCAATTGTTTGCTTATTTTTGTCAATATAGCGATAAAATAGTAATATTTTCTACATTATTATGATAAAAAAGAAAATAATTTCTTTGATGGGTCGCAATGATCTTTACCCTTATTTGAAGATTCGGATCAAGCGGTACACAGCTGCCCTGTAGACCGTTCGATAGATGGATAAACACAACTCTCTTTTGTAACGATCATGGCCCTTGATAAAAAAGACCGAGAAATTCTGCAGCTGCTGCAGGCCAATGCAAGCCTGTCACTTGCCGAGGTGGCGAGTGCTGTGAATCTAACTCAAACGCCGTGCTGGCGACGCATTCAAAAACTACAAGGCGATGGCGTCATTCAAAAACAGGTGGCCCTCTGTGATGCCAAAAAACTCAACTTAGGGCTCACCACGTTCGTGACCATTCGTACTAGTCAGCATAACGAGCAATGGATGCAACGTTTTGTAACGGGCGCGACCAGCATTCCTGAGATTGTTGAGATTTATCGTTTGAGCGGCAACTCTGACTATTTGCTAAAAATTGTTGTGCCAGATATCAGCCGCTATGACAGCGTCTACAAACGACTCATCCGTACCGTTGATTTACTCGACGTGAGCTCGGCCTTCGTGATGGAAACGATCAAGTGCACCACGGCCTTACCACTAGAGTACGCCGAGTAGGTCGCACTGCGCGTTTTTAACCGAATGCGCGGAAATCCTCCCCCTTTAAGGGGAGAGTGTTAAGAGTCTACATTATTGGCAATCGACTCAGACATCCAGGCTTGCACCAGCGTGTAGGTCACCGCGAGGGCAACTGGCCCAACAAAAATACCAATCAAACCGAAACTCAACAAACCGCCGATGACGCCGGCAAAGATCAGCAATAAAGGCAAATCTGCACCACGCTTAATCAGCATTGGTCGCAAGAAATTATCAAGACTCACCACGATTAGGCTCCAGACCAATAAGAACATTGCCCAGCCGGTCTCGCCTTGCCAAAACATCCAACCAACAGCCGGAAACAACACCAAGCTCGGGCCAATTTGTGCGATACAAAGCATCAGCATCACCGCCGATAATATTGCGGCAAAAGGCACACCGGCGATCACCAAGCCAAGACCACCCAACACGGTTTGCACAATCGCAGTCACGCCAACACCCAAAGCGACCGCTCGAATCGCTTGCCCCGCCAACACCATCGCACCTTCTCCACGCTCGCCCGCAAGGCGACGACCAAAGCCGCGCACCATTTTGGCGGCATCTTCACCCGACGAGTACAAAATCGCAGAGATCGTGACCACCAATAAGAATTGAATTAGCATGCCACCCAGGCCGCCAAACTGCGACAACACCCACTTGCCGGTTGAGGCTGCATAGGGAGCAACATGATCCACGAAACCTGCAGCACCACCTGCGATCAGCTCAGTCCAGGCTGTGTTGATTTTTTCACCCAAAAACGGAATATGCTGAATCCAGTCGGGGAGCGCCGGCAAACCGTTACTGGCTAGGCTTTTACCCAACACCAAGAACTGATCTGACCTCTCGGTGATCGTACTAATGGCCCACCAAAGCGGCATCACCAAAAGCAACAACATCCCCACCGTCATCATCAACACTGCCGGGACACGCCGCCCACCAAAGGTTTTTTGCAACATGATTAGCCAGGGCCACGTTGCCACCACAAGCATGGTTGACCAAACTGTGGCCGCCAGAAACGGTCGCAAGACCCAAAGTGATAGCGCAAGCAAGCCTACAATACAGAAGACGGCGAGCGTGTTGCGGGTTAAATCGTGATGCATAGTTGACTCTCCGACCGCGATTGTAAATCTAGATGATGACGAATTCGTGTCACCATGAACGCCGCCGAGCAAGTTCTGCTCTAGCTTTTGACGACCGCCTTAATATTCGACTCAAACGCCCGCAGCCGTTTAAACACAGACAACAGCTCAACCATCGAGGCCCAGTTACGCACCAAGACCTGAAAAGACGTTTGAATGCGCTCAAAAGAGCGTATTGTCTGCGCGAACATACCCAAGGTCAAAGTACCAGCAATCACTGTTGGACCCAACACCAAAAACGGCACAACAATCCCAAACTGCAAATACGTCAGCTTAGCGGCATCAAAGTACAAATAGTGAAAAAACAAACGGTAGTAACTTTTTTTAAGCACGCTAAACAATTGCTGTACCACTGGGGTGGATCCGCGCTGAGCGTCGTCTTCGGCATATACCAACTCTTTGCGATAGGCCGCCTCAGCTTTTTGATTGTCAAACTCGAGTCCGGGCAATTTAATGCCGACCAGTGCCAAGATCACGGTGCCCGCCAGTGCGTAGGCGATCGCAGCATACACCAACGCATGATCCACTTGACCAAAAAATGGAATGTGGTGAACGTTCTTTGAAATCACCCAAAGGATCGGCAAAAACGCAAACAACGTCAAAACCGCCTCAACAACGCTGGCACCAATTAATTCGAATGTGGCGGCAAAACGCTTGGTATCTTCTTGCACGCGCTGACTGGCGCCCTCAACCGACCTCAGTATGGGCCAATACTGCATGTAATAGTCGTTCATGGCTTGACGCCACTTGAACACCCAGTGCTTGATATAAAACCCTAACGCAACAACAAGCACCACATACAACAACACCAGTTTAGTCAACGCCCACACGATTGACTCAAAGGCTGATAACTCAACCGAACCGGGCTTTGACAAGCTCTGTTGCATGACATCAAACAGTTCGCCGATGCCAGAATTGAGGGCAACATCGATTTGCACTTGGCAGGCAATTCCGGACACGATCAATACAACGCCCGGCCAAGCCCAGAAAAAATATCGCCTTGAAGCAAAAAAAGACTTGAACAAGGCGATCTCTCCCTCTTAGGTCGCCGCCACGAACAGCGCTATTTAAGTTGGCCGTGACACTGCTTGTATTTTTTTCCGCTACCGCAAGGGCATGGCTCGTTACGCCCAACCTTGGGCATCATGTTGCGAACTGTACCCGGGTGCTCTGAGGCTGGCGCCGGAACCGCTGCCGGCTCTTGACCACCCTCTTGATACTCTGAGTGTTGGTATTCAATCTGTTGGTTCTGCGCCGCTAACGCAGCGGCCTCTTCTGCCTGCTGCACTTCTTCGGCTGATTGAATGCGCACGGTCATCAACACCTTGATTGCATCATCACGCACGCGGTCGAGCATGTCTGAGAACAGTTCAAACGCCTCGCGCTTGTACTCTTGTTTCGGATTCTTTTGCGCATAACCACGCAGGTGAATACCCTGACGCAAGTGATCAAGAGCTGACAAATGTTCGCGCCACTGCGAGTCAATGATCTGCAGCATAATCGAGCGCTCAAAATTAGCCCACGATTCGGCACCAACGATTTCTGCCTTTTGCTGATACGCTTGACGCGCGGCGTTCAACACATGCTCAAGCACGTCTTCATCTGTCACGCTCTTCGACTGCTTGACCAGTTCTGTCAGACCAACGCTCAGTTGCCACTCAGACTCAAGCGAGAGCTGCAAGGCATCGATATCCCACTGCTCTTCGACTGAGTTTTCTGGCACAAACTTATTCACCAAATCGGTAAATGTGCCATCGCGCAAGCTATCAATCGTTTCAGTAATCGCCTGAGCCTCAAGCACTTCATTACGTTGCGCATAAATAACTTTGCGCTGATCATTCGCAACATCATCGTACTCAAGCAACTGCTTACGCACGTCAAAGTTACGGCCTTCAACCTTGCGCTGCGCGGATTCGATTGAACGCGACACCATGCCCGCTTCGATTGGCTCACCCTCTGGCAGTTTCAGTCTTTCCATGATCGAGCGTACGCGGTCGCCCGCGAAAATACGCATGAGAGGATCTTCAAGCGACAAATAAAAGCGCGAAGAACCAGGATCACCCTGACGGCCAGCACGACCGCGCAACTGATTATCAATCCGGCGAGACTCGTGACGTTCGGTACCGATAATTCGCAAACCACCAGCGGCTTTGACGCGCTCATTTAGCGGTTGCCATTCGTGGCGGATCTTTTCGATCTGCGTCACTTTCTCAGCTTCTGACAGCTCGGGCTTTGCGCGAATCAGTTCAACTTGTTTTTCGATGCTGCCGCCCAACACAATATCCGTACCTCGCCCCGCCATATTGGTCGCGATCGTAATGTGCCCCGGGCGACCGGCTTCAGCGACGATTTCAGCTTCGCGTGCATGCTGCTTAGCGTTGAGCACCTCGTGCACAAGCTTCGCTTGATCTAGCAGACCTGACAACAATTCAGAATTTTCGATACTGGTCGTACCCACCAACACGGGTTGCCCGCGCTCTTGGCAGTCACGAATATCTGCCAAAATTGCATTAAATTTTTCAGGTGCCGACTTAAAGATCTGATCGTTTTGATCGGCACGCACCATTGGGCGGTTGGTCGGCACAATGACTGTCTGAAGCCCATAAATCTCTTGAAACTCATAGGCCTCGGTATCAGCCGTGCCAGTCATCCCGGCAAGCTTTTCGTACATTCTAAAAAAATTCTGAAACGTAATCGAAGCTAAGGTCTGGTTTTCGAGTTGAATCTTGACCCCTTCTTTGGCCTCAACCGCTTGATGCAAGCCATCAGACCAACGACGACCAACCATCATCCGACCAGTAAATTCATCAACAATCACGACTTCGCCATCTTGAACCACATAGTGCTGATCGCGATGGAACAAAGAGTGGCCACGCAAGGCCGCCATTAAATGATGCATCAACGCAATATTACGAGGCTCGTATAAGGATTGCCCCTCTGGCAGCAACTGCAAGCGCGTCAGAATGCCCTCAGATTTTTCATGCCCAGCTTCTGAGAGATATACCGTGTGATTTTTTTCATCGACCCAGTAGTCACCTTCTGGCTCAGGCTCGGTTGGCTTGGGCTCGGCGGTCATACGCGTCAGCAACGCAGGAACCGCGTTCATGCGCACATATAGCTCAGTGTGATCTTCGGCCTGCCCAGAAATAATCAAGGGCGTGCGAGCCTCGTCGATCAAAATCGAGTCCACTTCATCGACGATTGCAAAAACAAGCGAACGCTGGCGCCTGTCTTCAACGCGGTGTTCCATGTTGTCGCGCAAGTAATCAAAACCAAACTCATTGTTTGTGCCATACGTAATGTCGGCACGGTAGGCTTGAATCTTTTCGGCATTATCTTGCTGAGGCACAACCACGCCAACGCTTAGCCCCAAAAATCCATACAAGCGCCCCATCCACTGGGCATCGCGTCTTGCCAAATAATCGTTGACAGTGACAACGTGCACCCCACGCCCCTGCAGGGCATTGAGATAGACGGGCAAAGTCGCCATTAAGGTCTTGCCTTCGCCCGTACGCATTTCGGCAATTTGGCCTTGGTGCAATACCATGCCGCCAAGTAATTGCACATCGAAATGGCGCATGCCGAAGACTCGGACCCCTGCCTCGCGAACGACAGCAAAGGCCTCGGGCAATAACTGATCTAAGGTTTCACCGGCGACCAGCCTATCTTTAAAGGCACCCGTTTTAGCCTGTAATTGCTCGTCAGACAGTGCCTGCATTTGGGGTTCAAGAGCATTAATCTGCGCAACACGACGGCGTAGCTGCTTGAGCAACCGATCATTGCTACTACCAAATATTTTTTTAAGTAGTGAAAACATACGCGTCAGGCCCACACCGACCTGTGCAAACTACACACCCGTCGGCGCCAAAAAGAGTTGAGGCAGCTAGCTGCCAGTAAGCCTTGCAGTTTAACGCAGGCGAGGCCTTCCCGTCAGGGTATCGGTTCAACCGCAACCTAGGCTTGTGCTCAACCGCCAACAATGACGGTCTTGCTACCTGACCGGACCAACCCCCGTCGCGCCGTGCACCAGTGAGCTGCCGGTCAAATACACCCTCGGGTCTAGCGGTTTATCGTGCAACCGGACTTCAAAGTGCAGATGCGGTCCAGTCGACAGCCCGGTCGACCCAACGCGCGCGATCATCTGCCCGCGCCTGACCAGATCCCCTTTTTTAACCAAAAGTACCTTGGCATGGGCATAGCGGGTCATCAGGCCTTCACCGTGATCAATTTCGATCAGATTTCCAAAGCTGCCGTGGTGTGCAGCGGTTCTCACGATGCCTCCTGAGGCTGCCAGAATCGGGGTGCCTAGCGGCGCCGCAAAGTCTAAGCCCTCGTGCACACTGGGCTCAGCGAGAAACGGATGCCGCCGCCAGCCGTAAGTTGAGCTTAATTGTGATTGAGCGGCGATTGGCATCGCAGTGGGCTGCCTGGCAATCGCTGCGGCATGCTTGGTCAGCACCAGATCCAGCATGAGAAAGTGTTCTGTCTTTTTGACGAGCGCCGCCTGAAGTGTGCGAACGTGTTGCCCCACTTGCACCAAGGCTTTAGTCTGGCCCCCCGCCCTAGGCGCGGTGACCTCGGCGTTTTCAGAAACAATTTGTAGATCGGTCGCTGAAAAGCCCGCCAGCCCAGCTACTCGCCGACTCAGAGCATCAAGTCGTTGATAGTTGGCATGCAAAACGCCGATCTGTGCAAACAATGAGTCTAACGCCTGCCTTTCCGTAGGGGGCTCAGGGTGAATAGCACTTTTGCGACGCGGGTCTTCTCGCAAGTTCTCGGCAAAAGGGGGCTGAAAGACCCGCTGCAGATGGGTCCAAGCGAACAATACTAGCGCAAGGGTCGCAAGGCCAAAGAGCAGACTCTGCCCCACGCTGAACGACAAGGCACCATGAACCACCCGCTCGCGGGGCATAATAACTACCTTCATACAAATATCCTTCTCACTTATGGTTACGATTCCTCGCAGGCCCTCAGGCAACCCAACAAAAGGAGCACACCTGATCGGATGGCTGGGTCACGATGCACAAGCAGCAAGCGTGCTTGCGACCGCTCAATTGCACCTCAAGCTGCGTGCAGTCGTTGAACAGGCTCTGCCCGCCGCCATGCGGGGGGCGTTTGATATATTGAAAATCGAACAGAGCACATTGACCTTGATGGTTTCAAGCGCAGCCTTTGCCGCGAAATTTCGCCAATTGGCGCCCAGAGTGACTACTCACATACAAGCAGCGGGCTGGAATCTGATCGAAATCAAACTACGGGTGCAGGGTGGGCTTGGGATTCCAGTCGCTGTTCAACCTCCGAAAGAGGCGCGGGCACTTGATCAACAAGACTTAAAAACGTTTGAAGCGCTGACTCAGCAGTTACGCCCAGGGCCGCTTGCCGATGCTGTCGCCCGACTACTAGCGCACCATCAACCAGTTCAGCCCCAAGAACTCAAGCCAGCTTCCACTCTTGACGAAATGCCAGTGGCGCCTGCGCCGCAGACGCGTAAGTGATAATTTCAAAGGCTTCTGGCTGCGCCAATAGTTTGAGTGCCAGTTGATTATTTAACGCGTGACCAGACTTGCATGCCACATAGCGTGCCACCAGAGGCTTACCAATTAGGTACAAGTCGCCGACGGCATCCAGAATCTTATGTTTAACGAACTCGTCGTCGTAACGCAACCCGTCTGAATTTAAGACACGGTACTCGTCCATCACGATGGCGTTATCAAAGCTGCCGCCACGCGCCAAGCCGGCCGAACGCAAGGCCTCAACCTCATTGACAAAGCCAAAGGTGCGAGCGCGAGCAATTTGCTTGACGTAGGAGTCGGTTGCGAAGTCGATTTCTGCGAAGCTTGCGGTTGAATCGATTGCCGGGTGACGAAAATCGATCGAAAACGCAACTGCAAACCCTTCGTGTGGTTCAAGCCGAGCCCATTTGGCCTCTGCGCCTTCGCCCTCACGCACTTCAATGGGCTTTAACACCCGCAAAAACTGTTTTGCACTGGCTTGCTCTTGAATGCCGGCCGAACGCAACAGGTAAACAAATGTTGCCGCGCTGCCGTCCATGATGGGAACTTCTTCGGCAGTGAGATCAACGTGCAGATTGTCAATACCTAGGCCCGCAAGGGCTGACATCAAGTGCTCAACGGTGGAGACTCTGACTTGACCGTTGGACAAGACAGACGCCATGCGCGTGTCTTTTACCATCGCGGCCTGAGCAGGTAAGTCAACAACCTCAAGCAAATCGATTCGATGAAAGACGATGCCGGTGTCTGGAGCCGCAGGACGCAACGTCAACTCAACGCGTCGACCTGAGTGCAGGCCAACCCCGGTGGTTTTTACAAGCTGCTTAATGGTGCGTTGATGAAACATAGAGCCTAAAAATCTTATCAAAACTTGTACGATTGTAGCGCTTTTAGCCATTTCTGCACTAAAACCCGCAGGCGACAACACCAGTCACCCCATTGGGGCGACTGGCAGAGGGAGTCAAGCAAGCGAACTCAATCCAGCGTTTAAGCGCCGTTTTCAGCCCACTCCAATCCTGACTTAATCAGCCTGACGGCGCAAAAACGCCGGTATATCGTAGTGCTCCATCCCTGAGGTTTCCAGGGCGCGAACCTGAGCTTGCGCCTGTGCACCGCGTCCACGCATCACGGTTGGCGCAGTGATCTCTGCACCGTTGGCCATGGTTAGACCATCTGTTCCGTTACGCAACCCAACAGCAGCCTCAGGCATCTGCACCAACTTCGGCTTAGAACGACCCAAGCCAGTTGCCACGACTGTGACGCGCAGATTATCGCCCATCGACTCATCGTAAGCCGTACCGAAAATCACTGTGGCATCGGCCGAAGCAAAGCTCTGGATATGATCCATCACCGTGCGCGTTTCTTTCATTTTGAGTGAGCTGCTTGCGGTGATATTCACCAACACGCCGCGCACACCGTTCAGATCCACACCTTCAAGCAACGGGCAAGCGACCGCTTGCTCAGCTGCAATTCTGGCGCGATCGGGGCCGCTGGCAATTGCCGTACCCATCATGGCCTGACCTTGCTCACCCATGATGGTTTTGACGTCCTGGAAGTCAACGTTCACATTACCTTCAACGTTGATGATCTCGGCAATCCCGGCACATGCATTGTGCAGAACATCATCGGCGGCTTTAAAGCAGTCAGCCTGAGTGGCATCTTCGTCCATCAACTCGTAAAGGTTCTCGTTGAGAACCACAATGAGCGAATGCACATGTTTTGAGAGCTCTTCGATACCGTCTTCAGACATTTTCATACGCCGATTGCCTTCGAACGAAAAGGGCTTGGTGACCACACCTACGGTCAAAATACCAAGATCTTTTGCGACTTCGGCAACAATTGGCCCGGCCCCAGTGCCTGTTCCACCGCCCATACCCGCAGTGATAAAGACCATATGCGCACCCGCCAAGGCCGAGCGAATTTCTTCGCGCGCCGATTCGGCAGCCGCACGGCCTTGATCAGGCTTGGCACCCGCACCGAGCCCTGAATTACCCAAACGGATCTGCACGGGCGCATTAGTTGCAGCCAACGCTTGCGCGTCGGTATTGCAGCAAATGAAATCGACCCCTTGCACACCCGAACGGATCATGTGTGAGACGGCATTGCCACCCGCACCGCCTACACCTACCACCTTAATCACTGTGGATTTTTTTGCGTTATCTAACATTTCAAACATCATGATTGACTCCCTCAAGTCGTAACTACAAAACGTTTCTAAAAGTCCCCAACTACGTTATTTAGAAATCGTTTCAAACACGCTGCCGATCAAATCCGCACCGAGTTTGAAACGCCTCTCTAGCAGACCGGCAACATCCAGCAAGTTGCCCATCTGTTTGGCGTCGGATGACGCCAATTCAATGCATAAACCACTCTTTCATTTTAATCAAAACCGCCTTAAAACTACCAGATTGCTGCGTAACTTTACGACCTCGTAAGCGTTGCATACGCGCCTCGCTCAACAGACCCATCACTGTTGAAAACCGGGGGTTACGCATCACATCTGCCAAGCTTCCCTGGTATTCGGGCACCGCCACACGCACGGGCTTTAAGAAAATATCTTCAGCGAGCTCAACAATGCCCGGCAATAAAGCCGTGCCACCCGTCAAGACCACTCCTGATGACAGCAGATCTTCGTAGCCCGAATCCCGAACAACACCCTGAACCAGATCGAACAACTCAGCGACTCTGGGTTCGATAATCGCACCAAGTGTCTGGCGCTTTACCAAGCGTGGGGCACGATCGCCTAGGCCTGGCACCTCGACTGTGTCATCGGGATTTGCCAGCACTTCTTTAGCAACGCCATAACGCAATTTAATGTCTTCGGCATCAGGCGTAGGGGTACGCAACCCTTGCGCAATATCATTGGTAATTTGATCGCCCGCGATGGGCAGAACTGCAGTATGGCGAATCGCGCCTCCGGTGTAGATCGCGACATCGGTCGTACCACCACCGATGTCAATCAGCACGACACCAAGATCTTTCTCATCCGCGGTCAAGCAAGTTTGACTTGAGGCCAGAGGCTGCAAAATCAAATCCTGCACTTCAAGCCCACAGCGACGCACGCACTTCACAATGTTTTGCGCGGCGCTGACTGAACCCGTCACAATATGTACCTTGACCTCAAGACGTAAACCACTCATTCCAATCGGTTCGCGAATATCCTCTTGTCCATCGACAATAAACTCTTGCGTCAAAATATGTAGCACTTGCTGGTCAGTTGGGATATTCACAGCTTTTGCAGTCTCAATGACTCTGGCGACATCGGCTGCGGTGACCTCTTTGTCTTTAACCGCGACCATTCCACTCGAATTAAAACTTCGAATGTGACTGCCCGCAATGCCGGTATACACATCTCGAATCTTGCAATCGGCCATTAATTCGGCCTCTTCTAGTGCTCGCTGAATGGCAGTGACCGTCGCCTCGATGTTCACCACAACACCTTTGCGCATACCGCTTGACTCATGTTGGCCCAAGCCCAGCACTTCAAAGCGGCCCTCTGGCAATATCTCGGCCACCACAGCAACAACTTTGCTGGTGCCGATATCGAGAGCGACGATCAGATCCTTGATGTCACGGGTCATAGCGTTATCGTTTCTTTTTCGGTTGAGTAGGTTCTGGTAGGGCGGCCAGCGTAATCGCAAAGCCGTTGGGGTAGCGCAGGTCGGCATGCGTCAGCGCACGTCCACCCGTTCTTTGATTGATCTGAGGCAACGCCTGCACAAATCGCTCGATCCCTTCTGAAAAGGGTAAAGCTCCTGGAATCCCGCCCTGCGAATCGGCCGCTTCTGCACCAGGATCGCGCGCTAACGCCAAGGTCAGGCCACTTGAGAGTTTGACCTGCCAAGCCAAACGATTGTTCAGAGACAACTCTTTGACTGTGAGCCCAAGCGGCGCAAACCAGCGCTCGAGCTCTGCATAACGAGACACCACCAACCCTTCTTTGCCCTCGGGGCCTTCGAACTGCGGCAAGAGCACATCGTCTTCGAGTTCGCCTTGGTTTGCAGTAAAAACCTGCGCCCAAGTATTGATCATCTGGTTTTCGTTCCACAGCGCGAGCGGTTGGTGCTCTTCGACGGTGACTCGCAAGGTGTTGGGCCAAATGCGGCGCACCGAGGCGGTTCTGACCCACGGCACTGACTCGAAAACAGTTTGTGCTTCGGTTAAGCGGATTGTAAAAAAATTGCCTGTTAATTTGGTCGCGATAGAGGCTTGAACGTTTTCGGGCGTCACGTAACGCAAACTGCTGTTGGGTATCGGTTCGAGTTCGATTGCCTGCAAACTGAACATCGGGCGTTGCATGACCCAGTACAAACACCCGACGAGCACGGCCAACACCGCCATCACCGCTAGGGTGTTGGCAAGTCTGTTGATCGTACGCGCTTCGTTCCACACAATCGGTCTCGCTATTTTTTGTTATCAGACAGATGCCCAATCTTACAGCGGGCATCCTTCAAAATTTGCATACACAACTCGGGGTAACTCATGCCAATCGCTTTTGCCGCCATGGGCACTAAAGAATGCCCAGTCATGCCAGGCGACGTATTCATCTCAAGCAGCCAAGGCCGATTATTCTGATCCAACATCAAATCAGCGCGCCCCCAACCTTCGCAACCCAAGGCACGGTAGGCCTTCACACTAATTTCTGCAATCTCAGTCGCCAATGTCTGCTCAAGCGGCGCAGGACATAAGTACTGAGTATCGTCTGAAAAATACTTGTGCTGATAGTCATAGTTTCCCTGAGGGGCAACGATCTCAATGACAGGCAACGCACGCGCATCTTTACCGCGACCCAAGAGCGAGACCGTCAGTTCGCGTCCTGCCACAAACTGCTCGGCCAACACTACCTCGTCGTACTGTGCGGCAACTTCGTACGCCTGACTGAGCGCTGCAGCCTCAGTTGCTTTCACAATCCCAAGGGTAGATCCCTCGTGAGGGGCTTTCATCATCAACGGTAGACCCAGGGCCAGCGCCGCCGCATTCACCTCGTTCGCGTCAGTCAGTACCCGATATCCAGGAGTCGGCAAACCAGCCTCTAACCACACCCGCTTTGTCATCACTTTATCCATCGCAAGACTTGATGCCATGGGGCCGCTACCCGTGTAAGGAATTCCCAGCAGTTCAAGCGCGCCCTGCAACGTTCCGTCCTCGCCATAACGCCCATGCAAAGCGATGAAAAGGCGATCAAACTGCTGCGCAGCCAAGTCAGCCAGACTACCTATGCCCGTATCAAATAAATGCGCGTTGACACCTTGACCACATAGCGCTGCGTGCACGCCCGTTCCGGACATGATCGACACTTCACGCTCTGCTGAGCGACCGCCGTACAACACGCCGACCTTACCAAAAGTGTCTGTCACGTTGGCACTCCTAATTGTTGGGGGACTTTACTAATCGAACCAGCACCCATCACAATCACCACATCACCATCTTGCGCAAAATTTAAAATCGCTTCGGGCATCGCAGCGACATCTTCAACGAACAAGGGCTCGACCCTACCTGCAACACGCACACCGCGCGCCAAAGCGCGTCCATCTGCGGCGACCAACGGCGGCTCGCCTGCTGCATAGACTTCAGTCAACAGCACGGCATCGGCAGAACCCAACACATTGACGAAGTCTTCGAAGCAATCGCGCGTTCTGGTGTAACGGTGGGGCTGAAACGCCAATACGACTCGACGATTAGGCCAGGCGCCGCGCGCAGCCGCCAGGGTGGCCGCCATCTCGACAGGGTGGTGCCCATAATCATCGACCACTCTAAAAGTACCTCCCTTCTTCGTCGCGAAATCGCCAATTTGGGTAAAGCGACGTCCGACACCCTTGAACTCTGAAAGCCCTTGCGCAATGGCCGCATCACTGACACCAAGCTCGGTCGCCACTGCAATCGCCGCCAACGCGTTCAACACGTTATGAACACCTGGAAGATTCAAACTGACCGCCAATGGACTGAGCTCACCCTCGCGCGTTTGACGCCGCACGTCAAACTGCATGCGCGTGCCTAGCGCCTTGACGTTTGTCGCCACCACCTGAGCGTCGGTCGACAAACCATACGTTGTGACGGGCCGCGAAATAAACGGGATAATTTCGCGCACATTGGCATCGTCGGCACAAACAATTGCACTGCCATAAAACGGTAAGCGCTGGGTGAACTCCACGAAGGCACTTTTAAGTTTCGCTAAATCATGCCCATAGGTATCCATGTGATCAGCATCGATGTTTGTGATGATGGCCATCACCGGAAGCAAATTCAAAAATGACGCGTCTGATTCGTCTGCCTCCACAACGATGAAATCTCCCTGACCCAACCCAGCGTTAGCTCCGGCCGCAGTCAATCGGCCACCGATCACAAAGGTTGGATCGAGTCCGCCTGCCGCCAATACGCTCGCGACAAGACTCGTAGTCGTTGTTTTGCCGTGAGTGCCCGCAACAGCGATACCCCTCTTTAAGCGCATCAGTTCAGCCAGCATCACCGCGCGAGGTACCACGGGAATTCGCGCCTGACGCGCAGCGATCACCTCGGGATTATTGTTAGCAACAGCCGTCGAGGTCACAAGCGCATCAGCGCCCGCAATATTCTCGGCCTGATGGCCAAGGGCAATACGTGCGCCCAAACTCGCCAAGCGCTGTGTCGCGGCAGAATCTGCAAGGTCAGATCCTGAAATACGGTAGCCTAGGTTCAGCAGCACCTCTGCAATGCCGCTCATCCCTGACCCGCCAATACCGACAAAGTGAATGTGTTCGATGCGATGCTTCATGCTGAGGCCCCCGCAAGTTCTTCGCAAATATCTGCAATGCGTTGCGCTGCCTGAGGGCGCGCATGAGCTCTTGCACGCTCAGCGACACTGCTGAGCTCTTGGCGACTACGCGCAAGTAACCACTGACTGAGCGTATCGGGTGTTAACTCTTTTTGTTGGATGAGCCAGGCGGCCATATCATGACTTAAAAAACGAGCGTTGGCCGACTGATGATCGTCCACTGCGTGAGGATAGGGAATAAACAAGGCAGCGACTCCGGCGGCAGCAACCTCAGCCACCGTCATCGCACCCGCGCGACAAATCAATAAATCGGCGTCAGAAAGTGCCTCGGCAATATTTTCAATGAATGGCACGCAGCGAGCAGTGACTGCGGCGTGCGCGTAAGCACCTAATAGCGTATCGAGGTGCTGCGCACCGGCCTGGTGAGTCACGCTGGGGCGCTGCGCTAACGGGATCTTGGCCAAGGCCTGTGGGAGCAATTCATTGAGCGCAGTCGCTCCTAAACTGCCGCCAAGCACTAGCACCCGCAAGGGTCCTGAGCGCGTTTCGTAGCGCTGCTGGGGATTGGCCAAAGCCGAGACATCCTGCCTGACCGGGTTGCCCACCACTTCAGCGCGTTCAAGAGCCTCTGGAAAACCAGCCAAGACGCGCTGCGCGATACGCGATAACCAACGATTAGCCATCCCTGCAATTGCATTTTGTTCATGTAACACCAAAGGTGTGGAGCGCAAGGCACTCACCACACCGCCAGGAAACGCGACGTAACCACCCATTCCGAGCACAACATTTGGACGAATACTTGAAAACTGTTGCCACGCCTGGGCTAGAGCGCGCAATAACAAGAAAGGAGCTTGAAGCTTTGCGACGAAGCCCTTGCCACGAAAGCCTGCAAAACGTAGCGCAGTAAGTGAATAGCCAGCAGCTGGTACGAGCTTGCCTTCCATTTTGTCGGGGTTGCCCAACCAGCGCACAGTCCAACCGCGGGCCCGTAAGACCTCAGCAACAGCCAAGCCAGGCATAATGTGCCCACCCGTACCGCCCGCCATAATCAACACGACCGGAGAACGCACGCTCATGAGCGGACCCCCCGCATCATGTTACGATTTTCAAAGTCAACTCTGAGCACGATCGCGATTGCGCACAGATTCAGCACGATACCAGTACCGCCGTAACTGACGAGCGGCAAGGTCAGCCCCTTGGTCGGAAGCAAACCCAAACAAACGCCAATATTGATAAAGGACTGGACACCAAACCAGATACCGACACCTTGTGATATGAGCCCTCCGAAGGGCCGCTCCATCGCAATCGCTTGACGTCCGATTTCAATGCAGCGATGAACCAAAACACCGAATAGGGTGATCATCAATAAAATACCAATAAAGCCGAGCTCCTCTCCGATTACGGCCATGATGAAGTCGGTGTGTGCTTCCGGTAAATAGTGCAGCTTTTCGACGCTCCCACCCAACCCAACACCCGTCCATTGTCCTCGACCGATCGCCACTAATGAATGCGAAAGCTGATAAGAGTCTTTCAGTATATTTTCAGGATTCCAAGGATCTAAATAGGCAAAGATACGTCGCGTTCTGAAGGGAGTCAGCCAGATAATTAACGCAAAGGCAGAGGTCAAGAGCAGGGCGATTCCTGAAAAAATGTGTGCGTTGATCCCGCCTAAAAACAAGATCCCCATTGAGATCGCGATCACCACGATGACCGCACCCAAATCAGGCTCTTTCAGCAAAAGTCCAGCCACCGCGGCCAACGCCACAGCAATCGGCAAAAAGCCACGCAGGGTACTGTGCATTTGGTCTTGCTTACGGATGGTGTAGTCAGCTGTGAAGAGCAAGGCGGCGAGCTTCATTAATTCAGAGGGCTGAAAGGTGACGGGGCCGACGGGCAACCACCGCATGGCACCATTCACCTTTCGACCGATCCCGGGGATCAACACCAAGACCAAAAGCAGCATCGTGATAATGAAAATCCACATGGTGGTTCGTTGCCACGTCTCGATCGGCACGGTCAGGACGAAAGCGGCAGCAAACAGACCGATACCAACATAGATGGTCTGACGCATCACGAAGTAATAGCGTCCGTAATTGGCAAACTTTGGGCCATCTACTAGCGCGATTGCGGCCGAATACACCATCAAAATACCGATTGCAACCAACAAACTTGTGGCGACAACCAAGGGCAAATCGTAGTTGCGCATCGTAGTGCGGGTTGGGCGCACAGCATTCACGCTGTTCGTTAACTCGGCAAAGAGGCTCATGCCACCTCCCCCTGACCTAACGCAAGTTCATGGGCGGCATCAACAAAGACCAGGCCACGATGCCCATAGTTGTGAAACATATCCAAGCTAGCGCAGGCTGGCGAAAGCACAACTGCATCGCCCTCTTGAGCTTGAGCAAAGGCAAGTTCAACCGCTTGGGGCAAGGTGTCGGCGAGCAGGCACGGCACTCCGGTTGGTGCCAACGTGTCAAACAGCAAACGCGCATCTTGTCCAATCAGCACAACGGCGCGGGCATGCCTTGCGACAACAGACACCAAGGGCGAAAAGTCCTGACCTTTACCTGCGCCACCAGCAATTAACACCGAGCACCGCCCCAACCCTTCTAAGCCGGCTACGGTCGCGCCAACGTTGGTTCCTTTACTATCGTTAAAGAAATCAATGCCACGCACACTACGGATAAATTCCATGCGATGCGGTTCGCCAACGTAGTCGCCCGCCGCACGAAGAATTGGCCCCAAACCGGCGCCAACCGACCGAGCCAACAAGATTGCCGCTTGAGTATTCAGCGCGTTATGCAAACCGTGCAAGCCTAGGGCATCCATCGGCATCAGGCTGACTAACCGGCCCGATGCTCGTTCGGGCGGCGGTGCATTCTTTTTACGCTTTACAGGCGCAGGCAAGTCCTCTTCAAACTCGGTCAACTCAGAGGTAGTCAGCCACCAAACATCGTGACTGCTCTCGATTCCGACGTCACCCGTCAACATGGGTGTGTCACGACCAAAACTTCGAACGTTCATGCTCGCGAGTGATTCACACATTGCCATGACCGTTGCGTCATCGCGATTCACGACCAATATATCTGTCATGTCGTAAATACGGGCTTTTGCCTGACCATAGGCCTGCATATTGCCATGCCAATCTAAGTGATCTTGCGTCACATTGAGCACAACAGCTGCGGTCATGCGAAGACTACGGGTTGTCTCAAGCTGAAAACTCGACAGCTCAAGTACCCAAACATCCGGCAGCGCGTTTGTATCTAATGCATCGATTAACGACTCAAGTGCGGCCGGACTGATATTGCCAGCGGCCCGCACGCGAATCCCCGCAGCGGCCAACATGTGGCGAGTCAGCGCCGTGACCGTGGTCTTGCCGTTCGTGCCCGTCACACCCAGCACACGTGGTGCATACTGTTGCGTCGCCTGCAGTTGCTGTAAAGCACGAGCGAACAATTCAATTTCGCCAATGACCTCTACGCTGGCGGCCTCGGCTTGCTCAAGTAGCTCTTTGACGGGCGACAGGCCTGGCGCGAGGCCCGGACTCAACACCAGTAAGCCCACCCCCTCAAGTAACAAACCGTCAAAGACGTCACAACCAAGATGCAACTCTAGCGCGGTCATATCAACTGACTGGGTCAACGTCTCAAGCCCGGCCGGACTCTGACGCGTATCGGCCACCCGCACGGCAGTACCATTGCGCACGCACCAGCGCGCTGCAGCGACGCCCGTCTCACCGAGTCCAACAATCAGGACCCGAGAAGGAAGCGCGGAGGACAAAACTGTTTCGGTCATCGAATCTTCAGTGAAGCTAAACCAATCAACACCAGCATCATGCTGATGATCCAAAAACGCACGACAACTTGGGTTTCTTTCCAGCCGCCCACTTCAAAGTGATGATGAAGTGGCGCCATTTTTAAGATACGTTGCCCCTGCCCATAGCGATAGCGGGTGTATTTGAACCATGTCACCTGCAACATCACCGACAAGGTTTCAACGACAAAGACGCCACCCATAATGAACAGTACGATTTCTTGTCGCACAATAATTGCAATCGTGCCCAGCATTCCACCAAGTGCCAAGGCGCCAACATCGCCCATAAACACCTGTGCGGGATACGCGTTAAACCATAAAAATGCCAGGCCAGCACCTGCAAGTGCTGCGCACAAGATCATCAGTTCGCCAGCGCCCGGCACGTACGGAAACAACAAATAGCGCGAGTAGTCGACGCGTCCGACGACGTAAGCAAACACGCCTAAGGCCGAGCCGACCATCACGGTTGGCATAATCGCCAAGCCATCGAGGCCATCGGTAAGATTGACCGCATTACTTGTACCCACGATCACGCACCAACTCACTGCCACAAAGCCCAACGCACCAAGCGGATAACTGAAGGTTTTAAAAAACGGCACCATTAGGTCTGCGCGCGCGGGCAGCGTCACAGAGAAACCACTCGTCGCCCAGTCGACCGCCACGGTCCACAAATTCGCAGAGCTCGGCGCCGAGATCGCAAACATCAAATACAGCGACGCTGCGGCTCCGATCAAGGCCTGCCAAAAGAATTTCTGACGCGCAGGCATTCCCTCAGGATCGCGATGGACCACTTTTCGATAATCATCGACCCACCCCACCCAACCGAGACCGAGGGTCACCAACAGTACGACCCATACATACCGGTTACGCCAGTCAGCCCACAGCAAAGTACTTACAGCAATCGAAATTAAGATTAAGGCTCCGCCCATCGTTGGCGTACCGGTTTTCACTAAATGGGTTTCCGGCCCATAGCTTCGAACAGTTTGACCAATTTTTAGCTCTGTGAGCTTGCGAATGACCCATGGCCCAGCAACCAAACCGATCAAGAGCGATGTGGCACATGCCAATACAGCGCGCAGTGTGATGTATTCAAATACAGAAAATCCGCGCGCGTAGTTCTCGGCCAGCCAGCCAGCAAGTTCAAACAGCATGTTTCACCACGTCTTTGTCAGTTGCCTCAAACTGTTCGAGGCAAGTGCGTACAATTTTTTCCATGCGCATGAAACGCGACCCTTTGACCAAGACGCTTTTCACGAAGTGTTGCGCAATCCAATCGCTTGCCTGTTCACTCGTTTCACAAACAATCGCTCGCGAACCAAACACGGTTGCGGTCGAGAGGGTCGCCTGCCCAAGCGTCAACAAATACTCAATGCCGCAGTCGCGCGCGTACGCCCCAACCTCTTCATGCATGGCAGGCCCGTTATCACCTACCTCGCCCATATCACCCAGTACAAGCACCCGCGGAGCTGGTAACGAAGCCAGAACATCAATCGCCGCACGCACCGAATCAGGGTTCGCGTTATAAGAGTCATCTATAAGCATCACGTCATTGGCCAGACGATGCGGCTGCATTCGACCTGAGACGGCGTGAAACGCAGCAAGCCCCTGCTCAATCGCCTGCATCGGAGCACCTGCAGCCACAGCGCAGGTCGTTGCCGCCAACGCGTTCAGCAAATTGTGCCTTCCTGGCACAGACAACACGACTCGACCTTGGCCTATCGGTGTGTGCACAATGAAGCTTGTACCCAAGGCATCGGCTCGGATGTCACTGGCCCATACCTCGGCTTCTGGGCTTAGCCCGAAACGCAAACTTGAACGCTCGCTCGCAAGCTCTAGCCACAGCTGAGAAAAGGTATCAGCACTTGGAAAAACTTTGATCCCTTTTGGCACCAAAGAGGCATAGACGGCGGCGTTTTCACGCGCAACTGCCTCAACACTCACCATAAACTCTTGATGCTCGCGCTGCGCGTTATTGACTAACGCTACAGTTGGCTCAGCGGCCTTGGCCAAAATTGCGATTTCGCCTGGATGATTCATGCCAAGCTCAATCACTGCAGCTTGATGCTCACTTCGTAGGCGCAACAAGGTCAGCGGAACACCCAACTCGTTATTCAAATTACCTACAGTCGCCAAGCGGTGCGCTTCACCCAACCAAGCTGCCAAGATGGCAGAAATCATCTCTTTGGTGGTGGTTTTGCCATTGCTACCTGTCACAGCAATCATCGGAATCGAAAACTGCCGTCGCCACGCGCGTCCAAGCTGCAACAACGCTGCACGGGTATCGCCCAAGGCGATTTGCGCCAAGCCAGGCACAGGTCGGATCGCGTCCACAATCGCGACACATGCCCCTGCCGTCTGAACCTGCTCAAGATAGTCGTGGCCATCAAAGTGGTCGCCCTTAAGCGCCAAAAAGATTGAACCCGGTTCAAGCCGACGCGAGTCGGTTTGAAGCGCTCGATGCTGTTGAAGCAACAACGCAGCTTGAGCCCATTGCCGATCATCAAATGGTGCACGCTGACCGGCAATCTCTTGATAGGTTTCGTGACCTTTACCGGCAATCAGCACCACATCGTTGCAAGCCGCCCCTAACACTGCAGCCAAAATTGCCTGAGCCCGATCTGGCTCAATCGTGACCTTTGCGCTCGAGCCCGGCAAACCAGCAACGATCTGAGCAATGATTGCAGGCGGTTCTTCATCGCGTGGGTTATCGCTCGTCACAATCACACGATCAGCCAGACGCTGCGCAACCGCGCCCATCAGTGGCCGTTTGCCGCTATCGCGATTGCCACCACACCCAAAGACACACCACACATTTGCACGGCGCGCTTGCGCCAACTCGCGCGCCACTTCTAAGGCGCGAGCGAGCGCATCTGGAGTATGCGCGTAGTCAACTAGGACGGTAGGGACAGCTTGATCGGCTAATAAGGGCTCGACAGCTTGCAGTCGCCCCTCGACAGGCGCGAGCGTAGCAAAGCTAGCGGCGATCTTTGCAAGAGGCCAGTCGAGAGTCTTGAGCAACCCCGCTACGCATAAAAGATTTGAAATATTATGCCGGCCGTACACTTTCGTATGAACTGCCACCTGCTCGCTCATGTCATGCAACAACCACTGCCCAGTACTCATTGAGTCGACTAAGAGCTCGGCACGCAGGGCCACCGCGCCTGCAGTCGTCTGTTGCGCAAGACTGTAAGTCAACTGCGGGTAGGCTGCGTCTGTCACGAAGCTAGCACTGCTCGCATCGTCGGCATTGAGCACCCCAGCCTGCAATCCAGGCCAAGCAAACAGGCGCGCCTTGGCCGCCGCATACGCTTGCATAGTGTGGTGATAGTCAAGATGGTCACGCGAAAGATTGGTGAACCCAGCGGCAAATATTCGTACGCTAGCGAGACGGCCTTGCTCTAACCCGATAGACGAAGCCTCGAGTGATACATATTGCGCACCCGCCTCTCTTAGTGCAGCCAAGCTTCGGTGCATCGAAATCACATCGGGGGTCGTCAGCGCACCAGTGCGAACAGACCCATCCGGAAAGCGCACGCCCAACGTGCCCAACGCTCCTGCCGAATAGCCGGCCGACTGTAAAGCATCGGTCAGCCATTGCACACAACTCGTTTTGCCATTGGTGCCAGTCACCGCTATGACCTTCAGATGGGCCGAAGGCTTGTCATACCAAAGATCTGCAATTGCACCGAGTCGCCCAGTTAAATCAGGTAATCCCAGCACTGGCACGCTGAAATCATTTGCTTGCCACGGAGCCACTAAGTCAGCGTGCATGAGAACCGCACTGGCCCCTTGCTCGATCGCTGATGCGATGAAATGCCTGCCGTCACTCGTTAAACCCGGACTCGCCAAAAAGACGTCGCCTGCACGCACGGCTCGCGAGTCTGCCTGTAGATGTGCACCGCACTCAGTTTTGCTGCGCAGCAGTGCAACGATATTCTCTGTTGAGAGATCCGAGGCAAGAAGGACTGCACGCGTCATCGCGAGCCCCTCCCTGCCGTCACAACAGCCGGTTCGAGCGCCGTATCAGGCTGCACGTTCATCGTGCGCAAGGCGCCTCCAACAATCGTGGCAAATACCGGCGCCGCTACCTTACCGCCGTAATACACCCCTGACTGAGGCTCATCAATCGTGACCGCAACCACGATACGCGGATCCGAGACTGGGGCGAAACCAACAAACGAACCGCGATAACGACTTGTGCTGTATTTACCGTCTACAATTTTTCTCGCAGTACCGCTCTTTCCCGCGACACGATAGCCCTGTACCTGTGCAGCTTTTGCGCCTTCTGGTCCGGCCGCCGCTTCAAGCCACAGACGAATTTTTTGTGCGACGTCTGGTGGGTAGACCTGAGTCGAAGTCGGCTGATCTTCGCGTTTGACTAGCGTCAATCCAACCATATCGCCCTCACGAGCAAACACGGTGTAGGCGCGTGCCACTTGCAAAAGCGAAACGGATAGCCCGTATCCGTATGACATCGTGGCTTTTTCAATCAGGCGCCAGCGCTCGTATGGCCGCAGTCGCCCAGCTGCTGCACCTGGAAATCCAGTCTGCGGAACTTGGCCTAACCCGAGCTCGTTAAACCGGGTCCACATTTCACGCGACTGTAGCCGTTCTGAAATCAATGTCATCCCGATATTGCTTGACTTAAGCAACACCCCTGCCGGGTCAAGTGTTCCGTTCGCACTCACATCACTAATTGTTGCGCCCTGATAACTAAACTTACCATTGCCCGTGTTAAACAACGTGGCCGGCGTAATCCGCTTAAGATCAAGTGCAAGACCAACGGTAAACGGCTTCATAATCGAGCCAGGTTCAAACGTATCGGTGAGCGCCTGATTGCGTAGGTTGCCACCTCGAAACGAGTCGCGCCGATTAGGGTCATAAGTTGGCATATTGCCTAACGCTAAAATCTCACCCGTCTTCACATCAATGACAACTGCTGCTGCACCCTTCGCCTTGTTGGTGACCATAGCATCTTGAAGGGCGCGATAAACCTGATATTGAATGCGAGTATCGAGTGCCAGCTTAATATCTTGACCGTCTACCGGAAAATCAACAGCCCCAACGCTCTCAATCGTACGGCCCAAACGATCTCGCATAATCCGTCGACTGCCCGCCTGCCCAGAAAGCTGTTCGTTAAACGCGAGCTCAACACCCTCTTGGCCGCGGTCTTCTAAGTTATTAAATCCAACAACATTGGCCATGACTTCGCTTTCAGGGTACAGGCGGCGATTATCCGGCTGCTGGATCACACCCGGAATGCGTAAGTCAGTTATGTTTTTTGCGACTTCAAGTGGCACCTGACGCTTTAAATACACGAAAGGCTTTTCTTCAGCAATTTTTTTACGTAGTTCGTCAGACGACAAGTCAAGCAGTTCGGCGAGTTGCTGCAATTTTTTTGCTGGAGCCTCTTTTGTATCTTTAGGACGAATCGCGATCGATCGCGCTGGCACACTTGCAGCAAGCACAACACCATTACGATCTAAAATCTTGCCACGGCTGGCGTGTAAGGTCAGCGTACTTTCATAAATGCGTTCGCCGCGTTGCTGCAAAAATTCAGTAGTGATGCCCTGCAGATATAGCGCCCGAAGAGCCAAGGTCAAAAAGGCTAGCCCCAACAAGATCAGCACTAAGCGGCCGCGCCAGAGCGGGTAATGCACACGCAGCACGGGGTTATCAAAAAATGGGAGCCGCTTCATTTTTCGCCTCGTGGGGCCGCACTCGAGGCAGTCTGATTAATATAAATTGTGCGGTCTGGCACAATCGAAGTCATTTTCAATTGCTCGCGTGCAAGCTTATCAACATTAGCATTACGCGCTTGCTCTGCACGATCAAGCTGCAGCTGCCGCCATTCAATATCGTAATTAAGTGCCTGCGTTCTTGAACGATCAAGCTCAACATAGAGCTGTCGTGCCTGATAGCGCGCCGTCACCAGCGATATCGCCGAGATCATCAAAACGCCAGCCACCAAGATACACAGACGCCCCATCAGTGCGCCCCTTTTTTGCCGGGCTTAGCCGCACGCTTGGGTACCGGCGAGTAAGCGGCAGCCCCCTGAGCACCCAATGGGGTGACAGTGCGCTCTGCAACACGCAACACGGCCGAGCGCGAACGGGTGTTGTCGGATATTTCGCTATCTGTTGGCAACACACGGGCAAGCGCCAGCAACACAGGCTGAGGCATTTCGCTTTCACGCAGAGGGAGGCGGGCATACGCGGCTTCAGGTTTAGAAGCCGCGGTAATGAACTGCTTGACAACGCGATCTTCCAGCGAGTGGAAGCTAATCACGGCCATACGTCCGCCTGTTTTTAATAAATTTAGAGCTGCCTGGAGGGCGCTCTTGAGTTCTTCGAGTTCACGATTGAGGTAAATCCGTAAAGCCTGAAAGGTGCGTGTAGCCGGATGTTGACCCTTTTCGCGCGTACGGACGACACTTGACACGAGCTCGGCGAGCTCGAGCGTGGTGTTGATCGCACGTTCTGCGCGGCGAGCATCAATCGCCTTTGCAATCTGAAAAGCAAACCGTTCTTCGCCATATCGGACTATGACCTCCCGCATCTCTTCAATACCGGCCTGCGCTAACCATTGCGCAGCTGTCTCACCTCGCGTGGTGTCCATCCTCATATCAAGCGGGCCATCCCGCATGAATGAAAATCCACGCCCTGCATCATCAATCTGCGGCGACGAAACCCCCAGATCCAACATCACACCGTCGATGGCTTCTATCCCCAAGGCCGACAAAGCCTCACGCATATCACCAAACGCTTCGTGGATCACCGTCACTCGGCTATCCGCTTGCGCTAACTCCCTTGCAACCTCAATTGCTTGAGGATCTTTATCAAACACCACTAGCCGTGCATCGGCACTGAGTCTGGACAACAGGGCTCTTGAATGCCCACCGCGTCCAAACGTCGCATCGACATACACACCCGACGCTCTTCTGGCCTGCTCAGCGACAAGATCTTCGGACAGCACCATTCTCTTGCCGTAATCAGCCTGCACCAAAGACTCAACAGTCGGCTCGAGCAACACGGGCCGGTGGGCAAACTCGGTCACGACTTAAAAAGAAAACTGGTTTAAAACATCACCCACGCCTTGCGACAAATCAGCGGCCTCGCGGCGCGCCAATGCGGCGGCATCCCACAACTCAAAGTGCGCACCCATACCCAACAACATCACATCGCGTGTAAAGCCAGCGGCCGCACGCAATTCTGGGGCCACGAGTATGCGACCCGAGCTATCGATTTCAACGTCTTGTGCATTACCCAGGAGCAGGCGCTGTAACGCACGCGCTGACATCGGAAAGGCGGCGATTTGTTCGCGTTTGGTTTCCCATTCGGGACGGGGGTACACCAGAAGGCATCCATCTGGATGGCGAGTCAGCGTCAGGCGGCCTTTAGCCTGCTCGACCAGAGCGTCGCGATGCCGAGTCGGAACATTGATCCGACCCTTCGCATCGAGCGTGAGAGCACTGCTGCCTTGAAACACCAATTTACCCCACTTAAATACACAAAAACCTACTTTTCACCACTTTAAGCGAATGATTTAGGTTGGTCAAGCATAAATTGAGTTTTTTTCAATGAGAACAAAGGGTTAGCCGATTATTTGAAATTTACTCCGAAGGTTAATATTCAAATAAATCAAAGCATTGGATCGGTAATTAAAAGTCGTTTGTTATGCACCGCCTAAGGGATTACCCCGTACGCCCAATAGTCATTTGCGTGATTTGGCATGAAATGAGTAGCGAATTGGGAAAAAAAGTGCAAGACAGACCTATAGGCCGGATTCTGTAAGCCTAATTGCTTAGACTGGCAATCATTCCTCTTGGCATGCCATTGCTGGCATGCTCTAGCCACCTACCCGCATACTTGAGCGAGCCGCCCGTCATGACACGAGGTCACACGCATGCCTATTTGGTGTTGCTCCGGATAGAGGTTGCCGCGTTTCACCCTGCACTGTCGAAGTTGGCTAGCAGCTTCAGCATCACGGCAACACCGTAACAGAGTGTGCTCAAGAGCACACCCCCAATGCAGACTCGTCTCTGTGGCCCTAGTCCTCAGCCCTTTGTTCGCTTGCGCCAACAGCCGACCGGACGGTCGTTAACCGTTATCCTGCCCTATGGAGTCCGGACCTTCCTCGCTGCCCGAAGGCACCGCGATTGCCCAATCTGTCTTGCGTTGACATTGTACGGCCCAATCCCTTAAAGACTCTGGGCATCTACAAACAGTAAATCCCATGTCCTGCGACAATAGCGGTCTAATGAATCAACCGCGCGCCTTGCGTGCATACAGTCTCACTCATGGCTATCGCTTTAATTTCACTCAGTGCCGTACACCTTGCCTATGGCCATCACCCTTTACTCGACGGCGCAGATCTCACGATTCAATCCGACGAACGCATTGGTTTAATCGGACG
>Ga0247843_1002476_pt1 | contig 33290 bp, 28 predicted proteins | sample LaCruzMarch2017__FD_192420 | JGI IMG/M metagenome (GOLD analysis project Ga0247843, IMG submission 192420) | Freshwater microbial communities from meromictic Lake La Cruz, Castile-La Mancha, Spain - LaCruzMarch2017_8m | ecosystem: Environmental > Aquatic > Freshwater > Lake | place: Spain... | reverse complement strand
CGGAATACACCCCAAAACCTTGGGGCGCTTCGTGGATCAGCCATTGGGCGCGCTCGATGTTGCCAGTGGCTTCTTTGATGCCGATGATGCCGTCGACCTGGGCCAAGCGCATGACCGTGTCGTGCTGCATATCGGCAACAGTGCGGCCGGGCACGTTGTAGAGCACCATGGGCAATTCAACCGCTTCAGCGATCGCTTTGAAATGGAGGTACTGGCCTTCTTGTGTGGGCTTGTTGTAGTAGGGCACAACCTGCAACTGGCAGTCGGCACCCACGCCTTTGGCGAATTTTGCCAATTCGATGGCTTCGGCAGTGGAGTTCGCGCCGCAACCCGCCATGATCGGCACGCGACCCTTGGCCTGTTCAACCGCCACGCGGATGATTTCACAGTGCTCTTGCACCGACACCGTGGGGGACTCGCCGGTGGTGCCCACCACGCCTATGCAGTCAGTGCCTTCGGCGATGTGCCAATCAATCAGACTGCGCAGGTGGGGGTAATCGATGCTGCCGTCTTCCAACATCGGTGTGACCAGGGCCACGATGCTTCCAGTGATGGGTGTCATTGAATGGGGTTGGTCAAAAGGTTGACAAAGAAAGGGATTCTAGCTTTAGAGCTCGACCGAGCCTGAGGTTCAAACCCATAAGAGGTAGGGGACGGGCAACTGTGCATCCGTCCTCGCATGGACTGCAACGATACGTTGCACGAACCGATCGGGCTCGCGCAAACAACCATCCTCAAAGGCCACCACCCGCAGGCCTTGGCAAACCGTCAGCAACTCGCCCGGGCGCAGTAAAAACAGTGGGTTGGAAGGTTTGCCCACGGTCTCGTTGCCTACCGCGAAGGTTTCGTAAATCAGCACCCCACCTGGCTTGAGGCTGGCCAGTATGTTTGGCCACAGTTCACGCCACAGGTAGTTGGTGACCACCACTGCGTCAAATTGGATGTCCAGCGGCCAGGCCTGGTTTTCCAGATCCGCGTTCAACACCTCGCCAAAAGCTTGGGCGGTTTGCAAAGCATCCAGGTCACGGTCCACGCCTAGGCATTGCAAGCCTTGGGACTGCAACCAGCGCATGTGCCGACCATGGCCACAAGCCAAGTCGAGGACCCGACCATCGCGGGGAATCAAGGGGGTCCAGCGCTGCAACCAAGCCGAGGGTGCACCTGCGCCATGGGGTAAGGTGTTCAAGGCGCTTTGGGTTGGAATTCTTTTTTCACCGCGGCCATGGCAAGTTTTTCGACCACACCGGGCAAAATCAGTTTGATGAAACGGGCAAACTTGCCTTGGGCCGTCATCACCACTTCTCGGCGACGGCGTACCATGGCGTAAATGATCTGCCGGGCGCATTCCCGGGTGCTCATGGCTTTGTCCTCGGCCAGACCGCTGGCACCGGCGTACTCGCCTTGGGCGTTGAGGCCATGGAAACGGATATTGGTGCGCACCACGCCAGGGTAGGCGATGGTCACACTCACCCCCGCATCTTTCACCTCAGCGCGCAGTGCTTCAAAGAAACCGGCCATGGCGAATTTGCTGGCGCTGTAGGCCGTGCGCCCCGGAACACCAACGATGCCAGCCAACGAAGACACCGCCACGATGCGGCCATGGCTGGCCTTGAGGTAGGGCAGGGCAGCATGGGTGCAGTAGACGCTGCCCCAGAGGTTGACCCGCATCAGGTCTTCGTACCAATAAAGCTTGTCAGCCGGCACATCTTCCAAAAGTGCATGGGCAGAGATGCCTGCGTTGTTGATCAAAATATCCAGGATGCCCAATTGACGCACCGTGGTCTCGACCAGGTACTGGCATTGCTGCTGATCAGTCACATCGGTGGGCATGATCAGGGTGCGTGCACCCAAGGCATTGCATTCGGCGGCCACCGCTTGCAGGTTCGAGGCGTTGCGTGCGGCCAGTACCAGCATGGCTTGCAGTCCGTGGCGACGGGCCAATTGGCGGGCAAGTTCTGCGCCGATACCGTCGGACGCGCCGGTGATGATGATGTTGGGCATCTTAAAAACAACTCCAGACTTGCTGGGCCAGGGTGAAGACGAATTCAGGCTGTAGATACATGGCAAACACCCCGGCCAAGGAGAATGCGCCCAGGGCATAGGTAAGCACAAGCACCAGCTTTCTCATGCGGGCACCATGCGGCGCTCGATCGCCCGTTCATTGATCGGCAGGTTGATCAGCATGGCAAAGAAGCTCAAGCCGATGGTGAGGTACCAAACCAAGTCATAGCTGCCGGTGCGGTCATATACCCAGCCGCCTGTCCAGACCCCCAGAAAGCTGCCGAACTGGTGGCTCAAAAACACAAAACCGCTGAGCATGGATAGATGTGCCACGCCAAAAATTTGAGCCACCAAGGCGCTGGTGACTGGTACGGTCGACAGCCACAGCAAGCCCATCAGCGCGGCGAAGATATAGACCGACAGGGGAGAGATGGGGGCGCTGATGAAGCCAATGACAATGATGCCGCGAGCCAAATAAATACCAGAGAGGATTTTTTGCTTGGGCCATATTTGCCCCAGGCTGCCAGCGGCGTAGGTGCCAAAAATATTGAACAGACCAATCAACGCCAAAGCGGTGCTGGCCACCAGCGGCTCCAAACCTTGGTCTTTCAAATAACTGGGCATGTGGACACCGATGAACACCACCTGGAAGCCGCACACAAAATAACCCGCCATCAACAACTGAAAGCTGCGGTAGCCAAAAGCCTCGCGCAGGGCCTGCCAAATGCTTTGGTCTCGCTTGGGTGGCGCGCCCGCTGCAAAGCCGGGCTCGCGCAAGCCCATGGCCAGGGGAAAAACCAGGATCAACACGCTGGCCAATAAAACCAGCGCCTGTTGCCAGCCGATCTGGCCAATCAGGTAGGAGGCGGCGGGCACCATCACAAACTGCCCAAAGGAACCCGCTGAGGACACCACGCCCATGGCCCATGAGCGTTTCTCCGCCGGGATGTTGCGCCCAATCACACCAAACACCACGGCAAAGGTGGTGCCGGCCTGGGCTGCGCCCACCAGCAAACCCGCGGTCATCATCAAGCCCCAGGTGGTCGTGGCATGGGCCATGCCCCACAAACCCGCGACATACAACAGCCCGCCCGTCACAATCACCCGAAAAGCCCCGAATCGGTCAGCCAGCATGCCGGAAAAGATGCCAAACACGCCCCAACTGATGTTTTGGATACCCACGGCCAGCGCGAAATCCTCGCGGCCCCAGCCCAGGTCTTGGGTCATGGGCTGCATCCACAGGCCAAACCCGTGGCGGATGCCCATGGCCATGGAGACGATCAGGGCCCCGCAGACCAAGACCTGCCAAAGGGGGAGCGTTTTGCTGGGCATTTGCATGTCTTTACTGTAACGACATTGGTTGTCTGAGGGTCTTGGGCAGCAGGGCTGTGGATTTATCCAGTGACTGTCACAGAGCCTGTCTACAATCGCGGCCCATGGCAACCAAACAATCTGACTATTCCGAAGGCTCGATCCGGGTTCTCAAAGGACTGGAGCCTGTCAAACAACGACCGGGCATGTACACCCGGACCGACAACCCGCTGCACATCATCCAAGAGGTGATCGACAACGCCGCTGACGAAGCCCTGGCGGGGTTTGGCAAAAAGATCAGCGTCACCCTGTTCGCCGATGGCTCGATCGGCATTGAGGACGATGGGCGCGGCATCCCCTTTGGCATGCATCCCGAAGAAAAGGCCCCGGTGATTGAGTTGGTCTTCACCCGACTGCACGCGGGCGGCAAATTTGACAAGGGCAAGGGCGGCGCCTACAGCTTCTCAGGCGGTTTGCACGGCGTGGGTGTTTCGGTGACCAATGCCTTGGCCAAACGCATGGAGGTCACCGCCTACCGCGACGGCCAAGTGGCTTACCTGGTGTTCCAGGGCGGTGATGTGGTGGAAAAGCTCAAGGTCCGCAAAGCCGAGAGCGGTGACCGCAAACAAGGCACGGTGGTGCGGGTCTGGCCTGACGCCAAGTATTTCGAGTCGCCCAACCTGCCTTTGGGCGAGCTGACCCATTTGCTGCGCAGCAAAGCCGTGTTGATGCCGGGCGTGAGCGTCACGCTGGTGCAAGAAAAGGCCAAAGACAGCCAAACCTGGCTTTACAAAGGCGGCCTGCGCGACTATTTGATGCAAACCCTCAGCCACGATCCGTTCATTCCCTTGTTCGAAGGCGAGGGCTTCGCCGACGGCGGCCACGAGAGTTTTGCCGAGGGCGAGGGCGCGCAGTGGTGTTTGGCCTTCACCGAAGACGGCGCACCGGTGCGCGAAAGCTATGTCAATTTGATCCCCACCAGCGCGGGCGGCACGCACGAAAGCGGCTTGCGCGACGGTTTGTTCAACGCGGTGAAAAGCTTCATCGACCTGCACGCCTTGCTGCCCAAGGGCGTCAAGCTGTTGCCCGAGGACGTGTTTGCCCGCGCCAGTTTTGTGCTGAGCGCCAAGGTGCTTGATCCGCAGTTCCAGGGGCAAATCAAAGAGCGGCTCAATTCACGCGACGCCGTGCGTTTGGTCTCGAGTTTTGTCAAGCCAGCACTGGATTTGTGGCTGAACGGGCATGTGGACTACGGCAAAAAGCTCGCCGAGTTGGTCATCCGTGCGGCGCAATTGCGCCAAAAGGCCGGTCAAAAAGTGGAAAAGCGCAAAGGCTCTGGCGTGGCGGTCTTGCCCGGCAAGCTGACCGATTGCGAAAGCCGCGACCTGGCCTACAACGAATTGTTTTTGGTCGAGGGCGACAGCGCTGGTGGCAGCGCCAAGATGGGCCGCGACAAAGAAAGCCAAGCCGTGTTGCCCTTGCGTGGCAAGGTGCTCAACACCTGGGAAGTCGAGCGCGACCGTTTGTTTGCCAACAACGAGGTGCACGACATCGCGGTGGCTATTGGGGTTGACCCGCACGGCCCGAACGACACGCCTGATTTGTCCGGCTTGCGCTACGGCAAGGTATGCATCTTGAGCGACGCAGATGTGGACGGCTCGCATATCCAGGTGTTGTTGCTGACGCTGTTTTTCCGCCACTTCCCCAAGCTGATCGAGTCGGGCAATGTGTATGTCGCGCGCCCCCCTTTGTTCCGGGTGGACGTGCCTGCGCGCGGCAAAAAGCCCGCGGCCAAAATGTATGCGCTGGACGAGGGCGAGTTGACCGCGATTTTGGACAAGTGCGCCAAAGACGGTGTGCCCAAAGACAAATGCAGCATCTCCCGCTTCAAAGGCTTGGGCGAGATGAACGCCGAGCAACTCTGGGACACCACCTTGAACCCCGACACCCGCCGCTTGCTGCCGGTGCAGTTGGGCGTGCTGGATTTCTCCCAAACCGAGGGCCTGATCACCCAATTGATGGGCAAGGGCGAGGCCGCAGCGCGGCGTGAACTGATGGAGTTGCACGGCGACGCCATCGAGATTGATGTTTGACCATGAGTGATACACCTGTTGTGGATTTGAACGCCTCGTCCGAGTCGGACGACGGCATCGCCCTGGGCCATTACGCCCAGCGTGCTTACCTGGAATACGCCTTGAGCGTGGTCAAGGGCCGTGCCTTGCCCGATGTGTGCGATGGCCAAAAGCCGGTGCAGCGGCGCATCTTGTATGCCATGTCCCGCATGGGCCTGGGCTTTGGCGGGGCGAATGGCGCAGTCGGTGCCAGGCCTGTCAAAAGCGCCCGCGTGGTCGGCGATGTGCTGGGCCGCTACCACCCGCACGGCGACAGCGCGGCCTATGACGCTTTGGTGCGCATGGCGCAAGACTTCTCGCAGCGCTACCCCTTGATTGACGGCCAAGGCAACTTTGGTTCACGCGACGGCGACGGCGCGGCTGCGATGCGCTACACCGAGGCCCGCTTGGCGCGCATCACCAATTTGCTGCTCGACGAGATCGACGAAGGCACGGTGGACTTCCAGCCCAACTACGACGGCTCGACCGAAGAGCCGCGCCAGTTGCCAGCGCGTTTGCCTTTTGCCTTGCTCAATGGCGCCAGTGGCATCGCGGTGGGCATGGCCACCGAAATCCCCAGCCACAACTTGCGCGAAGTGGCTGACGCCTGCGTGGCGCTGATCAAAAACCCCAAGCTCAGCAACGAAGAACTGTTTGCGCTGATTCCTGGCCCGGACTACCCTGGCGGCGGCCAAATCATCAGCAGTGCCTCGGACATTGCCGACGCTTATGCCTCTGGCCGTGGCTCGCTGAAAGTGCGGGCACGTTGGGTGATTGAAGACCTGGCGCGTTCGCAGTGGCAGTTGGTGGTGAACGAACTCCCGCCCGGCGTCAGCAGCCAAAAAGTGCTGGAAGAAATCGAAGAACTCACCAACCCCAAGGTCAAGACCGGCAAAAAAGCGCTCAGCCCTGAGCAAACCCTGCTCAAGGCCACGGTGTTGGCGGTGCTCGACGGTGTGCGAGATGAGTCCAGCAAAGACGCTCCTGTGCGACTGGTGTTCGAGCCGAAAACCCGCACGATCGAACAGCAAGAACTCATCACCACCTTGCTGGCGCACACCAGTTTGGAGACCAGCTCGTCGATCAACCTGACCATGGTGGGTTTGGACGGCAAGCCCGTTCCCAAAACGCTGCGCCAAATGTTCGAGGAATGGATCGCGTTTCGCCAAACCACGGTTCAGCGCCGCTCCCAGCACCGCCTGGACAAGGTGCTGGCGCGTATCCACATCCTGGAAGGCCGCCAGTTGGTGTTGCTCAATATCGACGAGGTGATCCGCATCATCCGCCACAGCGACGAACCCAAGCCCGCGCTGATTGCACGCTTTAAGCTGTCGGATCGCCAAGCCGACGATATTTTGGACATCCGCTTGCGCCAGTTGGCGCGGTTGGAGGCCATCAAGATCGAGCAAGAACTCAAAGAATTGCGCGAAGAGCAGGGCCGTTTGGAAGACATCTTGGGCAGCGCCTCGTCTTTGCGCCGTTTGATGGTCAAGGAAATCGAGGCTGATGCCAAAACCTTTGCCGACGAGCGCCGCACCCTGATCCAGGCGGAGAAAAAAGCCGTGGCTGAAGTGAAAGTGATTGACGAACCGGTCACGGTGGTGGTGTCTGACAAAGGCTGGGTCAGGGCTCGCCAAGGCCATGGCCACGACCCCAGCAGTTTCGCTTTCAAGGCGGGCGACGAACTCTACGACACCTTCGAATGCCGCACGGTCGACCAACTCATTGCCTTTGGCTCGAATGGCCGGGTTTACTCGGTGCCCGTGGCGTCCTTGCCAGGTGCGCGGGGAGACGGCCAGCCGGTCACCACCTTGGTCGATGTCGAATCCGGCACCCAACTCGTGCATTACTTTGCCGGTCCCGCCACGCTCACTTTGCTCATCAGCGGTTCGGGCGGCTATGGCTTTATTTGTTGCATCGACAACCTGATTTCACGCAACAAAGCAGGCAAGGCGTTTGTGAATTTGGCCGAAGGCGAAACCCTGTGCGTGCCGTCCCTGGTCGGCGGTGGCAATGGCGCCGAGCCCCTGCCGATCGCCACCCACGTGGCCTGTGCTTCCACGGGTGGGCGCATTCTCACTTTTGACATCACCGAGCTCAAAGCCATGGAAAAAGGCGGGCGCGGCTTGATGCTGATGGACCTCGAAGCCAAGGACACTTTGGCCGGTGCCGCCGCATACACCCGCAGCATCACCCTTTTGGGTGTGGGGCGTGGGGGCAAAAACCGCGATGAAACGCTCGAGATCAGAAGCTTGAACAATGCGAAAGCTGCGCGGGCCCGCAAGGGCAAGGTGGCTGACCTGGGTTTCAAGCCCACGCATGTGTTGCGGGTCGAATGAATTCCATTTACTGAAGGTAGGTTTTATGCGAAGAAGTCTCAAACGGTGCGTTGCCCATTCCGGGTTGGTTCTGGCGATGGGTCTTTGCAGTGGGATGGTCTGGGCGCAGGACAAGGCCGACCCGGCCAAAGCCGCCGGCCCCCGGCCCGCCATGACAGTGACCGTGACACAGGCGCAAACCCAAAACCTGACCCAACGCCTGAGCGCCAACGGCACCGTGGCCGCTTGGCAAGAAGCCAGCATTGGCGCCGAGATTGGCGGCTTGCGCTTGACCGAGGTGCGGGTGAACGTGGGCGACCAGGTCAAGGCCGGGCAGGTGTTGGCGGTGTTCGCCACGGAGACGGTGCAAGCGGGCATCAACCAGGCCAAAGCGGCCTTGAACGAAGCCAAGGCAGTCGCTTCTGAAACCCAGGCCAATGCCGACCGTGCCCGGGCTTTGCAACCCAGCGGCGTGATCAGCGCGCAGCAATTCAACCAGTACCTGACCGCAGAGGCCACCGCCAAAGCGCGTGTCGAGTCCGCCCAGGCGGCACTCGCGGTGCAAGAACTGTTGTTGCGCCAAACCCAGGTGAAAGCGCCTGACAACGGCGTGATCTCTGCCCGCAACGCCAGCGTGGGCGCGGTGCTGGGTGTGGGCACCGAGTTGTTTCGGTTGGTGCGCGGCAACCGTTTGGAGTGGCGTGCCGATTTGGTGTCCTCCGAGTTGTTCCGCATCAAGCCTGGTCAAAAGGTACGTATCAGCACGCCGCCTCAAGGCGAAGTCAATGGCACGGTGCGCATGGTCGCGCCCACGGTCGATCTGCAAAACCGCACCGGTGTGGTGTATGTCGATTTACCTGCATCCGCTTTGGGTGTCTTGAAGCCCGGCATGTTTGCCCGGGGCGAGTTTGAATTTGGCAGCACCGCTGCCCGTTTGGTGCCGCAGCAGTCAGTGGTCATGCGGGACGGTTTTCAGCAGGTGTTTGTGCTGGGTGCCGATTTGCGCGTGAGCCTGCACAAGGTAAGCGTGGGCCGCCGTCAAGGCGAACTGTTGGAGATCACCCAAGGCTTGCCAGACAACGCCAAGGTGGTGGTGCGCGGCGCGGGCTTCTTGACAGCAGGTGACTTGGTGAAGGTGGTGCCATGAACGTCTCCTCATGGTCGATACGCAACCCTGTGCCTTCGGTGGTGCTGTTTGTGTTGCTGAGTTTGGCGGGTCTCTTGGCCTTCAAGGCCATGAAGGTGCAGAACTTCCCCGACCTGGACCTGCCCACCATCATGGTGTCGGCGGCCTTGCCTGGGGCCGCGCCCGGACAGATGGAAACCGAGGTGGCGCGCAAGATTGAAAACGCCGTGGTCTCGGTGCAAGGCCTGAAAAACATCTACACCAAGGTGCAAGACGGCGCGGTGATGATCACCTGCGAATTCCGCATCGAAAAGCCAGTGCAAGAGGCCCTGGACGAAATTCGCTCGGCGGTCAACGGCGTGCGCGGTGATTTGCCCGCTGACATGCTCGAGCCCACCGTCAGCAAACTCGATTTCGCCGGCACCCCTGTGCTGGCCTTCACCATTGCCGCGCCCGACTTGGATGCCGAAGGCTTGAGCTGGTTTGTCGACCAAACCGTGGCACGTCGCTTGTTGTCGGTCAAGGGCGTGGGCGCGGTCAACCGCGTGGGCGGTGTCAAACGGGAAGTCGCGATTGCCCTCGACCCTGTGCGTATGCAGGCCTTGCGCATCAGCGCGGCCGATGTGTCGCGTCAACTCAAGCAGGTGCAAAGCGAAAGCGCGGGTGGTCGAACCGACTTGGGCGGCAGCGAGCAACCGATGCGCACCTTGGCCACGGTCGGCTCGGCCGCTGATTTGGCCGAACTCGAGTTGTCAGTCGGACAGGGTGGGCGCATCCGCTTGGCGGACATCGCGCAAGTCAGTGACACGGTTGCAGAGCAACGCTCGGCGGCCTACCTCAACGGCCAACCTGTGGTGGGTTTTGAAATCACCCGCAGCCGCGGTGCGAGTGAAGTGGAAGTGGGCGCTGCGGTGCAAAAGGCTTTGACCGAGTTACGCGCCAACCACCCGAATATCCAAATCAACACTGCATTTGACTTTGTCACCCCGGTCGAAGAGGAATACCAAGCCTCCTTGATCTTGTTGTACGAAGGCGCCTTGTTGGCGGTGCTGGTGGTGTGGCTGTTTTTGCGTGATTTGCGCGCTACCTTCGTGTCTGCCGTGGCCCTGCCGTTGTCGGTGATTCCCGCCTTCATCGGCATGTGGTACCTGGGCTTTTCCATCAACGTCATCAGCCTGTTGGCCCTGTCCTTGGTGGTCGGTATCTTGGTCGACGATGCAATCGTTGAGGTGGAGAACATCGAGCGGCATTTGCATATGGGTAAGACCCCTTTCAAAGCCGCGATGGAAGCGGCGGATGAAATTGGCCTGGCCGTGATCGCCACCACCTTCACCCTGGTCGCGGTGTTTTTGCCGACCGCGTTCATGAGCGGCGTGCCGGGTAAGTTTTTCAAACAATTTGGTTGGACCGCAGCCTTGGCTGTGTTCGCTTCCTTGGTGGTGGCGCGGATGCTCACCCCCATGATGGCCGCTTACATGTTGAAGCCCACCAACAAACCCGCACCGGTGCCGTTTTGGATGCCTGGTTATTTGCGTACCGTGCGTTGGTGCTTGAACCACCGTTTCTGGACCGCGCTGGGTGCAGCGGCTTTTTTCATGGGTTCCTTGGCCTTGATTCCCTTGCTGCCGACCGGTTTCATTCCACCAGATGACAACTCGCAAACCCAGATTTACCTCGAGCTGCCCCCGGGCACGCCCTTGTCCCAAACACAGCAAGCCGCGGAGGATGTGCGCCAGCGGATTGCCCAAATACCGCAGATTCAAAGCGTCTACACCACCATCGGTGGCGGCTCGGCGGGCGCGGACCCTGGCATGCCCCAAAGTGCGGCGGAGACCCGCATGGCGACCCTCACGATCCAACTGACCAAGCGCGGCGAACGCCCGCGCAAAGGCGTGATTGAAAACCAAATCCGTGCGCTGTTGACGGACATTCCTGGCGTGCGCACCAAGGTCGGCTTGGGTGCCTCCGGCGAGAAATACCTGGTCATGCTCACCGGTGACGATCCAACCACGCTGCAGCAATCGGCCACCGTGTTTGAGCGAGATTTGCGCACCATCCCCGGCCTGGGTTCGGTCAGTTCCAGCGCGAGCTTGGTACGCCAAGAAATCGCGGTGCGCCCTGACTTTGCCCGTGCTGCTGATTTGGGCGTGACCAGCGCGGCGATTGGCGAGACCTTGCGCATCGCCACTGTCGGCGACTACGACGTGGCCCTGCCCAAACTCAACTTGGCGCAACGTCAAGTGCCGATCATGGTCAAGTTGGCCGACAGCGCACGTCAAGACCTGGAACTGCTCGGCCGCTTGACTGTGCCTGGCAGCAAAGGCCCGGTGTTGTTGGCCGAGGTCGCCACCTTAGAGGCCAGCGGCGGCCCAGCCATCATTGATCGCTACAACCGCGAGCGCAACATCCAATTCCAAATCGAGCTATCGGGCAAAGGCCTGGGCGATGTGAAAGAGCTGGTGAAAAACCTGCCCACGGTGCAGCAGTTGCCGCCTGGCATCAAGTTGGTCGAGGTGGGCGACGCTGAGATCATGGAAGAGCTGTTTGCCAGTTTTGCGCTGGCGATGCTGACTGGTATTTTGTGTATCTATTTGGTGTTGGTGCTGCTTTTTAAGAGCGTGTTGCACCCGGTCACGATCTTGGCGGCCTTGCCGCTGTCTTTGGGGGGCGCGTTTGTTGGCTTGTTGATGGCTGACAAAAGCTTCTCCATGCCCTCGCTGATTGGTTTGATCATGCTCATGGGTGTGGCGACCAAGAACTCGATTTTGTTGGTCGAGTACGCGATCGTGGCGCAACGTGACATGGGCTTGAGCCGATTTGACGCCTTGATGGATGCCTGCCAAAAACGGGCCCGTCCGATCATCATGACCACCATTGCCATGGGCGCAGGCATGTTGCCGATCGCAGCGGGTTGGGGCACATCCGATGGCAGCTTCCGCTCGCCGATGGCGGTGTCGGTGATCGGCGGTTTGATCACCTCCACCTTCCTCAGTTTGTTGGTGATTCCAGCGGTGTATTTGTATGTCGATGACTTTGGCTTGCTGCTGGCGCGGCTGTGGGGCAAAGTCAGGCCGTCAAGTCACTGAGTAAAGCCTATAGCTCAGGGGTGCAGTTCGGCAATCATCTCGATTTCCACACACGCGCCCATGGGCAGTTGCGTCACACCAAAGGCGCTGCGGGCATGCAAGCCCGCAGCGCCCATGATGTGACCCAGCAATTCGCTGCAACCGTTGGTGACCAGGTGCTGTTCAGTGAAAGTGGGGCTGGAGTTGACCAAGCTCATGACCTTCACGATGCGTTTGACTTTGTGTAAATCACCACCGCAGGCGGCACTCAAGGTGCCCAAGAGGTCAATGGCGACGCTTTTGGCGGCCAGTTTGCCCGTTTCGAGGTCCATGTTGGCGCCCAGCTGACCGACCCATGGTTTGCCGTCTTGCTTGGCGATGTGGCCGCTGATGAAAACCAGGTTGCCGGTTTGGACAAAGGGCACATAGGCGGCCGCAGGGATGGCCACCGGCGGCAGTTGAATATTCAAGGCTTGCAGGCGTTGCTCGATGCTCATGGTGTGGATATCGGTTGGGAGAGACAGGACGGAGTGTAGGACCTAGCCGCCAAGCCCCAGCAGCCACCCAGCCGTGCCGATGGGATTCAAGTCTGTTGGGTTCAGGTCGATTCAATAAACATGAAATTAATTTCCACCCTGGTACAGTGCCTCGCCGGTATCTTGCTGATGCTTAGCAGTGGCTTGGCGCAAGCGGAATGGGTGGAATTGCTCAAAGATGATGACATCACCTACGCCTGGGAAAAAGATTCGGTGCGAGCGGTGCACATCAACCGGATTGCCTGGACCATGACCAATTTGGCCGCGCCCTCCAAAGCACCCAATGGCGATGAATACCAGTCCTCCATGGCACGCTGGCGCATCCAATGCAAAACCGATTCCTTCGTCAAGCTCTCAGAAAGCTATTACGCCAAGCCTGAGGGCAAGGGCCGCGAAGTCGCCTCTTTCGAAGTCGCCGAATGGCGGCCGCGGGATGCAGCGATTCGACCCGGCTCTTACCTGGCACTGCTGAAAAAACAGATTTGTACTGACCCCAAACCCTGAGCGGTTTGCCTACAGTTCCTTCCCACCCAGCCCAACTGCGGGTGATTGACTGGAAGGGAGCTGCCTCTGACGCTGCGTTTTGCCTGGCTCACGCCCATGTTGTTGGCATGGTTGGTGGGCACGGCTGCGCAGTTGTTTCAACCCAGGCTGTGGTCACTGACCGAGACCGCTGGCGGATGGCTTGGCGCCACTGGCTTGGCGCTGCTGTGTCTCGGCTTGTTGCGCTGGTGGCCGGCTCTCCAACACCCTTTGCGCAGACGCTGGGTGCACTTGGTGTGGGTCATGGGTCTGGTGGCGATGTTGGCATTTGGGTGTGTCAACCTGCGCGCACTGGCCTTCATGCAAACCCGCTTGAACCCTAGTTTGGAGGGGGTAGACCTGCAGGTCACCGGCGTGGTTGCCAGCATGCCACAAACCGGTGCAGACAGCATCCGGTTTCAGTTTGCGCCAGATCAAGCGCGGCGCTTGTATGACCTGCAAACGGTGCGTCTGCCTGGCCTATTGCAGCTGGCTTGGTATCAGCAGGCCTGGGGAGGCGAGCGAAAGACCTTGCCCCAGCTGAAAGCGGGCGAACGTTGGCAACTGGTGGTTCGGCTGAAAAGGCCGCATGGCTTGACCAACCCAGGTGGTTTTGACGCCGAGCTGTGGCTCTGGGAGCAGGGGGTCCAAGCCACCGGCCACGTCCGCGATGCCGCCCGATACCCTGCCGCGATTCGCCTTGCACACACCTGGCAATACCCGGTTCAGCAATGGCGCCAAGCCGTGCGTTCGCGCATCCTGCAAACCATCCCCGAGCCACGCTGGGCGGGCTTGATCTCGGCCTTGCTGATCGGTGACCAAGCAGCCATCATGCACAGTGACTGGGACATGTTTCGCATCACCGGCATCGCCCATTTGATGAGCATTTCTGGTCTGCACATCACTTTGTGGGCCTGGCTGGCGCAGCGCTTGGTCGGAAAACTGTGGCGCCTCAGCGATCGGTGGGGGCGCTCTTGGTGTCTGGTCTATCCAGCGCCTTGGGCCGGCTTGTGGGGCGGCATGTGTTGTGCGCTGGTGTATGCGGTGTTCAGCGGATGGGGCGTGCCTGCCCAACGCACCTTGGTGATGTTGGTGGTCGCGGGTTGCTTGCGCTGGCGAGCGCTGTGTTGGCCTGGGCTGACCCAATGGCTATTTGCAGCAGTGATGGTGGTGCTGCTTGACCCTTGGGCATTGTTGCAAAGCGGGTTTTGGTTGAGCTTTGTGGCCGTGGGTATTTTGTTTTTGGGTAACCCGCAACCAGACCCGGCTGCCCCTGAGTCAGCCAGCAGGTGGCAACATGCCCTGCAGTCATTGCGGTTGCTGTGGCATGAGCAGTGGCGCATCAGCCTGTGCCTGGCGCCCTTAACCGTGGTGTTGTTTCAGCAGTTGTCAGTGGTGGGTTTGCTGGTTAACTTGTTGGCGATCCCCTGGGTCACCTTGGTGGTCACCCCCTTGGCGTTTTTGGGGAGTGTGTTGGCGCCTGTGTGGTGGTTGTGCAGTTGGGCATTGCAAGCCTTGTGCGCGGTGACAGAGCCACTCTCCAAACTGCCATGGGCGGTGTGGCAGCTGCCAGCGCCGCCGTGGTGGGTCGGGCTGATCGGCATGGCAGGTGGCGCGGTCTTGGCCTGGCGCCAGTTGGGGCGATGGCGTTGGACTGCACTGGCTTTGCTGCTGCCCGTGCTGGTGTGGCCTGTGGCCAGGCCTGCCGCAGGTGCGTTTGATTTGCTGGCGGCTGACATCGGGCAAGGCAACGCGGTCCTGGTCCGCACCGCGCAGCACAGCCTGTTGTTTGACGCGGGGCCGCGCTTTGGCAGCGACAGTGATGCGGGGGAACGGGTGTTGCTGCCCTTGTTGCAACGCACGGCTGAACACCTGGACACGGTGGTCTTGAGCCACCAAGACAGCGACCACACCGGCGGCGCATTGTCGGTGTTGAAAGCGCAGCCACAGGCAGAGGTGTTGTCATCGATTGACCAAGCACATTGGATCGCCAATCAGTTGTCGATCAAACGCTGTGAAGCGGGTCAGGGCTGGGTCTGGGATGGCGTGCGCTTTGACATCGTTCACCCCCTGGTGGCGGATTACGAAAAGGTGCTTTCACCGAACGCCCGCAGCTGCGTTTTACGGATCCAAGCCAACGATCGCGTGGCCTTGCTCAGCGCAGACATTGATGCCTTTCAAGAACTGGCCTTGGTGCAGCGCATCGGCGAGGCCTTGCGTGCCGACGTGCTGCTGGTGCCGCACCACGGCAGCAAAACCTCCTCCACCGAGGCATTTCTGGAAGCGGTGCAACCGCGTTGGGCCTTGTTTCAAATGGGTTATCGCAACCGCTACGGCCACCCCGCGCCGCAAGTGCTGCAACGCTATATGGCGCGAGGCATCGCGGTCAGGTTGTCGCCTGAGTGTGGCGCCATGACTTGGCGCAGTGAGTCGCCTGACCAGGTGGTGTGTGAAAGGGAAGCGAACAGGCGGTATTGGCAGTATCAGCCTGAATGAGGAGATTTGACATCACTATTTAACTCATAAGTAAATTAATACTCACTTAAACAAATACTATTGGTTTCTTTTGATACCATGCTTGCTCTTTTTTAATAAAGAGTACTTAATGGGTCTCAATTGGGCTGAAATGAATACCAGGGCACTTGCTTTCAGCAAGGTCTGGGCGGATGCCTGCAATGAAAAGAGCCAGAGCATTCCTTTTTGGATCGATTTCTTCGACATCTTTGGCATTCCCAACAAACGGGTGGCCAGTTTCGAGCACAACATCAAAAAACTGAACGGCGCGACGGGTTTTGTGGATTTGTTTTGGCCAGGCAAATTGCTGGTGGAGCAAAAGTCGCTGGGTAAGGACATGGCCAAAGCTCACGACCAGGCCATGGACTATTTGCAGGGTATTGAAGACCACGAGTTGCCCGAGTTGGTGGTGGTCTGCGGCAACAGATAGTGTTCGTGGACGCGCAAAAGTAGCTCGTGAAAATCTGCCTGAGTATGAAAAAAAAGCTCCACCATTTAATCCAAAAACAGAGGAGTACGGAATTGGAAGCAAACCCGCAGCTGTTGATTTTGTGGGCTTCTTTGATGGCGCCAAACTCAATCCAAGGCAGGAGGCCCAAGACGGCTTATTTATGGTACCGAGCCGTATTGACTTAGATATAGAAGATTGGCTGCACGAGAACCTTGTTCCGGTAAAGACCATAAAACCGCATGACACGCCTTGGGTCGAATTTGTCTTTGATAACGAACAAGATAGCTATTACAAGGTAGTCAACCAGCTTGTGCAGGTGGGAATGACGGCAAAGCGCTTATTTCCTGGGCTTGAAGGAATCTGCGAGTCAATGAAATATTCATGGCTTGAAGTCGCCAAGAATCTTGAACCGTTTGATCTATGACGAAAGCATCTAACCTTCATTGTCCAAGCGGCTCACCTTCAGCGCCACATACCCAAAGCGGGTACAAGTAGCCAACCAGCAAAAACGTGCGCCGTGCGCGGGTCATGCTGCAGATATCGGAGAGAAAGTCACAGACCCTCGATTACTAGAAAACTTCACACAGCCGTCAAAGGCTCCATGCGCACCACGGCACGCGCTCCCACGGCAGTGGCAAAGCGTTGGACTGTTCGCATGGATGGCGTGCCCCTGCCACTTTCGATGCGTGCCACCACGCTTTGGGTCGTGCCCATGCGTGCGGCTACATCGCCTTGCGTCAGGCCCGCTTTCGTGCGCGCTGCAATCAGTTCAGGGAAGAAATAACGCTTGGCACCACTGCAAACAACTGTATAAAATTACAGCCTTCCTGGGAGCCCTATGAAGAAAATCTCCACCCCCAACGATCCCGCGCACCACATCGCGGTATTCCAAGAAACCACCATTCGCCGTGTCTGGCACAACGAGGAATGGTGGTTTTCCGTGGTGGATGTGTGCGCCACCTTGACCGGCAGCCCAGATGCCGGTGCCTATTGGCGCAAACTCAAACAGCGTCTCAATGCCGAGGGCGGCCAACCCGTGACGTTTTGTCACGGGTTGAAACTGACGGCCTTAGACGGCAAACAGCGGGAAACCGATTGCGCCAACACCGAAGGCCTGTTCCGCATCATCCAGTCCATCCCGTCGCCCAATGCCGAGCCGTTCAAACGCTGGCTGGCGCAGGTGGGTTACGAGCGCGTCAAAGAAATAGAAAACCCCGAACTGGCCAGCGCCCGTGCCCGCGAGCTGTATCAGGCCAAGGGTTACCCGCAGGCTTGGATCGAGAAGCGGCTGCGCTCCATCTCTGTGCGCGGGGAGCTGACCGACGAGTGGAAAGCACGCGGTGTGGCCGAGGGCAAAGAGTATTCAATACTCACCGCCGAAATCGCCCGCGCCACCTTTGGCGTAACACCCGGCGAACACAGCCAACTCAAAGGCTTGGACGAGGTCAAGACCGGCAACAACCTGCGCGACCACATGACCGACCTGGAGTTGATCTTCACCATGTTGGGGGAAGCCAGCACCACCGAGATTGCCCGCCGCAGCGACGCACAGGGTTTTGATGAGAACCGCCAATCCGCCAACGAGGGCGGGAAGATTGCTGGCAACGCCCGCAAAGCGCTAGAGGCCAAAACAGGTAAGAAGGTGGTGAGCAAAGCCAACTACCTGACTACAGCAGGTTCGGCCAGTTTGCTGGATGCGCCCCAACCGGCACCGCCGAGCCAGCTCAAAGCGCGGGGGAAGTCAAAGTTGCCCAAAGGCAAATAACTTAACCCACCCCCTTCACATAGCCAAACAACGCCACAAAAAACGGATGCCTGCAAAGCGTGGACTCATGGGCAAAGTCACAGGCTTGGCGAACGCCGGGGTTGGCCAGCAGTTGGGCTTTCACGTCTTTCAGGCTTTTCATGTCGATGGTTTGCGCTGAGTGCGCATGTTATCTGTGATGAGCACCTGAGCCGAGATACCCAAGCCTTTGTTCAAGTTTCGGATCATGCGCAGCGTGAGGGGGCGTTTGTGGTTGAGCACTTCATAGACGCGGTTGGGCTGCCCGATCATCGGCTCCAGGTCTTTGATCGACAGCCCCGCTTGGTCCATGCGGAACTTGATGGCTTCCACGGGGTCTGGCAGATCAATCGGATGGTGCTTGCGCTCATAGGCCTCAATCAAGGTCGAGAGCACATCCAAGCGTTCGCCATCGGGCGTGTCAGGCGATGGGTCTTGGTCCACCAGCGTTGACACCACGCGCAGTGCTGCGCGGTAATCTTTTTCTGTGCGGATGGGGGTGATTTCCATGATGTTCTCCTTGACGCTCACGACTGATCCACTGAGGCCGCATCGACCTTGTCGTATTCGGCATGTGTGCCCACAAACTTGATAGTCCCGAATTGGGACTGACGACATAAAGCGTTCTTTTGGGGTGGCCATCAGATGCCCGTCAAGAGCAATACAGACTTTGACCGAATGCCTCGGCTGGTGATAAAGTAGTTACGTTTTCATGCATACATTCCAAGGAGGGTGCCATGCTCGCCACCGCCAAAGTTTTCACCAACGGCAACAGCCAAGCCATTCGCTTGCCCAAGGCATTTCGTGTGGATGTCGATGAAATGTGGATCGCCCGCAACGAGTTAACGGGAGAGATCACGCTCAAGCCCAAGGACACGGAAACATTGCGCAAGCACAGGCTAGATGCGCTGGTGGCTGCCATTGCCGAAAACCCATTACCCGACAGCTTTTTGTCGGATGCCAGCCGGCAAAACGATCCACCCAAAAATCCGTTTGCAAACTGGAAAATGCCAACAGCCCCAAAAGCCTCTGTTAAACGCACCGCCAAAACAAAGGATCGCAAGTGATCAAGTTTTTGGTGGACACCAACATCTTGGGCTACTTTGCACGCAACAGCTCGGTTGCGCTACAAAAGCGCATGCTGACCGCGCTCAACAAGCAGGAGGCCGCCATCTCTGCCATCACCCGCGCCGAAACACGGTTTGGGCAAGCACTGCTGCAACCCGACGACAAACGCCGCCGAACCATTGATTTGCTGCTCAATGAGTTGCCCGTTTTGCCATGGACGCTGGAGGCCGCAGACCGCTATGGAGAAATTGCCGCCCACCTGCAACAAACCGGGCAGCCCATTGGCGAGATGGACACCCAAATTGCCGCGCATGCACTGGCGCTGGGCCTGCCTTTGGTGACCCATAACATACGGCACTTCAAGCGGGTGCCGGGTTTGAAGCTTCAAGACTGGGTGTGAGCGAAGCCTGATCGTGCTGTATCAACAATAGCCCTTCGGTAGGACGAGTGCGCTGGCTTACTGCGCCGCCACCCGCATCCCAATGTGCGCCAAGGCTTCTTCCACTTGGTCGATCAAGATCAGACACAGGTCACCGGGCTGGAGTTGCGCCAACGCATGGTCTATCGCGATGAACTCGCCATGGATCTCGCTGATGTCTTGGGTACGGGACGCGCCTTGCAAGCCTTGCCGCAACAGGGCCAACACCTCACCGTCAGCCCGGCCGCGTTGACATGCATCTTCAAACAACACCACGCGCTCGAAGGCGCTGCCAATCAAGCGGGTTTGCTCGCGAATGTCCTCATCGCGTCGATCACCCGCACCGCTGATGACCACGCTGCGTTGCTTGGCGGGGAGGTTGGTCACCGCTTGCACCAGGGCTTTGATCGCGTCGGGGTTGTGACCATAGTCGGCAATGATGGTGGCGCCCTTGTACTCGAACATGTTGAAACGCCCAGGCACGCCTTGGGTGTCGCTCACAAAGTTGGACAAACCTTCGCAGATCGACTCCCAAGGCAAACCCACTGCCCAAGCTGCACCAATCGAGGCCATGGCGTTTTCCACCTGAAAACCAATCGCGCCATTTTGCGTGAGGGGAATTTCAGTCAAGGAGATGCGCACCTGCTGACCGCCTTCTTTGGCAACGATCTGGCCGTCCTCCACAAACAGCACCCGTTTACCTTGTGCACGGTGGGTGGCCAGTACCGGGTTGTGTGGATCGATCGCAAAAAACGTCACCTGGCCTGGGCAGTTGGGTGCCATGGCCGCCACGATCGGGTCAGCCGCATTGAGCACGGCCATGCCGGTGGGTGACACGTTTTGCACGATCACGCGCTTCAAGACCGCCAGGTCTTCGACGGTGCTGATGTAGTTCAAGCCCAGGTGGTCGCCGCTGCCGATGTTGGTCACCACCGCCACATGGCAACGGTCAAAGGCCAGGCCCTCGCGCAGCATGCCGCCGCGTGCGGTTTCGAGCACAGCGGCGTCCACATCCGGGTGCATCAACACACTGCGGGCACTTCGAGGTCCGCTGCAGTCGCCGGTATCGAGTTGCAAGCCATTGACATACACGCCATCGGTGTTGGTCATGCCCACGCGAAAGCCGTTGGCTCGCAGCAAATGGGCGCACAAACGCACGGTGGTGGTTTTGCCGTTGGTGCCGGTGACCGCGATCAAGGGAATGCGGCCATCTTGGCCGGCGCCAAACATGGTGTCGATGATCGCGCTGCCCACATCGCGACCTTTGCCGAAGGAGGGTTGCAAATGCATGCGCAAACCTGGCGCGGCGTTGACCTCGACGATGCCGCCGTTCTGCTCTTCCAGGGGCTTGAGCACCGACTCGACCACCAGGTCGACGCCACACACATCCAGGCCGACCATTTGCGCGGCCATCACCGCGCGAGCGGCGACTTCGGGGTGAACGTCGTCGGTCACGTCGGTGGCGGTGCCGCCGGTGGACAAATTGGCGTTGTTGCGCAAGACCACCCGAGCGCCTTTGGCAGGCACACTCTCGGCCTCTAAACCTTGTTCACGCAAGCGGGCCAGGGCAATCTCGTCAAAACGGATTTTGGTCAGCAAGGTGGCGTGGCCATCGCCTCGGCGCGGGTCGGCATTGACCTTGTCAACCAACTGACGCACCGTGGATTTGCCGTCACCGACCACCAAGGGTGGTTCGCGCCGGGCTGCTGCCACCATCTTGTCGCCCACCACCAGCAAGCGGTAGTCGCTGCCAGGCAGGAAACGCTCGACCATGATGTCATCGCGGTATTCCACCGCGCTGTTAAACCCTGCGATCACTTCCTCGCAGGTTTTGAGGTTGACCGCCACACCCTTTCCCTGGTTGCCATCACGTGGTTTGATGACCACCGGCAGGCCGATGTCTTGGGCCGCTGCCCAAGCGTCTTCGGCATTCACCACAGAACGACCGATAGGCACTGGCAAGCCAGCGGCTTGCAGCAGTTTTTTGGACAACTCTTTGTCTTGTGCGATGGACTCGGCAATCGCGCTGCTGAAGTCGGTTTCAGCCGCTTGGATACGTCGTTGTTTGCTGCCCCAGCCAAACTGCACCAAGCTGCCGTCGGTCAAGCGGCGAAACGGAATACCACGCGCGACAGCCGCGTCCACGATGGCACCTGTCGAAGGCCCCAAGCGCAGATCCTCGTCCAACTCACGCAATGCATGCAGGCTTTGGTCCACATCAAAGTGACCATCGCTCAAGGCTGCCAGGCACAGTTGCTGTGCCAGTTCCATTGCCAGCTTGCCGACCTGTTCGACCGAGTACTCGACCACGACTTGAAACAAGCCGTGGTCCGGGGTGGCAGTGGTGCGGCTGAAAGTAACCGGGCAACCCGCTTGGGTTTGCAGGTGCAAGGCGGTGGCTTCCAATGCGTGAGCCATGCTCAGGGGCGTTTGTGCTTGGTCTGTTTGCAAGCGGCCAAGGCCAGGAAACAAATGGCGCAAACGTTTTTCGAAGGTCTGTTGGTTGTCACTCAGGTCGCTTTCCAGGCCAGGGGCGCAACGCACCATGGCTTCGACAGCGGTGTGGCGTGTCCACAAATTGGGACCACGCAAAGCGCGAATGCGGGTGACTTCCATCAGGCGTTCATCCTTGCGACTTCGGGGTTAGCCAAGGCAGAGGGTTGGCCGTAGTTTTTCAGTCCTGCGCGGATCAATTCCGGGGTCAGTTCAAGTGCCCAAGCAACCGCCACAGCGGCCAGCACATTGGGCAGGCTCATGCGGCCATCGGTCAGCAGTTTGGCGATCGGAGGGAAGTCGAGTTTGACCAAGACGGTTTCGATGTCGCCGGTTGCCATCACCACCTGGTCATCTTTGCAAAACACCGCACGGCCCAGCGCTGTCCGGTGTTGAACCAGCACAGGTGAGGTGCAACTGAGTGCGTAGTAAATCACCTCGCCATCGCAAAGCTCGGCCAAGTCGACAACGGCGGCATCGTCAGCGTTGAGAACCGCTGCACCTTCGGGCAGCACCAAATCCACCTGGGTTCGCACCACGCTTCGCACCTGTTCGGGTGTGCGGATGTCATGGTCTTGCAAGCCAGTCGCGTCTGGCATGTCAGTCAACACGCCCACGTGGCAGCGGTCGTAGGGCAGGCCCTCCTCGAGGACTTGCAAAGCAGCGTTTTCAAACACCGCTGCGTCCAAGGAGCGGTTGATCAAAAGCCGTTGACTGGCCTCAAAAACACGGGCGTCTTTCGGGTCAACCAAGCGCTGGTCCATGAACAAGCCATGCGATGAAGCCAAGCCGGTACGCCGACCCGACAGATGGATCAGCCAATGGACCAAATGCGCCAACTCCGCGGTTTGGCTGCGACCCATGATGCCCACCACCGGGATGCGGGTGGATTGTTGGGGATCAAACAGATGCGACACGATGGCTTGTCCCACTGGGCGGGGTTGGCCGATCGCGGGTTTCAAGTGCATCAGCAAACCAGGGCCTGCATTGACCTCGACAATCGCACCGCCTTGGGCCAACAGCGGCTTGCTGATGTCTTGCGCCACCAGGTCGATACCTGCGATGTCCAAGCCGATCACGCGCGCTGCCAACACCACGACAGCCGCAACCTCCGGGTGCACCTCGTCTGTGACGTCAATGCCCATGTTGCCGGTGCGCTGCACGATGGCCACGCGACCTGCCTCAGGGATGCTTTGGGGTGACAGACCCTGGCGTTGCAACTCCAGCACTGCCGTGGGCAGGTCTTTCAAGCGAATCGTGTCCAGGGGATAGTCTTCTTCTTCGCCGCGTCTGGGGTCAGCGTTGATTTGCAAATCGACCAACTGCTCAACCGTGTGCACACCGTCGCCGGTGATCTTGGCGGTTTCGCCGCGGCAGGCGGCGACCACTTGGTTGCCGACCACCAGCAATCGGTGCTCTTCGCCTGGAATAAAACGCTCGACCATCACTTCAGTGCCTTCGCGTTGTGCCATGCCAAACGCGGTTTCAATGTCTTCACGCCTGTGTAAATCCAGCGCCACGCCACGGCCATGGTTGGCATCCGTGGGTTTGACTGCCACAGGCAAGCCAATCTCTTGCGCGACCTCCCAGGCATGCGCGGGTGAATGCACCACCTGGCCGGTGGGAACAGGCACACCGCATTGGGTAAGCAGCAGTTTGGTCAGGTCTTTGTCACTAGAGATGCTCTCGGCAATCGCGCTGGTGCGGTCGGTCTCAGCTGTCCATATCCGCCGCTGCAAGGACCCATAGCCCAGCTGAACCAAGTTGCCTGAGGTCAGGCGAATCGCCGGGATGTTGTGCTCGGTGGCCGCGTCCACGATGCATGCCGTGCTGGGGCCGAGACACAAACGGTCCACCATGGCTTTCAAGCGGGTGACTGTGCTTTTGACATCAAACGGGGTGTGGTTGATGGCCGCCATGACCAGATCGCGGGCAGCCATGAAAGCCGCACGACCCACTTCCTCTTGGCGAGTTCGGATAACGACTTTGTAGACACCGCGCTGGCTGGTTTCACGCGCTTTGCCGAAACCCACTTGCATGCCTGCCAGGGTTTGCAACTCGATGGCCACGTGTTCCATGATGTGGCCGCACCAAGTGCCCGTTTGCAGGCGCTGAAAAAAACCGCCACGCTCACCCACACCGCAACGGTGTTCAACCATGTTGGGTAACCAGTCGGTCAGACGATCGACAAACCCCGGCAAGGTGTTGGAGGGGTGATCCTCCAAGAGACCCAGATCCACCCAGGCTTCGATGACCGGACGGTAAGTCCACACATTGGGGCCGCGCAAATAGCGCATGCGCGAAATCGAGATATCGGGAAAGGTCATAAGGGGCTGGGAAGGCCAGAGCGTAGGCTGTTTTGGCTGATGTGCAGGGTTAGAATCATTTTTTACTGCCGGTCATCCTCAAAAGAATGAATCTTCCCTCTCATGTTGCGCCAGTGCTGCTGGATTTGCCAGCTTTTTGGCGGGAGGACTTGCAGCTTCAGTTGTCATCCGAAGAAAACGTGCTGGCTTGGCTAGAGGTTGACCTAGACACACGATTGTATTTCGGGCGGGGTCTGCTGGTTTTGACCCACCAACGGCTGTTGTGGCAACCCGCCAGCGGTGAAAAAGCCTGGCAAACACAGGCTTTGCAAGCCGATTTACAGCTGGCCTTGGTCGACCATGCCGGTGTCGGCCAACTCAGTTTGCGCAACGACCAAGTCCAGCTGGCCCAATGGCGTTTCACCTTGGGTCACAACCTGCAAGCCGCCAGTTTGGTCACGCGTTTCCATAAGCTGCAAGACGGAGACCAGTCAGTGGGTTTGCAAGCCTGGTGTCCGAGCTGCCATGCGCCGCTCAGCAGCCAAGGGCAGGCCTGCCTGGCTTGTGAGCGCGAGGAAGACGAGTTGCCTGCGTCCACCTGGAGTCTGTTTCGCTTGTGGCGCTTTGCCAAGCCTTACCAAGGACAGTTGTTGCTGGGCTTTTTGCTCACCTTGGCCTCAACCGCTGCGACTTTGGTGCCGCCTTACCTGACCATGCCATTGATGGACGAGGTGCTGATTCCTTTCCAAAATGGGCAGCACATTGACCAAAGGTTGGTGACCTGGTATTTGGGGGGGTTGCTGGCCGCTGCCCTGTTGGCTTGGGGCCTGGGCTGGTTCAAGACCTACGTGCTGGCGCTGGTCTCCGAGCGCATTGGGGCGGATCTGCGCTCAACAGCTTATGAGCATTTGCTCAAACTGTCGCTGGCGTATTTCGGCGGCCGCCGCACCGGCGACCTGATGACCCGCATCGGCAGCGAGACCGACCGCTTGTGCGTGTTTTTGTCGCTGCACTTGCTCGACTTCGCCACCGACGTGCTGATGATCTTGATGACGGCTGCGATTTTGTTCAGCATCGACCCTTGGTTGGCGCTGGCCACCTTGCTGCCGCTGCCCTTTATTGCTTGGTTGATCCATATCGTGCGTGACCGTTTGCGCACTGGTTTTGAAAAAATCGACCGGGTCTGGTCTGAACTGACCAATGTATTGGCCGACACCATCCCGGGTATCCGCGTGGTCAAAGCCTTTGCCCAAGAAAACCGCGAGGCCAAACGCTTTCAAGAGGCCAACAAACACAACCTCGCGGTCAATGACCGCATCAATTTTTTGTGGTCCTTGTTTTCGCCCACCGTGACCTTGGTCACCGAAATGGGTTTGCTGGTGGTGTGGGCTTTTGGTATTTGGCAAGTCGCCAACAACCATGTCACCGTGGGTGTGCTGACCGCCTTCTTGGCTTACAGTACGCGGTTTTACGCGCGCTTGGACGCGATGAGCCGAATCGTGTCTCACACCCAAAAAGCGGCGGCAGGTACCAAGCGTATTTTTGAAATCCTCGACCATGTCTCCAGCGTGCCCGAACCTGTCAAGCCCGTGCCCTTGCCGGAAGTGCTTGGGCATATCCAGATCGATGATGCCGGTTTCCGCTATGGCAACCGAGCGGTCATCATGGGACTGAACCTGGATATCGCGCCGGGTGAAATGATCGGTTTGGTCGGGCAAAGCGGCTCAGGCAAAAGTACCCTGGTCAACCTGATTTGCCGCTTTTACGACCTGAGCGAAGGCGCGATCCGCATTGACGGCACCGACATCAGAGATATTCGCATTGCAGACTACAGACGGCATATCGGTTTGGTCTTGCAAGAGCCGTTTTTGTTTTTCGGCACCATCGCTGACAACATTGCCTATGGCAAACCAGGCGCGACCCGCGCCGAGATCGTGGCTGCTGCGCGGGCTGCCCATGCGCACGAATTCATTTTGCGTTTGCCCCAAGGGTACGACTCGCTGGTGGGTGAGCGTGGCCAAGGCTTGTCCGGTGGCGAGCGCCAACGCATCTCGATCGCACGGGCCTTGTTGATCGATCCGCGTATCTTGATCATGGACGAGGCCACCTCCTCGGTGGACACCGAAACCGAGCAAGAAATTCAAAAAGCGCTGGACAACCTGGTGCGTGGACGCACCACGATTGCGATTGCCCACCGGCTCTCCACCTTGCGCCGTGCCGATCGCCTGGTGGTGATGGAGCATGGTCAGTTGGTCGAGCAAGGCAAGCATGATGAATTGCTGGCGGCACAAGGCGCTTACTGGCGTTTGTACGAGGCGCAAGCCCGACAAAAGGAAGCCGAAGAGCAGGGCTTGACGCTGGGCACTGAAAGAGAGGCACGCACATGAATTTTGAATTGACGCAAAACCGCATGGGTGTGTGGCAATTGCACATCGGCGGCGAGTTGCACACCGGTGTGACCGTGGTGCGCGCATTTCCGATTGGCGCACCCGATGAAGCGGTGTCTGTGCTCAGTGACCAAGGACATGAATTGCTTTGGCTGGCGCAGCCCCTGCAGCTGCCATCCGCACAACAGCAGGCGGTTCAAGCGGCTTTGCAAGCCCGTGAGTTCATGCCGGAGATTCAGCGGGTGGATGCGGTCAGCAGTTTCACCACCCCATCAACCTGGTCGGTGCAAACCAACCGCGGGAAAGCGCAGTTTGTGTTGCGTGGCGAAGAAGACATTCGGCGCTTGAGTGGCAAAACCCTGATCGTGGCGGATGCGCACGGCGTGCAATTCCTGATCCGCGATTTGCCGACGCTGGACCGCCACAGCCGCAGATTGCTCGACCGGTTTATGTGACCACAACCAATCAAGGGCCCCGTGGCTTGGGCGTCTTGCAATCAGCCCGACACCCGGGGTGTCAGCTGAATAAATTCTTCAGCTTGTCAGCCCAGCCGGATTCGGTGGGTGAGTGTTTGGCGCCCCCTTTTTTCAGCGATTCATCCAGCTCTTTGAGCAGCTTGCGTTGGTGCTCTGACAGTTTGACCGGTGTTTCCACCGTGATGTGGCAATACAAATCACCTGGGAAACTCGCACGCACGCCCTTGATGCCCTTGCCACGCAGCCTGAACTGCTTGCCGGTTTGGGTGCCCTCTGGCAGGTCGATTGCGGCTTCGCCATTGAGGGTCGGCACACTGACCTCGCCACCCAAAGCGGCAGTGGTGAAACTGATGGGCACGGCGCAATGCAAATCGTCGCCGTCGCGCTGGAACACCTCGTGTTTTTTCAGGCGAATTTCAATGTAGAGATCCCCGGGTGGGCCACCGTTCGTGCCTGGCTCGCCGTTGCCGGTACTGCGGATGCGCATGCCGTCATCGATGCCCGCGGGGATTGCAATCTCTAAGGTTTTTTGGCGCTTGATCTTGCCTTGGCCATGGCAGGTTGTGCAGGGGTCGGTGATGATCTTGCCACCGCCTCGGCAGTGTGGACAGGTTTGTTGAACGCTGAAAAAGCCTTGGCGCATTTGCACCACGCCTTGGCCTTGGCAGGTGCCACAGGTTTTGGCGGAGGTGCCGGGTTTGGCACCACTGCCGTGGCAGGTGTCGCACTCGTCATAGCTGGGGATGCGGATCTCGGTTTTCTTTCCCTCAGCTGCTTCTTCCAGAGTGACTTCCATCGCATAGCTCAGGTCGTTGCCTCGAAAGACTTGTCGACCACCGCCTTGTTGTCGTCTGGCTTGACCAAAGATGTCGCCGAAGATGTCACCAAAGGATTCGCCGAAACCGCCAAAGCCACCCGCGCCTGCTGCCCCGCGCATGTTCGGGTCGACACCGGCATGGCCATACTGGTCGTAGGCTGCACGCTTTTCAGCGTCAGACAGCATTTCATAGGCTTCTTTGGCCTCTTTGAATTTCACCTCAGCGGCGGTATCACCTTGGTTGCGGTCAGGGTGGTATTTCATCGCCAGTTTGCGGTACGACTTTTTGATCTCGTCTTCGCTGGCGTTTTTGGGGACGCCCAAAATCTCATAAAAGTCGCGTTTGGTGGCCATGGTGGTGATGTTCTGAAATATGCCAACGCCGCGTCGACCCGGTTGAGGGCTTGGACGCGGCGCAGGGGGTTGAAAGGTTTAAGGTTTTTTGACTTCTTTGACCTCAGCGTCGACCACATTGTCGTCCTGTGCTTTGTCTTGGCCAGTGTCGGCAGCACCGGCTGCCCCAGCTGATTCCTTGGCTTGCTTGTCGGCATAGACCATCTCACCGAGTTTTTGCGCAGCGGCCATCAAGGCTTCGGTTTTGGTGGAAATGGCGTCTTTGTCTTCGCCTTTCAAAGCCTCTTCCAGGTCTTTCACAGCCGCCTCGATTCTCTCTTTGTCAGCCGCATCCACTTTGTCGCCGTGCTCGGTCAAGGATTTCTTGACGTCATGCACCGCCGCGTCACCCTGGTTACGCGCTTGCACCACCTCGAGCTTTTTCTTGTCTTCAGCCGCGTTGAGTTCGGCGTCTTTCACCATCTGCTGGATCTCGGCTTCGCTCAAACCCGAGTTGGCCTTGATCGTGATTTTGTTTTCTTTGCCAGTGGCTTTGTCTTTCGCGCCCACGTGCAAGATACCGTTGGCGTCAATGTCAAACGACACCTCGATTTGCGGTGTGCCGCGTGCTGCGGGCGGGATGCCCTCCAAGTTGAACTCGCCTAGGGACTTGTTGCCCGAAGCCATTTCACGCTCGCCTTGGAAGACCTTGATGGTGACCGCTGGTTGGTTGTCGTCAGCGGTGGAGAAGGTCTGCGCAAACTTGGTGGGAATGGTGGTGTTCTTGACAATCATTTTGGTCATCACGCCACCCAAGGTTTCGATGCCCAGGGACAAAGGTGTGACGTCCAACAACAACACGTCTTTTCGGTCGCCCGACAGCACCTGGCCTTGGATCGCGGCACCCACGGCTACGGCTTCGTCAGGGTTGACATCGCGGCGGGGTTCTTGGCCGAAAAATTCTTTGACCTTGTCTTGCACCTTGGGCATGCGGGTCATGCCGCCGACCAAGATCACGTCGTGGATGTCGCTGACCGAGACGCCAGCGTCTTTGATCGCTGTGCGGCAAGGCGCGATGGTGCGTTCGATCAGCTCATCGACCAGGCTTTCGAGCTTGGCCCGGTTGAGTTTGATGTTCAGGTGTTTCGGACCTGACGCGTCAGCCGTGACATAGGGCAGGTTGATGTCGGTGCCAGTGGAGGAAGAGAGCTCGATCTTGGCTTTTTCAGCGGCTTCTTTCAAGCGTTGCAAGGCGAGCACGTCTTTGGACAAATCCACGCCGGATTCCTTTTTGAACTCGGTGATGATGAAGTCGATGATGCGTTGGTCAAAGTCTTCGCCGCCCAAGAAAGTGTCGCCATTGGTGGAGAGCACCTCGAATTGTTTTTCACCATCGACATCGGCAATCTCAATGATCGACACGTCAAACGTGCCACCACCCAAGTCGTACACCGCGATCTTGCGATCGCCTTTTTCGGTTTTGTCCAGCCCGAACGCCAAGGCTGCGGCCGTGGGTTCGTTGATGATGCGCTTGACATCCAAGCCTGCAATGCGGCCCGCATCTTTGGTGGCTTGGCGTTGCGCGTCATTGAAATAGGCGGGTACGGTGATCACAGCCTCGGTCACTTCTTCACCCAGGTAGTCCTCAGCGGTTTTCTTCATCTTGCGCAAAATCTCTGCGCTGATTTGGGGTGGCGCCAATTTGTTGCCGCGCACCTCTACCCAGGCGTCGCCGTTATCCGCTTTGGCGATGGTGTAGGGCATCAGGTCGATGTCTTTTTGCACTTCTTTTTCGTCAAATTTGCGGCCAATCAGCCGCTTAACCGCGTACAAGGTATTGCGGGGGTTGGTCACGGCTTGGCGTTTGGCGGAGGCGCCGACCAAAATTTCACCGTCTTCTTGGTAGGCAATGATCGAGGGCGTGGTGCGCGCACCTTCGGCGTTTTCGATCACCTTGGTGGTGTTGCCTTCCATGATGGCCACGCACGAGTTGGTGGTGCCGAGGTCAATGCCAATGATTCTTCCCATTTTTTTCTCCTGTGTGATTTGGCCACCAATGGCGACCGCCTCAATTCCTGTTTAACGATGGTGAATAGCTGTGGATAAGTTGTTGGATTTCAAGCCCATATGGCCTCATAAATCCGCGAGTTTGGGTTGGCCTGACCCCTATGTAGGCGCGGCAACCGTCACCAAGGCCGGGCGCAGCACCCGCTCAGCAATCAAGTAGCCCTTTTGCAGCACGCTGACCACGGTGTTGGCTTCTTGATCGGCGGGCACCACCGAGATGGCTTGGTGATGGTGCGGATCGAACTTGGCACCGGCTTCGGGGTTGATTTCAAGCACTTTATGGCGTTCCAGGGCGCTTTTGAGCTGGCGCAACGTGGCTTCTGAGCCTTCGCGCAGTTGCTCGGCCGTGGCATCGGCAATCGCCAAACCAGCGGTCAGGCTGTCGGCCACTGGCAACAAGTTCTCGGCAAAGGACTCGACAGCGAATTTGCGGGCTTTGGAGACTTCCTCCTCGGCGCGACGGCGAGCGTTTTCAGCTTCGGCCTTGGCGCGCAAAAACTGGTCAGCCAGCTCGGCATTGACCGCGGTCAGCTTGGCGACCTCGGCTTGGGCCACGCTCAACGGGTCTTCCTGCGGCGGAGCGTGTTCGGGGTGAGGATTGGCGTCCATGGCGGGCTCAGGGTTGGCCGTCGGCTCGGACGGAGGGGTTGGGTGGTGATCTGACATGAAAATAAGGGCTGAATGCAATCAGCCCTGTAAATGGGAGGGGTTTGCTTTATTTCAAGTGTAATCAGGCTTCTGCTTTACAGATTCTGTATTGCAGAATATCATCGGGCATGATCCATTCATTTGCTTGCGCCGACACCCAAGCTTTGTTCCTAAGCCAGGCTGTGCCTCGCTTCAAAAACGTCGAACGTGTCGCCAGGCGCAAATTGCTGCAAATGCATGCGGCCACGGTTCTGATCAGTTTGCGGGTGCCGCCAGGCAACCAACTTGAAGCCTTGAAAGGGGACCGCGCTGGACAGCACAGCATCCGCGTGAACGACCAATGGCGCATCTGCTTTGTCTGGCAAACCGATGGCGCACACCAGGTTGAAATCGTGGACTACCATTAGGAGTGAAACATGAGTGATTTATTGGCAGAAATTCATCCCGGCGAAATCTTGTTGGAAGACTTCATGAAGCCCATGGGCATTTCTGCGCGGCAATTGGCGGCAGATATCGATGTGCCGCCAAGTCGCATCAGCGAATTGGTGAATGGCATCCGCCCAATCACGCCCGACACCGCCTTGAGGTTGGGTTTGTTCTTCAACATGGAAGCACGGTTTTGGCTCAACCTTCAAACCGAGTTCGATATGCGCATGACCGAGCGTCAATCCCGCGAGGACATGGTGGCGCGTATTCGGGTGTTCAAACCAGCCACGGTTTGAGCCTCAGCCCTCGACGCCCAACAGCTCCACCTCGAACAGCAAAGTGGCATTCGGAGGAATGACACCGCCCGCGCCACGAGCGCCATAGCCGAGTTCGGAGGGGATGAGCAGGCTGCGCTTGCCGCCGATCTTCATGCCTTGCACGCCTTCGTCCCAGCCTTGGATGACCATGCCTTGGCCCAGGCCGAATTCAAATGGGTCGTTGCGGTCCAAGCTGGAGTCGAATTTCTCGCCTTTTTCACCGTTTTCCCAAAGCCAGCCGGTGTAGTGAACCGTCACGTAATGACCAGCAGTGGCGGTCTCGCCCTCGCCAGTGAGGGTGTCTTCGTATTGCAGGCCGGAGGGGGTGGTGATCATGGCAGTCCTTGTGGGGCAAAAAAGGTGAAGCCGAAAGTGTAATTCCAGGCCGGAGATGCCAAGTCAAGATTCGGCAGTGAAGCCAATCCGCTTGACGATCGGGCCCCAGTACTCGAATTGGCGCCTGAGGTCCTTAGCCATTTCATCAACCCCGCTACCCAAGGGGACCAGCCCTTGGACGGCCCAGGCATCGATCACGCCCTTGTCTTTGATGGCCAGATTGATGGCTGCGTTGGCTGCGCTCACTATGTTGGCAGGCGTTTTGGCTGGGGCAAAGAAACCAAACCATTCCTCTACTGTCAGGCCGGAAAAGCCTTGCTCGGCGAAGGTGGCCACGTCTGGCACAAACGGCGAGCGTTTCCGGCCCGATGTTGCCAGGATGCGAATTTTTCCAGCGCGGTGGTTGGCCAAAAAGTCACCATGGGGCGTGAACATGGCAGCCAGTTGTCCACCAATCAGGTCAGTCACGCCGGGCACCGAGCCACGGTATGGAATGTGTTGCATCTCCACGCCCGTGTCCAAGCTCAGCAGCGCAGCCAAAAAATGTGGGGTGGATCCGGCAGCGGGTGAGCCGTAATTGGCCAGCTTGGGGTTGGCCTTGCACCAAGCCAAAAAATCTTGCACGGTTTTCACGCTCGCAGGCACCATCGGACCCACCGCCAAGCCGTGAACCATGGACGAGGCCATGCACACTGGCGCGAAATCTTTGAAGGGGTCGTAGCTCAAGGTTTTGTAAATATGCGGATAGATTGCCATCATGGAGCAGGGCGTGAGCAACAAGCTGCTGCCGTCAGCTGGGCTGTTTTTCACGTTGTCGATCGCGATGCGGCCTGCTGCGCCTGTTTTGTTTTCCACCACGGCCGCGTTTTTGCTAAAAGGTGTGCCCGCCAGTTTGTCGCCAATGCGCCGACTGGTGGCGTCTGCGGTGCCGCCCGCGGGAAAGCCGTTGACGATCTTGACCTGCTCGATCGGCAAACCAGTGGGTTGCGCCAATGCGGCCCAAGGCGTGATCAAGGGCAGGCTCAGTGCCTGCAAAGCCTGGCGGCGGGTGTCCTGTAGGTTGGGAGTGCTGGTTGTGTTCATGGCGCGTCTTTGAAAAGGATGTGGCTTGGAAAGCGGTGGAGGGTGAGTCAATTGCTGTTCAGCGCTTGGGCAACAACACATGATCGCCTGTCCCTTGGTGCAGGGCTTGCACCAAAACGTCACGGCGCTTCAGCACAGCGCGCTGGTTGATCGAGCCTTTGTCGGTGACCTCACCGGTGTCGATGGAGGGCGGTTCCGACAGCAACAACAGGCGTGCCAAGCGGTTGGCGCTGCCGGTGGCTTTGGCCGAAAGTTGGTTGAGCATGTGTTGGAAGTGCGCCAAGACCTGGGGGTGGGCCAGCACCTCGGCCAAGGGGGTGTTGGCTGGCAGGCCAGCCAAGTCACGGACCTTGGGGGTGGTGAACAGCATCGCACCC
>Ga0247843_1002471_pt1 | contig 33316 bp, 29 predicted proteins | sample LaCruzMarch2017__FD_192420 | JGI IMG/M metagenome (GOLD analysis project Ga0247843, IMG submission 192420) | Freshwater microbial communities from meromictic Lake La Cruz, Castile-La Mancha, Spain - LaCruzMarch2017_8m | ecosystem: Environmental > Aquatic > Freshwater > Lake | place: Spain... | reverse complement strand
GTTACTTATAGAAAGATTTTTTCAAATCTTCCCAAATGTAGAAGAGATGACTAAAAATAACCCGAAAATCAAAGAACTATATGCTTTTGGCTCTATTGCCGCTTAAATTGCTACCGAACTATTGTTTATTAAATAAGACATGATTAGATACTATTACCTACTGCTATTGCTGCTCAGTGGATTTGGGGCAACGGCACAACAATCAGCCATTCTGGATGCTTATGTTCAGGAAGGTCTACAAAACAATCTCGCTCTTAAACAGGAAGGGTTTGAAATTACGAAGTCCATGGAAATAATCCAGCAGGCCAGGGCTTTATTTTACCCTAAAATCGCCTTTAATCCTACCTATTCACTGGCGGCAGGCGGACGACGTTTGGAGTTTCCTGTTGGAGATTTACTTAATCCCGTTTACAGCACGCTCAATCAGCTTACAAAAACAAGTAACTTTCCTCAAATTGATAACGTAAATCAACTACTGGCTCCCAACAATTTTCACGACACTAAATTTACTGTCCAGTACGCGATTTACAATCCTGAAATTCAGTACAACTACCTGATTCAAAAGACGCTGTTAAGTGCGCAGGAAGCTAAAAAGCGAGTGGTAGAAAACGAACTGCGCTACAACATTGAAGGGGCTTATTACCAATACATGCAAACATTGGAGGGATTGAAAATCTACGCCAATGCTCAAAAAACCCTTCGTGAGTTGGTACGACTTAATCAAAAATTAGTAGCCAATAATGTGATTACCAAAGATGCAGTTTTTGGGGCAGAATATGAGGTCAGTAAATTGGAACAACAGATAACGGTTACTGAAAAGAACCGTGAAATTGCAAAAGCTTACTTTAATTTCCTGTTGAACAAAGACTTAAGTGTTCCTATTCAGGTGGATTCTACCCTTACTAAAAGCGCAACTAATGTTGGCGATTTAACAAGCTTAGCACAAAACGCCATTTCGAATCGTCAAGAACTCAAGCAAATAGACCAGTCTATTTTAGCTTCACAAACGGCTGTTACTCTTAACGAAAAAGCAGCTAAAAGACCTTCACTTTTCATTGGTGGAAATACCGGTTTTCAGGGCTTCGGTTATACATTCTCAGGACAGGCTTATTTGGTAGCCCAAATCGGGTTGCAATGGGATTTGTTTAAAGGGTATGAACGAAAATCAAAAGTTCAGCAGTCCAAAATTCAAACTGAGCAGCTGCGCACCAAAAAATTGGAAGTGGAAAAACAGATCGAATTGCAAACCACACAGGCATTCTATGAACTGCAAGCTTCTCGTGAATCATTAAAATCCTTGGCCGACGGAGTGATTAAAGCCGAGCAATATTTCAAGGTTGTTGACAGTCGTTACCGCAATGGTAACGTACTCTTGATTGAATATGTTCGAGCGCAAAATGAATTGCTCAATGCGCAATTGCAGCAATCATTGGCTCAGTTTGATGTAATGATAAAACAATCACTTTTGGATAAAGTCGTAGCCGTAAAATAAAAGTCAGTTTTAAATTTTTAAACACATGAAACGATACATTTTCTTTTTATTCATCGCCGCTCTCGTCACTGCTTGCGGCGAAAAAGAAACTAAAAAACAGGAAACGGCATCTTCCGCCGAAGAAACGTTAATCCCAGTCCAATTATCCAAAATAGAATCGGTTAATCGCTCTGAAAGCATTGTAGCTTCTGGATTGATGGCCTCATCAGAAGAAGCTAAACTGTCTTTTAAAATCGGTGGCATTATTCAAAGTATTCACGTAAAAGAAGGTCAGAAAGTACGTAAAGGTCAGGTATTGGCTTCATTAAACATGACTGAAATTGACGCTCAGGTCAGTCAGTCAAAATACAGCGTTGAAAAGGCCGAACGTGATTTTAAGCGAGTGGAAAGTATGTACAAAGATACTGCCGCTACCCTTGAACAAATGCAAAATGCAACGACCGGTTTTGACGTAGCTAAACAGAATTTACAAATTGCTCAATTCAACCGTTCCTACGCCCAAATCACTTCACCGATTGATGGAAATGTCATCAAAAAAATGGCCAATGAAGGAGAATTGACTGGACCAGGCACCCCGATTTTGTTTTTAACTTCCAATCGCCAGAGCGACTGGGTCGTGCGGATCGGGGTATCGGATAAAGACTGGGCGCGGCTCAAAGTGGGTGATAAAGCTACGGTCACCTTAGACGCCTACCCTACCGAAACGTTTACAGGCAGCGTTACTAAGTTAGCGCCCGCTGCCGACCCGATGAACAAGCTCTACGAAATTGAAGTCCGGATCGGTTCTAATGGAAAGCGGTTTGCCTCCGGTCTATTTGCCAAAGTGGAACTGAAACCTGTACAAAATCGCAATTATACCATGGTACCCATTGAGGCGATTGTAGAAGGAAACGGAAAGGATGCTTTTGTATACGTCTTGGATGATTCACGGAAAAAAGTAAAACGAATGCCCATTCAAATTGGCTTCGTTGACGGAGATAAAGTGTTGGTAACAAATGGGTTAAATAACGTATCGGAGGTAATTACTTCAGGAAGTGCTTTTTTGACCGAGACTTCTTCTGTGGTGGTAAAATAATCTAATCATTCTTTCAAAATGAATTTATCAGAATTTTCCGTCAAAAACTGGCAGTTTATGCTGGTGATGTTTGTGGGTGTGGTCGCCTTGGGGCTCAACTCTCTTTTTAAAATGCCACGCGCCGAAGATCCAACCTTTGAGGCTCCCACTTTTATTATCTCTGTTATCTATCCGGGCACCGACCCCAAAGACATGGAAGAATTGGTGGTTGACCCCGTTGAAAAACGCCTAAACGAATTAAAAGACGTTAGAAATATTCGTACAACCATCGACGACGGCTTGGCTGTATTTATGCTGGAATACGACTATTCAGTGGACAACGATGAAAAAAAGCAGGAAATCGCCCGCGAAGTAAACTCCATACGAGGTATTTTACCTACCGACATTTTCGATATTCGCTATTTTCAGTTTGACCCTGGATTGGTAAATATTGTACAAGTTGCCTTGGTCTCAGAAGTAGCCTCTTACAAAGAAATGGCTGATTATTCTGAAAAATTGCGGAAGGTTCTGGAGAAGAATAAAGACCTGCGAGGCGTCAAAGACTACGGTTTTCCCAAAGAAAACGTACGAATTTCGCTCAACGTTGAAAAAATGGCGCAGGAAGGCATTGCCATCAATCGAGTACTGGGCGCATTACAGGCTGAAAATCTTAATATTCCTGCGGGAAGCGTACAGGAAGGTGCAAGAAGATTTAACGTAAAAACCAGTGGTGATTATGAGTCGCTGGAGCAAATGCGTAACACCATAGTTTCGACCAACGGCCAGAAAATCATTTACTTACGAGATATAGCTGAGGTTGATTTTAACTACGAAGAAGAAACAAATCTTACTCGCCTCAATGGCCGACGGGCTGTACTGGTAGTTGCTGCCCAAAAAACGGGAAAAAACATTACCGAAACGGGAACAAAACTGAATCTCAGTCTAACGGAATTTGAAAAGACGATGCCGAAGCACATCAAAATGATAAAATATTTTGACCAATCGGTAAGTGTGGACAAGCGTTTAAGTCGTTTTGCCAAAGATTTCGGAATTGCTATCTTGTTGGTTGCGCTTACATTGCTACCGCTCGGATTAAGAGCTGCCTTGGTAGTAATGATTTCTATTCCGCTGTCGCTTGCCATTGGACTTACAGCTGTCAACTATCTGGGTTACAGCATCAATCAGTTGAGTGTAGTAGGCTTAATCGTGGCTTTGGGGATTTTAGTGGATGACTCTATTGTGGTGGTTGAAAACATTGAGCGATGGATGCGGGATGGTTTCTCCAAAAGAGATGCGGCTATCAAGGCAACCAAACAAATTACGTTGGCCGTGATTGGTTGTACAGTAACCTTAGTATTAGCGTTTTTACCTCTCATGTTTTTACCCGAAGCATCGGGAGATTTTATTCGAAGCCTTCCTACAGCGGTGGTGATGACCATTGTAGCCTCCATGTTAGTATCGCTTACCATCGTTCCTTTTTTGAGTAGCCGTTTATTGGAAAGCAATCACAATCCAGAAGGGAATATCTTCTTACGGGCATTGAAAAAAGTGATTTCAGGTTCCTACAGTCGTTTGCTCAATTGGGCTTTACGCCACCCTTTGCCTACGCTTTTATTTGCCGGATTGATTTTTGGGGCATCATTGACTATTCCCAAACAAATCGGTTTTGCTTTGTTTCCTAAATCAGAGAAACCTATGTTTCGGATTACGTTTGAAACTCCGGAAGGAAGTAGCCTGACCGAAACCAACCGCGTATCACGCGTTATTGAAAATGAGTTGAAACGCCATCCGGAAGTCAAATACTTTTCAACGAGTGTTGGCCGTGGCGTTCCCCGTATGTATTACAATGTGATTGAGCGTTCAGAGTCAAGCAATTATGCCGAGGTTTTTGTGCAACTTCAGGATGAGATTCACCCTCCCGAAAAAATTAAAATTATCGACCAACTGCGCGAACGCTTGCGTTACGTACCCAATGCCAACGTAGAAGTAGTGGATTTTGAACAGGGGCCCAACACGGAAGCTCCAGTAGCCATTCGGGTTTTGGGTGAAGACCTCGAAAAACTGCGCATTGTAGCTGCCGATGTGGAAAAAATCTTAAAAGACACACCGGGTACGATTTATGTTAAAAATCCGCTTACCACCCGTCGAACTGATTTACGCGTTAAAATCAATAAAGAAAAAGCGGGTCTTTTGGGCCTGTCAATAGCAGACATCAACCGTACCGTTCGGTTAGCCATTGCGGGGCTCAATATTGGCACGTTTAAAGATGCCACGGGCGATGATTATAACATTAACGTAACTTTACCGAAAGGGAGAACCACCACACCTGAGGTTCTTAATAACCTGTACGTAAACACATTGACAGGTGCAGCAATTCCTCTACGACAGATAGCTGAAATACAATTTGAAACTTCTACCAACCAAATTCGCCACTTCGACCGTGACCGTTTTGTGACCATATCGGCTTTTGTAAAAAGCGGTTATTTAGTTGACAATGTGTACAATGAGATTTTGGCCAAACTTGAAAAATATAAACTCCCGAACGATTTCAGTTATAAAGCAGCAGGAGAACTGGAAGCTCGCGAGAAATCATTTGGCGGCTTAGGTACCATCATTTTGATTACGGCCTTTGGTTTCCTCGGTGTGTTAATTTTGGAATTTGGAACCTTCAAAAGTTCATTGATTGTACTTTCCGTGATTCCGTTAGGTATCATTGGAGCTTTTACCATGCTTTGGATTGTGGGCTATCCGCTTTCTTTTGTCGCCGTCATTGGCTTAATTGCTTTGATTGGAATTGAGGTCAAAAACTCCATCTTACTTGTTGACTTTACCAATCAACTGCGAGAAGAAGGACGACCTCTCATTGAAGCCATTCAGGAAGCGGGCGAGATTCGTTTTGTCCCGATTGTATTGACTTCGCTCACAGCGATTGGCGGTTTGATTCCGCTCGCCATCGAAGGCAATCCGCTTTATTCTCCTTTGGCTTGGGTTTTGATTGGCGGTTTGATTAGTTCTACTTTGCTATCACGGATTGTAACCCCCGTTTTATATCGCTTAATTCCGCCACGGGTAGAGGTGACAGTAAATGAGGAACAACAATAAAAATCTCTTGATTATTTTAACCATGAAAATTGCAAATTTGATTTTCATGGTTAGAATACTTGATTAACTTCCCTTGACCAACTCCACATAAAACTTTACCACATTCTTAAAATCCTCAATACTGATTCGCTCATTAGTCCCATGAGGGCGTTTGATATCTTCCTCATTCATCCGCACGGGCATAAAACGGTAAAGATTGGTGCACACTTTTCTGTAATACCGTGCATCAGTTGCCCCTACGACCAAATAGGGTGCTACGATAGCATCCGGGAAACAACTTTTAATGGTTCTATGCAGTGTCCGAAAACCTACCGAAGCTGTATCAGAAACAGGAGACGGCTCTGAATCAAATTGTTTCAAAACCTCTATTTTAATTCGGTCGTTATCAATTACTTTTCTAACATACTCCTCCACTCCCCTGACCGAATCCCCGGGTAAAATCCGAAAATTTATTTTGGCTACGGCCTCCACCGGCAACACATTATCTTTTACTCCGGCATGAATTACCGTTGGAGCAATACTTGTTCTCATCATAGCATTTCCGGCATTGGTTTTAGCCATAATATTGATAATGACGGATTTCAATAACCAGCGATTGGCCATGGCCAATTTGGTTCCGAAAGGCATTTCATCGGCAAGATAGTCTTGTAAATAACTCGCGCCTCCTTCCAAACGAGCCGGGAACGGTTTCTTTTGCAACTTGTCAATCGCTTCGGCTAACATTCCGATACTAGTTTGTGGGGGCGGCATAGATGAGTGTCCACCCTCTCCCATGGAAGTCAATTGCAATGTTGTATATCCTTTTTCGGCTACCCCAATCAGCGCGATGGATTTATTGATTCCCGAAACACCATCTGTTTTGATGGTACCGCCTTCGTCCATGACATATTCCAATTGAACTTTACGGCTTTCAAGTAAAGCGGCTATCTGTTGTGCCCCGTATCGTCCCGAAATCTCCTCATCGTGCCCGAAAGCCAAATAAAAAGTACGATTGGGTTGGTAATTTTGCTTCAACAAATACTCTACTGCTTCCAAAACCCCAATTACTGTCACTTTATCATCGAGCGTGCCACGCCCATACACAAATCCCTCGGCAATATCGCCCGCAAAAGGTTGGTGCTTCCACATTTTTTCGGTGCCCTGTACCATGGGTACTACATCATAATGACCCATTAAAAGGGCGGGTTTCAAAGAAGTATTTTTCCCATTCCACTGATACAATAGCCCATACGTATTAACACGCTCAAATTTCAAACGGCTATGAACCAAAGGATAGGTTTTGGCCAAATAGCCCACAAATTTCTCGAACTGAGTACTATCCATCAGCGACAGATCTTCAAAAGAAACGGTTCGAATTTTAACCGCGTCGGATAAATGGACAATGGCTGAATCACTGATGGTCAGAGCCGCAGCAGGGGTAACACCAAGCATCTGTTTAGACGAAATCCGAAACGTATTGAATAACAAAACGACAATTAGCAGAAGAAGCGCAAACGCTATAAGACGCAGGATTTTTTTCATGAAAAAGATACGAACCGTCTGTCCGTGACTAAGGTTAGGTATATGCTATTTACGAACTAATTCCACAAAATCAAATGCTATTGCGTGTTTTTCGTCACTTGTGTGGTGAAGGCGGCTTTCTTCCTGCCAATATTCAATATCAGGAATGGTAAAGTAAGCGTCGCCCTCAAAATCAGCCCGTACCTCCGTCAAATAAATTTTATCAGCAATAGGTAGCGTGAGTCGGTAAATTTCGGCCCCTCCTATCACAAAGACTTCTTCTGTATCCGTTTTTTGGGCTACTTCCACAGCTTCCTCTATTGAATTTACAACCAATACTCCTTCCATACACCACTCTTTGCTCCGAGTAATGACAATTGAAGTACGGTTAGGCAGAGGCTTCCCAATGGAATCAAACGTCTTGCGCCCCATAATGATGGGATGGCCCGTTGTGAGGCGTTTGAATTGTTTCAAATCATCGGGTAAACGCCAAATCAGTTGATTATCACGGCCAATAACACCGTTTTGGGCAGCAGCTACAATAAGGGAGATTTTCAAGGTTTATAGTTTATAGTAACCGATAACTCATTTTTTCATCATTACTCCATTTCTAAAATATCAATCAATACCACTTCAAAATCTATCAGAACATCTTCTCCTACTAATTTTTCAGCAAATGGTTTGGTTTCAGGAACCAAATTGGGTCGAAAAATATAGGTTTGTTGCTCACTCATTGACACCAGCCAGCCCAATCGTACGCCATTTGAAATCCACTTCACCATTTTTTGCTTTAAATCTTCCAAATTATCCGTATCAGACTCCAGTTCCAATACAAAATCAGGGGCCAAATAGGGAAACGATTTTTTTTCTGCCGTTGATAATTGATTCCAATGCTCTTTATGAATCCAAGCCACATCAGGCGCACGCATGGATTTATCGGCTAAGAAAAACCCTCCATTGGAATCGATGACTTTCCCCGCTTTGGTACGTCGATTCCAGATAACAAATTCGCCATTGAGTTCACTGTTATTAGAGCTTGTAAGTAAATGAGTAGGAGACATATTGATAAATAGTTGACCAAATTCATCTCGTTCTACCCTTAAATCAGGATTTGATAGACAAAACGTTGCCAATTCAGAGTCGGTGAATTGCTCGCGGATGGGAATGTGAAGTGGAATAATCATGAGACAGCAACGATTAGGATTCTCCAAATAGTTAAACAAATATAGAGAATGATTCCCTATTTTTGCTCCATGCTTGCTCTAAAATACCTGCTTAAAGCCCCTTTTCACCTCCTCCGAACTCCCTCAGGCCGGGAGCTATTATCCATTTTTTGGCGATACGGCGATAAGCCTCGCTATCAGCCCTCTAAAGTTAAATTTGGTCACTATCAGTTAGAAGTACCCGATTGCTTTTCGTGGGTATGGCAGTATGAGGAAATCTATTTTGATGAATATTATAAATTCAATGCTTCTTCTCCGAATCCCGTCATTTACGATTGTGGTGCCAATGTCGGAATGAGCATTCTTTATTTCAAACAATTGTATCCCCAAGCCCGGATAAAAGCCTACGAAGCCGAACCTCAAATCGCAAAATACCTTACGAAAAATCTCCTCAATAACGGTATTAACGACGTAGAAATTATCCAAAAAGCGGTTTGGAAAGACAACTTAGGGGTAGAGTTTGGCGAAGGCCAGGCCGATGATGCGTCGATTTACGGGCAAGGCAGTAAAAAGCTTGTTCCTTCCGTACGATTACGGGATGAATTGGCAAAAGAAAAGAGAATTGATTTTCTGAAAATAGACATTGAAGGTGCCGAAATAGACGTACTTCCCGACTGCTCTGATGTGATCGACCGAGTTCAACATCTTTTTGTTGAATTTCACGCCTACATCGGTCAATCGCAGGCACTGGCTAAAGTAATTGAAGTAATAGAAAAAGCAGGTTTCAGGTATTATATTGATACCAATCAACACCGCAAAGCTCCGTTTGTGAATCACCGCTATCGGAATAACAACGTCATGGATTTACAACTCAATATCTCTGCTTGGCGACCATGAAAGTCGTTCATGTAAGCACCTATCATACGTTTGGCGGAGCAGCCATTGCAGCATTGCGCCTGCATCATGCCTTGCTTTCTGCGGGGATAGAATCAACGGTCTTAGTACAGGAAAAAGAACGTGACGAAAAGGGTGTTGAAGCGTATGCTAACGGCTTTGTTGCAAAAAAAAAGGCGTTAGCGCGTTTTGCAGCCGAGCGCCTTTATTTTGCATTCAAAGAGAAAGAAAAAAGCGTACGCTTCCATTTTTCTCCTTTGTGGACAGGTGCCGATATTTCCACTCATCCGCTCATTATGGAAGCAGATATTATTCATTTGCATTGGATCAACTTCGGATTTTTATCGCTTAGCTCTTTAGAAAAGTTGTTTTCAATTGGCAAGCCGGTCGTGTGGACCATGCACGATATGTCCACTTTTACAGGGGGATGCCATTACAGTCGCGATTGTGATAGCTATCTCACGCATTGCCATCATTGTCCCTATCTACGCAAACCTGCCGCCAAAGATTTAGCCTATCGAGTATTTGAACGTAAAATTCACATATTTAAAAACGCTCCACTCACGTTGGTTTCTCCCAGTCAATGGTTGGCCAATTTGGCAAGAAAGGCAGCTTCAACTCAACACCTGCCCGCTATGGCCATTCCTAATTTGATTGATACCGCTATTTTCCAACCAAAAAATCGGAAAACTGCGAAAATAAATTTAGATTTAAGTACTGAAAAAAAATGGATTCTTTTCGCCGGGGTAAATACCCAAGACCCTCGAAAAGGATTCCGTTACTTTAAGGAAGCCACTCATTTATTAAAAGACAAAAAAGAGGAATGGGGAGTGGTAGTTTTCGGAAAAACACAGCCCGATGCCATTGCTGAACTGGGCTTAGAGGTAAAAACGTTGGGAAGTATACCGTCACATGAAGTAGTTAACGTATATCAAGCTGTAGATGTCATGGTGGTACCCTCTTTGGAAGACAATTACCCCAATACCATCATTGAAGCCATGGCCTGCGGTACGCCTGTTGTCGGATTCGATACGGGCGGTATTCCCGAGCAAATTATTCACTTACAAACGGGTTATATTGCCCCACTCCACTCTGCCGAAGATTTGGCCAAAGGAATTCAATTTGTATTAGAAAATACTGATTATGAACAACTAAGCCAAAACAACCGTAGAATTATTGAACAACGAAATGCTCCTGAACCGATAGTAAAGCAATTCCTTCATCTCTATAACCAACTCCTATCCGTATGAAAAATCTGTCCTTTTTTGTGTTGTTATTCAGTGCGCATATTGCAACGGCTCAAACCCAATTTTCAGTTAGTTTTCCAAAATCCAAAGGCACAAGCTTTGACGGTCGTTTGATGTTGTTTTTAGCAAAAGACAATAAATCAGAACCTCGTTTTCAAGTCAGCGACGACGCCAATTCTCAGCAATTATTTGGACAAAACGTGGATGGTTGGCAAGCTGACAAACCTACAATCGTTGCCATCTCAGCCTCGGGCTATCCCATAAAATCGTTAAAAGATTTTCCTGCCGGCGAGTATTGGGTTCAGGCACTATTGCACAAATATGAAACTTTTAAGCTCAAAACGGGCTACACCGTGAAACTTCCGATGGATCGCGGCGAAGGACAAAACTACCGTACTGCTCCCGGCAATATTTACTCCAAGCCTTTCAAAATCAAGTTTGATCCTAAAGCCACCCAAGTGGTTAAGATTGTCTTAGACCAGGAAAACCCGACCTTGCCCGAACCCAAAGACACCAAATACATCAAGCACATTAAGATTCAGAGCAAGCTATTGACTGAGTTTTGGGGAAGGCCCATGTATTTGGGAGCACACATTTTATTGCCTCATGGATTTGACGAACACCCCGAAGCTAAATTCCCAATCTGTATCAATCATGGCCACTTCCCGGCCGATTTTGATGGATTTAAAGAAACGCCGCCTCCGGCCGACATGGACACGACCGATTACATTGCTCGGTTTGGAATTTACGGTTACAAAAAATTTGCGTGGCAGGAAGCGTACAATTTCTACAAACAATGGACAAGCAAGGATTTTCCCCGAATGTTAATTGTTGAAATTCAGCACGCTACTCCTTATTACGATGACTCTTACGCCGTTAACTCCGCCAACATGGGACCATACGGCGACGCCATCACGTATGAATTGATTCCTGAAATTGAAAAGCAATTCCGTGGACTTGGGAAAGGCTGGGCGCGATTCCTATACGGCGGCAGCACGGGAGGCTGGGAAGCATTGGCAGCTCAAGTGTTTTATCCTGACGAATATAATGGCTGTTTTGCGGCTTGTCCCGACCCGATTACATTTGAGGCCTATACCGTCGTGGATATTTACAAAGATGAAAATGCGTATTATCTTCCGAGTGATTTTAAGAAAACTCCTCGCCCGGGCATGAGAAATTATTTAGGGCAAGTCAAATGTACCATCGAAGAAATCAATCAACGCGAACTCGCGATTGGTGATAACTCCCGCTCGGGCGACCAATGGGATATTTGGCAAGCTACTTACTCGCCGGCGGGCTCAGATGGCTATCCCAAGCCTATTTGGGACAAAGCCACGGGAAAAATTGACCATACCGTAGCTAAATACTGGTCAGAAAACTATGATTTGATGCACATTTTAAAACGTCAATGGGCGACTGTGGGTAAGAAACTCCAAGGAAAAATCCATATTTACTGCGGTGATATGGACAATTACTACCTAAATAATGCCGTTTATTTGATGGAAGATTACTTAAAAACAACTAAAAATCCGCATTACGACGGTGAAGTAAAATACGGCGACCGCTTTGAACATTGCTGGAACGGCGACCCCAATGTGCCAAATTACGTTTCACGCCTGCGTTATAATACGATGTATCTTCCTAAAATTCTCAAACGAATTGAAGCAGGTGCACCGGCAGGAGCTGATTTGAAGAGCTGGCGGTATTGAACTATATCATCACTGATACCGAAGTTGCCTGACGGGACTGTCGGTATCAGTGCTCATCAGACAATTGTTTATCCAATCAGATGTTGCTAACTTGCACTATAAATACTTCCAATCATGCAGTATCTTGAAAGAATTACAATTGACCCTGAAATTTGCCATGGCAAGCCCTGTGTACGAGGTATGCGATGGCCTGTCGAAGTCATTATAGATATGCTCGGAGCAGGAATGTCTTTTGATGACATTTTAGAAGACCATCCTGAATTAGAACGAGAAGATATTCTTGCCTGCCTTAGCTATGCTAAACTATTGGTATCCGGACGTTCACTCAGAGAGGCCGCTTAAATGAAATTCATTTGTGACGTTCATATTTCGTACAAACTTGTTCGATATCTTACCCTTCAAGGATTAGAAACCATTCACGTAAATTCTTTAGATAATAAATGGTATACCAAAGACAGTGAAATTTGCCGTTTTGCCGATGTGAATGGTTTAATTGTCATTACCAAAGATGAAGACTTTCGGAATTCTTTTTTCCTGCAACATACTCCTCGGAAATTAATTCGTATTCTGTTAGGAAACATTTCTAATGAATCACTCATCTCCTTATTTGACAAGTATTTACCTCTTGTTCAAGAGTTAATGGAAAACGATAGATTTTACCTCGAATTAGGCGACTCAGTAACTATTTATAGCTTTCAGGAATAGCTTTTAGTAAATAATGAGAATGTACCGCTGGTTTTGGCTCTCTCTGATTTGTGGCACATTGAGTTGTAACCATGCAAAACGAGTTGTTAAAAACAATCCTTATTTCTCTCTAACTGATACAAATCAAGTTCGATTACCTGATAGCGTTTGGAAAGACGTATTGAGTGATGGCATTTATACCATTACTCGCGAAGGCTCTACCGAAATGCCCTATACCAACGAGTACCACGATTTTAAAGGTATAGGGCATTATCACTGTGCAGCTTGCGGAAATTCACTTTTTAGCTCCCAGCACAAATACGACAGTGGTACCGGATGGCCCAGTTTTTGGCAGCCCGCTCAACCCAATCACCTCCTTTTCCGGAAGGACTTTTCGGGAAGAGAAGAGCGAATTGAAGTGCGGTGTCAGCGTTGTCTGGGGCATCTTGGGCACCTATTTTACGATGGTCCCCCTCCTACTCATCAGCGCTATTGTATGAATTCGTTGGCCTTGAAATTTGTGGCCGATTCCAAAAAGTGATTTGTCTGTAACTTTAAAAGACTAACCACTATCCAGTAAAAAAGCCGTCCCAAATGGAACGGCTTTTTTGGGCCAAGCTTCTCTAAACCTTCAAAATTATTTTCCTATTTCATTGTATTAGCTACGAAGTAACTTCTTTTTTCGATTTGGCTCCGTTGCCGTTAGTCGAAGTTGTTCCGTCAACACCACTTACTACAGGTGTAGCATCATGTTCTGCATGTAATTGAGCAAAACTATCTTTACTACCGAAACGGTTTTTAAGACGCTCAACAATGTAGTACATAGCAGGAACCATAATCAGGGTCAACAACGTACTGAATGACAATCCGAAGATGATAGTAAATGCCAATGAACCCCAGAATACCGCACTAAAACCACCAATAAAGAACTGTGGATTGAACTCCGTAAAGAGAGTGACAAAGTTGATATTCATCCCGATAGCCAACGGAACCAAGCCCAAGATACAGGCTGATGCTGTAAGCAATACTGGCGTAAGACGTGCCGCACCCGCTTCGATAAGCGCCTGACGTACCGGCATTCCCCGACCGCGAAGCTCTTCGGTGAATTCAATGAGCAGGATACCGTTTTTGATTACAATCCCCGCCAAAGCAAAGATACCAACCCCCGTCATGATGATAGACATGGTTTTGCCAGTAATTATAAACCCTAACAATACCCCAATCAAGCTAAACAATACGGTAAAAAAGATGATAAACGGTTTGCTCATGGAGTTGAACTGAGTAACTAAAATCAAGAATATCAACAGGATAGCTCCTAAGAAAGCCACACCTAAGAATTTCATTGATTTCATTTGTTCCTCTTGCTCACCGCCCAAACGGATGTTATATCCTTGCGGAATCTCAATTCCATCAACTACTTCCTGAATTTGAGCATTTACTTCATTGGCATTAAATCCACCCAATACATCTGAGGAAAGTGTTACTACACGTTCCTGGTTTTTGCGATTAATACCACTGTAAGTAGTTGAATAACGAATCTTGGTCAAGGTGCTCAACGGTACCTGACGCAAAACCCCGCCCAAGTTCATATCGCGATATACTACATTCATACTCAACAGTTTCTCAACCTGACCGCGATCTCCTTCTTTTAAACGAACCATGATGGGGTAATCATCTTTATCGTCGCGGAATTTAGAAACTTCGGTTCCGAACAACGCTCCTCGAATCTGCATGGCAATTTGTGCGGTGCTGATACCTTCACGAGCCGCTTGTTCCCGGTCAATGTCTATAACGATTTCAGGTTTGTTCAAGACCAAATCTGACTTCAATTCTTCAATTCCCTGAATACCTGATTTGACAATGGCGTTTTTAACGTTGGCCGTGAGGTTTACCAATTTGTCAAAATCCTCCCCTGCAATCTCAATAGTAACAGGTTTACCTGTTGGCGGTCCATTGCTTTCAGGTTCGGCAGTTACTTGTGCGCCCGGAATACCTTTTACTCTCTCACGTACTTTCGCCAAAATATCAGCCGTTGAAATCCCGTAGTGAATCCGTTCTTCCACGCTCTTAAACGCTACTGTGATTTTACCTTTATTAGGCACCACCGTACGATCCGGGTTGAATGGATCACCCGCGTTGATACCAATGTTAGTAATAACCGAAGCAACAATCGGGCTGTCTTTTCCAATCACGCCATAAACGCGATCTTCCAATTGCTTCATTACTTCGTTGGTCTTAGCAGCATCAGTTCCCTGCGGCATTACACAATACACATACACAAAGTCAGGGTCGCCCGAAGGGAAAAATACCGATTTAGGTTGTACGATTGCAGTTAGAATTATCGTTCCGATAAACAAAGCAATTACGCCTGCAAACAAAACATACGGACGTGCCCCCGTAATTACCCACGAAATGAGTTTTCGATAACCGTTTTTCAAACGTGGGAAAACGTTTTCCTGAAACGGGACGATGATACGCGGAGTGAGTATATAATGATTAAAGAGGTACAAAAGCGTTACAAGTGTCAGTAAGTTGCCTACTCCAAAATTTATGAGATAACCCACTAATGAAAGTCCTGCTAAAATAAGTACCGGTCTCATAATAGAGCGAAACGACTTATCTTCGTTCGCATGTTCCTCCACACGTTTCAGTGACGATGAAGCAAACACCGGATTCATTACGTACGCCACAAACAATGAAGCAAACAGCGTAATAATCAGCGTCAAAGGCAGGAATTTCATAAACTCACCTACAATCCCCGGCCAAAATAACAGAGGCAAAAACGGAGCAATAGTAGTAAGCGTTCCTGTCAACACAGGGAGAAATACTTCGCCCGCAGCAAAAGAAATTGCCTGATTTCGTGATAGCTTTTTATCATCGTTATACACTCGGTGAGCGTTTTCAATGACCACAATGGCATCATCCACCACAATACCAAGGCCCAATAAGAAGGCAAAAAGTACAATTGTGTTCAGTGTAAAAACGATACCTGATACACTCGCAATAACGGGAAACAATACAAAAGCTACCAGCGTAGAAAGCGGCACGGAAAGTCCTACAAAGATGGCGTCCTGTACCCCCATAAAGAACATCAGTACCAAAACCACGAAAATAAAGCCCAAAATTACGGTATTTAACAAATCGTTCAACTCCACCTTGGTACGTTCTGATCCGTCGTTGGTAAGGCTAACTTTGAGTCCATCCGGAAACTTAGTTTCTTCGTATTTCTTCAAAATGGTTTTAATTTGATCCGAAGCGGTAATTAAGTTTTCGCCTCCGCGTTTGATAACGTTGAGGGTAATTACGGTCTTCCCATCCAAACGAGCGTAGCTTTGTTTTTCGGCAAAACCGTCTTTAATTTCGGCAATTTCGGACAATTTCAAGGTAGCGCCTGTCGAAGAACGAATGATGATATTGTTCAACTGGCTCGCATCCTTGAACTCGCCTACTACACGTAAATTACGGCGAACATTATCAACGTTGATTTCACCGCCTGAAATGTTAATATTCTCGCCCTGAATCGCATTTTGAATTTCAAAAAACGATACCCCGGCCGCCTGCATTTTGTACAAATCAAGATTGATCTGAATTTCGCGGTCAAGCGCCCCTACAATATCCACGCGGGTAATTTCAGGCAACGATTCGATTTCGTCTTTCAATTGGTCGGCATAATCTTTCAATTTTTTCAATGAATAATTACCCGCCAAATTGATATTCATAATCGGAAATTCAGAAAAGTTCACTTCCTGTACCGTAGGATCCTGCTTACGGTCAGTTGGAAGATCCACCAGTGCTTTATCAACGGCATCTGCTACGCGTTGCTTGGCAGCCTGTGCTGTGAGTCCGGTAGTAAACTCGACCGTAATCAACGAAAAATCCTGAATAGAGTTTGATTTGATTTTGGTCACCCCACTGGCTGCTTTAAGCTGCTTTTCAATGGGTTTGGTAATAATCGTTTCAATATCCGAAGGACTTGCACCGGGATAAATCGTCGAAACAATCACCGTAGGAACGGCAATTTCAGGAAATTGCTCTTTGGGCATCGTGAAATACACGAACAAACCCGCCAATGAAATAATGGCTGTGAAAAGATAAACCGTGGTTTTATTTTCTAAACACCAACGGGTAATTGCGAAGTCTTTTAGGGTTGTCATCACCTTGCGGTTTATGTTGACGGTTATCTGTTAATGCGTTCCGCCGTTGCGGTTTTCCGTATTTGTTATAACTACAAGATACAGTTCACAATTAACAGATAACGGTTAACGATTTTAGAAACTGATTACCTGTCCGTCTACTAAATCCTGATAACCTTCTGTTACGATCAAGTCGCCTACCTGAAGGCCTTCTGTAATTTCGATTTCGCCGTTGTAAGATACACCCGTCTTTATTTTACGAGCTTTTGCCACCTTCTTATTTCCTTCTATCTCAGCCACATACACCACATCTCCAAACTCAGTACTTTGAATGTAGTTTTGATTGATTACGATTGCATTTGATTTATTGATGTCGGAAATATTCAATATAGAAACCATATTAGGTTTAATATCGCTGCTGCTCGGAATGGATGCTTCTATCTTGAAGGTACGGTTGGCAGGGTTTACCAATTTACTGATAAAGGTTACGTGCGCATTGATTTCACGACTTAAATCAGGCAGTTTTACCTTCACCATATCTCCCATACGGATATTACTTAGGTAAGTATCAGGTACGTTGGCCGTAGCTTTGAGGCTTCCCAAATTTACGATGCTTGCCAACGGCATTCCCGGGGCAGCAATTTCGCCGGTTTTGGCCATTACCTTTTCTACCGCTCCGCTAATTGGCGCATATACATTGTACATATCCACTTGGGTTTCCAATACGGTCAAGTTTTTCTCCAATGACTCTTTGTTATTTTTAGCCTGCAAAAACTGAATCTCAGTACCTATTTTTTGGTCCCAAAGGCTCTTTTGCTTTTCGTAAACCGTATTGGCCAATTCCATCTGTTGCTTCAAAGCAGCAATTTGATCGCGAAGAATTGCATTGTCAATCTTAGCCAGTAATTGGCCGCTTTTCACAGTTTGTCCTTCTTTTACGTAGACTGTTGTATATGTTCCGGCCATACGCGGAGTAGCAGTAGCCGTGTTTTTGGTTTCAACGGTTCCTTGAATTTCGATAAAGCTCTTAAAACTGCGAGGCTGAAGTGTTTGTGTTACTACGGGCAATACCTTTTCAGCAGCTTTCATGCTTGGGTCAGCAGCCTTAATTTCAGCGTCCAACTTAGCAATTTTTTCTGTTAGGCTTTTAGCATCCGTTTTCATTTTGGCCAAAGCCGCTTTCTTCTCAGCCAACGTATTTGGCTGTTTTTCGCCTCCACAGGCTGTTACAAGAAACACAATAAGGACAGCCCCCAAACCCCCAATAGGGGCTTTTATTAGTATATATTTTAACAATGTACTCATGATTAAGATTTTAATTTTTTGTTTTAATATTTCAAACGAGCGATTAACACATTCCCCCATTGGGGGTTAGGGGGCTAATTTTCCTTTTGCTTTGTCCAAATCTACTTTTGCTAAAAGTAAATCATAAAGTGAGGCAAAATAGTTGGTTTGCGATTCTTTCAAGGCTGATTCTGCATTGATGACCTCAATATTTGAACCCGTTCCCGATTGATACTTGATTTTTGATACTCGAACTACCTCCTGCGCCAAATCAAGGTTGCGTTTTTGGGTTTTGAGGGTTTCGAAACCATTGATAATAGTGATATTGGCACTGCGAATCTGTAAATCAATGGATTGTTCTACCAAACTCAGGCTTTGCTTTACTTTATCAACCGTAAATCTGGCCTGCTGAATTTTATATTTTTTTGAAAAACCATCGAAAATGGGAATATTGACGCTTAAACCAATATTGGCATTGTTAAACCAAGGTGACCCAAATACTTCGCCAAAACTGTTGCGACCTGTGTTGTAACCATAACCTGCAAAAGTGGAGACCGTAGGATAATACCCTCTTTTGTTGTTTTCAACGTCCATTTCTGACAAATGAAGATTACTTTTCAGAATCGAATAGTCAATACGTTGGTCGTAACTGAAACTATTGACATCATCACCTTTGACTTCCGCAGCGATACGCTCTACTTCAGCTTCATTGATTCGATCTGTCAATTGAATTTGCTCGTCAAGTTTCATTCCCATTTGGAATTTCAGCATGTAATAACTCAAATCCACCAAATTTTGAACTTTGGTACGCTCTGTTTTGAGGTTATTGAGCGATACTTCCAAACGATTCACATCAATTTTTTCGACAAATCCTTTTTCGTTCATTGCACTCATTTCCCGCGTCAGACTGTCTAAACGTTGGATATTCAAATCCAATAATTTAGCTCTCTCTTCGGCAATAAGCACACTATAATAGGCTTTCGAAACGCTTTCCGCTACCTGAATTTTTGACTGAGTTATATTCTTTAAAGACAGCTCACGATACGCTTGAGCAGCTTTCAATCCCAGTAACCATTGCGCATTAAAAATCATTTGATTGAGTTGGAGAGCGGTATTGCCAGAATACTTCACCCCAAACTGAACAGCTCTTGGAGCATCGTTAGGGCCTCCGCCAAAAAAAGCTGCGGGCAAAAACGCACGTTGGATTATCAGGTTGTCCATTAGGCTCACCGTAGCATTCACCTGAGGTAATCCTACAGAACGAATCTCTCCAATGCGAGACTCAGCACTTTGGGCATCGACTTGCGTATTCTTGACATTAATGTTGTGCATCACACCGTACTGAATGGCTTCCTGAAGCGAATAACGTGTTTGGCTGTAAGTCGGAAAAAGTGGTAGCATGAGTAGTACCAGCCATTTCCATTTTCGTTGAATTTGTGGCATATATGGTTGAAAATTTGATATTGGATTGTTGTTAAGAAATTAATAAAAAAGCTGTTAATAGGTACTTTTGGTGTTGAATATAGCCTTGGGGGATATAGGCGTCGAAAGCTGTTTCTCTAAGTATGTTTCATATAAACTAAGTCCTTCAAGAGTGACAATTCCCCGTAGAAAATGATCGAGGAGTTCAAGTTGGGTATCCAACGGGTTAAATTGACCCAAAGGAAAAAGATAAGGATCAAGTCCCATTTCAATTTGTTCAAGTCGCAAACGTGCAATCACTTCCACGTTGACAGAAGGGCGATAAAGTCCCATTTCAACACCCTTTTTCAGATTTTTCTTTACTATCTCCAGAATAAACTCCTTCTTATACTTCGAAAATAGGTCCCAAGCTTGGGGATAATATTTTTTGATGTCAAAAATAGCGGTTGGATTCATGCCTGCCATAGTTTGGCGCATCATTTCGGAGGCCATTACTACTTCGGCAATCGGGTCTGGAGCTTCTACCTGCATTTGCTCAGCCAAGGCGCGGTCGCATTCAAAATGATGTTCCACTCCTGCAAATACCATCGCGTTTTTATCTTCAAAATGTTGATAAATGGTCTTCTTGGAAATTCCCAGCTCGCGGGCAATATCGTCCATCGTTACGCTTTTTACTCCGTATCGAAAAAACAGTTCCTGTGCTTTATCAAGGATTCTCTCTCTCACTCTTTCGCTGCTTAATATTTCACTTTTTTAATACGAAACTTTGGAAACTAAAAAATGGTTCAAAGTTTCCAAAGTTTTTTAGCGAGAAGCAGACAACTAATTGAGTTTTAGAATGTAGCTATTGCCTTGATTTATATCTATTACAAATTAAATCACCCCTACTGACAACCCTATGTCAGTAGGGTTAAAAAAAAATTCAAGTAAATAATTTCCATAATTGAGCTTCAATAAATTGTATTATTTTAATAAAAAATAGTCATCAAAAACTCTTGACGGCAATCGTAATTTTGCATTCTGCTACGAATGAGTAACTCTTTGGGTGCAAGTGGAACAAAAGTAAAAACCCACTTCACGCAATGCTATATAAATAGCGCGAAGTGGGTAAAAAAGAGGACAAAAGGGAAGATTTGAGGGATAAAAAAATAAAAGCAGTTAGCTCAATTCTTCATTTAATAGGTTTTCCGCCTTCATTTTAATATTTTCTTCTTCTACCAAACGATTGATTTCTTTAATGACATCAAAGAAAATAACCAGTTTATCGAGGGGAATTTGATCGCGCAGCATGGTATTAAAAGCAATAACCCCTTCGCGGGCAAGTTCACGCTTGTTTTTGCCCTCATCAGTCAGGAAAACTTTTACAAAACGTTTATCTGTTTCGTCAGTTTCGCGGCGTATCCAACCCCGTTCTTCCAGCATTTTAAGGGTGCGCGTCAGACTGCGCGGCTCCATGCCGATAGAAGGGCCTATTTTGGTGGCCGGTGTCCCGTTTTCCATGTCGATATTGAGCAATACGTAGCCAATTGCCATCGTCATGTCGTAGCGGCGGGAAGCATAGGTATTGTACATCCTTGAGATAGCGTGCCAAGCCCACTTGATGTGAAAATCGACCGTTTTTTCCTTGCGCATTGCCTATTTTAGTTGGTATCAGTTTAGGCAAATATAAAGCTTAATCTTTACAGTGGTATGTCTGCATACGGTTTTATTGCACCGACATCTTAAATTTTGCCAAATAAAAGCGCACCGCTCTTCCGATAAGCAATCCTCCGATTACCCCGGGCATAATCCAGGTAGCAATATTGACAGCTACGGAAGCATCGGGGAAAATATAGCGAATATTGACCAAAGCAAACGCCGTAAAAGTAGCAATGTAGGAGCCACCCATCCGCACTATATGCATAAAAAACCACTCGCGATTGCCATATTTAGATTTTTCAGGATAAAGATATTTTTGAAAATCATAACGGGCATTGGATCCGCTAAAAAATCCAAAAACTACGAAAAGGATGCCAATTGATTCAAATTGCCCCTTGGTCCATAATGCACTTAGATGGTAAAAACCATATACTACCATGGCCACAGCGGCCAGGGCCATTGCTCCAGATACACTCCAATCAAACCAGCGAACAGGTTCACTACCACGTTGTTTAAGTGAGCGTCTTCCTGTAAAACACAAGTAGAAACTAAAAACAGCAATGCCTGTTAAAAACAAACGACCGTCGGTAACGGGTGAAACTACTACCAATGCTACTGCCGAAGCCGCAACAATAACCATTGACCAATAATACACCAAACCTGTGGTATTATGAAGTGAGCTGCCTTTTTTAGAAAACATCGGAACAAGCCCAACGGCAAGGGCTAAAAAACCAACGGCAACGTGCAGAATAATAAAAAATGTTTTCATGGATGTTGTTATTTGGGTGTTAGAATGTGTTGTTAAAATCACGAATCAATACCCAAATATCAGGTGAGAAAACAATCTCTCTCTCCTTTTCCCGACGAAGCAACAGTCGGAAAGAGTGAAATGTTGGAGAAAAAGGGCGAAATGAAGAACTACCGTGCCTGCTTTACAAAATCCCGACAGGCAGTACTCAGTTTTTGAATATCTTCGGGGGTATGCCAGGCACAAATAACTACGCGGGTATTGGCCTTATCAATAGGTTTGGGGTACGAAAAGCTGTACACAAAAATACCGCGTTCCAGTAAAAAGGGGTACAATTCATCGCGCTCGGTATAAAAAACGGGGTATCCTTCTGTAAAGCTAAATAACTCAATGTCTTTTATCGCATCCGCAAACTGCTGAACATTTGTCTGTAAACGCGTATAAGCATTCGCGTATAATGCGTCAGCGTGCAGATAGGCATACAGGTGATCGGGGGCTATGGGAGAACACCCTCCAAAATAGGCGGTATTACGAATTTTTTGAATACTGTCAGGGTCAGAGAAGATTACTCCGCCCGGCAAGCCCATCGCCTTGGCCAAAGAAGCCGTCACAATCAGTCGAACGTTTTTTCGCTTCGGAATACGTTTCCAAACACCTTGTCCTTCCCTTCCTGTTACGCCAAGTCCATGCGAATCATCTACCAATAAAACGAATTCAATATTTTCAGGAATATCATTTACCCATTCAAAATCATACAATTTCCCACGCAACGCATCGACAGAATTGGTAACAAGACAGATTTTCGAATTCTGATTTCTAATTTCTGATTCTGACGGATCCGTCCGCGCGGTTTCAATTTCTGATTGTGAACCGTAAACTGTAGACTGTAAACCGTGAACTCCAAACTGTAAACTCCAAACCTCAAAACTGCATTTAGGAATTTCAACCTGTGGCAAATGCCAAAGTGCGGGGTGAACATCCGGTGAATAAACAAACTCGTACCCTTCCAACATCAATTGTCGAATCGCGGCTTGCCCTGCCAACATTCCTGAAGAAAGCGTCAATGCCGCTTCTGCACCTGTCCAATCTGCCAATTTAGTTTCAGCTTCTTTATAAATGCTCAATTGAAGATTTCCATTCCGTGAACTGCCATACACACTTCCGTATTGATGCAGTCCTTCCTGAATAAGCGCTTGAAAAGAAGGGTTTTGTGGAAGACCTAAATACGCAGTACCGCTAAAATACAGATATTCCTGGCCGTCCAAATCAATGGTTCGGTCGGGTAAGTGGGTGATTTGGTGGAAGTTTGTAGAATTCAACCCAATAGAAAATTAATTTTGAAGAAGACTTGCTCCTGTCCCATTTTCATCTGCAAAAAGTACCTTACCAAAATCAAAAGTGACCCCTACAGCAGGGTCGTTGGCAATGAGGAGTGTACCGTCCATGTCCACGTAATCCAACAACGGAAGCAAATGCGCGATGGCTGAGATGCCTACGCTGCTTTCGTTCATGCAGCCCACCATCGTTTTCATCCCCAATGCTTTGGCTTCGGCAATCATGCGTCGGGCGGGCGTGAGGCCCCCGCATTTGGTTAGTTTTACGTTGACTCCGTGAAAATAACCCGCGCATTTGGCAACGTCGGATTCTATAATGCAACTTTCATCGGCAATACAAGGCAAGGCACTTTCGGCATAGACGCGTTTCATACCCTTCCAATCGTCGGCTTTAAGCGGTTGTTCGATAAATTCTACGCCCAATGCTTTTAATTCGTAGCTGTATTCAATGGCCTGTTCAGCCGTCCATGCGCAGTTGGCATCTACTCTAAAAATTGCATCGGTGTGCTTCCTTAGTTCTTTGACAATGGCAATATCCTCGTTGGTGCCGAGTTTGATTTTGTACAAAGGCCAGGGAAATTCCTGCATTTTTACCACCATTTTTTCGATGCTGTCAATGCCAATGGTGTAGTCAGTAATTGGAATTTGCTCTGCCGATAGCCCCCAAGCTTCGTATAATTTTTGGCCTCGTTTTTTTGCCCATACATCATTAGCGGCTTCATCCAAAGCACATTGGGCAAACGGATTGTTTTTTAGAAAAGGATGCACCAATTCCCAAAATGCTTCGGGAGACTGCAAATTATGATTTTCAATCAGGAACTGAATAGTTTTCAACTCCTCTATCATGCCCTCAATCGTGATGCCGTAGTATTTGTTGGAGGTAGCCTCCCCAAAACCACGACAATCCCCATCCCGCAACTCCACAATCAGCGTAGGCTGTACATCGCGCGAATCATGCGCAATAGTGAATGTATGACGGAGACGTAAATCGAAACGGTGAAAAAACAGCTGCATAACAATTAAAAATCATTCGAAAAACCAGGAGGACACACAATACTGTAAAATGTATAACTCAGGGTAAACGAAGTATAGTAATACATATCCTTAGTCGTAGGGTTACCCAAGCGCGTTTTTTGAGAAAGAGGAACATTGTCTCCTAAATTGTCTAAATAATCCGTAAACAATTTGCGCGTACCAAACTCAAACTCTAAACTCCACGGGCGTTTAAACTCCCATTTCACTCCTGCTCCAAATGGAATATTGAGTTGACTTGTCTTGTAATCGGCCGTTTTTGTACGAGGTTTAAATTTAAACAATCCCAAGCCGCCAAACAGATAAGGCGTCCAATTTTTAGCTTTGCGTTTTTGTGAATAATTCAGAAAATTATATTCCGTAATCAAATCTCCTTCAAAGATAGTCGACCGAAAAGATTCGTTCCGTGCCTGATTAAAAGGGTCGGAAGAGCGACTGTCTTTAGCACCTACAACGCCCAAATTGCCTCCTACTCGAAACGATACCGAAGGGCTGACGTTATACCGAAAGAAAGCATGGCCACCGGGTAAATAATTGCGGGGGTTGAAGGCAGGAGCCAAATCGCCTTTGTAGTTGAAGCCTCCTAAGCCTGCACCGATATTGATGCGTTGGGCTTCTGTGTTTAAAGAAAAGGCTCCCAAAAGGAAGCCAATGAAATACGTTTGCAGTTTGCAGTTCACAATGATCCGGTCTTAATTTTTAGCCCTTTATTTAGTGATATTTAACGAATAGGAGGGCATTTGATTTTACTTGGGAGTATATAGCTTACTGTAATACTGGACAGCATGTACGCATCTTTACGTACGGGATTGCCTCGAAAATCTCCTTCTCCCCAACCAGCTAGAGGGGCAGCAAAAGGATCTATGGAAGCATCATTGGGATATACAATTCGGCGTACCGTCTCTGTACGGTCACGCCCGGTACGGGCAGCAATTGGCTCCAGTGTTCGGTTTGACATGGCACGAGCTAAGTCATTTTTCAGGACATCAGAATTAGGAAAAAAGCCACTGGCATCGTCCAAATAATCAGAGCCTGTAAAGCGAAAACCTCCCTCCACACCTATGTTCCATTGGTCATTAACTTTCCAGGTAAATCCTAACCCTAAAGGAATAGCATAAGTGACCAAAGAGTACGGTTTTGCATATCCCGGTTGGCCTTGGCCTTCGGTTCCCAACGGCTGAAGAGATACCCACTTGTTGTCAAATGCGGGAGAATCCGGTGTTTTTGCTTTGGGATTATGCGCCAAGAGCGCAAGCCCGCCAAACAGATAAGGACTGAACTTAGCACGACGATTGGGGCTGCGACCATCCCCGCGCAGTTTAAAAATTCCTACCAAACTCAATTCTTTGGCATCATTACGAAAATGTAAATTCCGTACGTAAGCACCATCAAATGGTTTGCCACCTCGGTTATAAAATTCATCATCACCTGCCAAACGAGCCCAGGTAAGCCCTAACCTTGCGGCCAAATGAGGTGTGAAATGACGCGTATAACTTGCATTTACGTTCCAACGCATCATTTTAAAAATAGTATTGACCGGACTCCGATAAGGAGCCAAATCTCCAGCATAGCTTGACGTTCCCAAACCAAAGTTGACAGTGGAATACTGTTCAAAAGGAGTTTTCCGGCGGCGTTGGGCTTCGGAGGTGTACGTCAATAGCAGCGTAAACAACACGGTACCGACAAATATCTTAGATTTCATTCCCTTAACTGATTGATGCGTGACTTTGACTTCAACGCAAAAATGAATCTTTTTATTGAATACTCTAACAAAAATCGCACCATAAGATTAATTACGGGCGTCTAATCCCCAATGTAATTTTGTGCGGAGGGTTTCTACAAAATTGTCCAGATTTAACTTAACCAGCCGGGCTTTAAATACTTCTTTTTTTACAGTCAGCATGACGGTTTCATCTACAATCCGAAAACGGGAATCTAACGAAACCAGAAAATTACTGCTGCGGCTTTCCACTCGGAAGCTTAATTGGCTGCCGTCCGGAATAATCATTGGACGAACATTCAAATTGTGCGGACTGATGGGAGTGATGATAAAAACGTTGTTGGCAGGCAACACAACTGGTCCCCCACAACTTAGAGAATAGCCCGTGGAACCCGTTGGTGTGGAGACAATTAGACCATCAGCCCAGTACGAATTCAAAAACTCACCATCCAAATAGGCATGAATGGTGACCATCGAAGAAGTATCAGTTTTGGTAATTGTAAAATCATTAAGAGCAAAATTATATTCCTCAAACAAATCCGTGTCAGATATTAAACTGACCAATGTGCGATCTTCAATTTGAAATTTGCCTGAAAAAAGTGCCTCTAATGAATCCTGAACCATGGCAGGTGAAACCGTCGCCAAAAAACCTAATCGCCCCGTATTGATTCCCAAAATAGGGATTTGACGCGAACGGGCCTGCATGACTGACTCCAGCAATGTGCCGTCGCCGCCGATACTGAAAATAAAATCAGCATTGGGGGCATCATGAGGATGGGGATAGGTTTTCTCGGTATGCGGATTTACGCCGGATTGGAGCAAAAACGAATAAAAAGAAGCAGAGAAAGAAAATTCTATCTGTCTTTGTTTTAAAATATCAAACAGGGCCTGTATGTAAGGCTGTGTTTCTTTGGTAAAGCTGCGTCCGTGAATGGCGATTTTCATCTGTATCGCTACGAGGATATGTTTGGACGCAAAGGTAAAATTTTATGTGATTAGGTCTCTAAATAACGCAGCAATAAATCCAAGCGATGACGATCGGGGTTTTCGAGAGGTGCATTTCCATACACATTTTCAATAACGTATCCAAAACGTTCGAGGGTTGCCACTACCGCCGTTACTTCGGTTCGGTTGAGTTTAAGAGTCAATTTAGCTTCGTCAAGTGCCCCGTATTCAGCACCCGAAAAATAGCTGCTGATAATCTTCGTATCGTTGGATTCTATCAATCTGCTTATATCGGTCAAGGAATAATCACGATTGGACATTTTCAGTACCAAAACCGCACCTGCTTCCTGTGTACCGAGCAAATCGGCAAATTTTGCCATCATATCGCTTACCAAAATGGTACCTGCGTAGAGGTTGTCTTCATCCAAAACGGGAACAGTATCCAGCTGATAATGATTGGCAATGCCCATTATTTCATAAATATGTTGAAATGAATTGGCGTGGACAGGATTGGGTGGTAAGTGGAGTTCAGAGAGTTGTTTTTCATCGTCGGTCAGGTTCAGTAAGGTGTCTTCACTGAGAAGGCCTTTATAAACTTCATCTTCGACCAAAGCCAACTGGCGAATGCCGTGTTCATCCATCAAGTCAACAGCCTGCCCAACCGAATCGAACGGTCTTAAAACGGGGGTGGTGGGGTTGATAAGTTCTTCAGCCAGCATAATGATGTTCTATTTTTTGGAAAACTTAGAAAAGTTATTTAAAGTTTCCAAAATTATGGAGGGATTTTATTGAGGCACTCTGAATTTTAAATTAAGATCACCCCGAAATTTCAGGTTTTCCCCTAACCAATTCATCTAAAATTACATCTTAATAACGACAAATTCTACCCGTCGGTTGCGTCGGCGTTCGCTTTCGGAAGCCCCTTTGGTAACGGGACGGGTCGAACCTAAGCCTTTTGCCTCAATTCGGGCAGAATCAATGCCTTTCACAATTAAATATTTTTTTACTGCACTGGCTCGGTTTTGGGAAAGTTCTACGTTTTTGTCAAAATCTCCTAAGTTATCGGTGTGACCTTCCACTCTGATTTCCATCGCCGGGTTGTCACGCATGAGTTCCGTCAGGCGGTCTAACTCCGCTGACGAAGCAGACAACAGGTCAAATTTGCCGGTGTCAAAATAAATATTGTTGAGCGTAATGGCTTCGCCTACCGCCACCGAATTCAGCATAATTTCGCTGTTTATCTCCTGCCCGCCTTTGGCTTGGGTAAGGTCAAAAGCACCGCTTACGGGAAAATAACCTTTGGCACTTGCCACATAAGCGTATTTATTGCCGGCATCCAGCGTAAGTTTGAATTTGCCCGAAGAGGCGGACAACTGCATCGAATCCAAGCCATTGTTTTCACTCGGTACAATGTAGCTGATTTTGGCAGGAATCGGCTTTTGAGTTTTAGCATCAATTACCGTACCGCGCACTGTGATGAGTGCAGGGGCAGCAGGCTCCGTTTTTTGCTCCAAAGGCGGCACCGTGGGTTCCACTTTGGGCGTTTCAGTTACAACGGGAGGCTCTTCTTTTTTTGGCTCAGGTTTTGGTTTTTGTACCGGGCGCTTAGGGTTACGAATGTGAACTCCGTAAAAGTTCCAAAACCTTTTATCTCCAAAATCCTTTCCTTCAAACATTTCAAACTCCTCGACACCGGGCTCTAACCGCTCAAAGTAAACCGAAAACTTCACAATATCACCTGGATAAACAGTTTGTTTTTGTGGAGCTACCGGAATTCCTACCGCTTTAATAAATCTATATCTACGTCCCTCATTTCCAGATTCATACAAACGGCATTTGGGGTCAACCTCAATAAATTGGTCTCTACTACTTTGTCCCAAAATCAAATCCTGCAAGGATTGACGACGACGCGAAAATTCAAAGGTAAAATGTAGAATGGTATAATCTGCCGTCAGTTCAACTTTATTAAGTGTCACATCAGGCTGCGACTGCTGTTCCACAGTTGGACTCAACGTAGTAATCTTCTGGGCATAAGTTCCCAAAGAAATCAATGTAAAAACTCCAAGAAGGTATCGTAATCGTTTCATGGTCAGATAAAGTAATGACTTACTCGCCCGAAATAACGCCGTCTTAAAAAGATTAGTGCAATTTGATTGTTAAAAATAATTAATAATCCTCCTTTCAGCACTCGTTTTTAACCAATTAAAACAAAATAATTGAAACAAACAAAAAAGTATTTAGATATTTGTCTAAATACTTAAACGGATGAATATTCTCTTCCGCGCACTCAACGACCCTACCCGAAGGCAAATTCTGGAAATTTTGCGGGAAGGAGACCTTACCGCCGGTGAAATCGCCAACCGATTTGAGATGACCAAACCGAGCATTTCGCATCATTTGGATTTGCTCAAACAAGCCGAACTTGTCAGTGCCGACAAACGAGGTCAATTTATTTATTACACCCTCAATACCACTGTTTTAGACGAATTATTATCCTGGATATTTACCCTTAAAAAACAATGAAAAAGACCCTTGATTATCTGATGTGGGGCATTATTGTTACTCCTTTGATTTATTTGGCACTCATGTGGAATCAATTGCCCGAGACAATTCCGACTCATTTCGGGATTGATGGCAAGCCGAATGACTATGGCTCCAAATGGACGTTAATCATCTTGAGTGCGGTTTCCATCGGTATCTACTTTTTCTTACGCTATTTACCTCAGTTGGACCCCCGCCTCAGCCAAACGAAACTGTCAGATCATTATTCCAAATTAATACTATTAGTGTTGCTGTTTTTAGGGGCAACTCAAGTATTAATCATCCAATCGACCCTAACCCAATTATCGGGGGAAGTTTTCAATAACATAGTATTTGTAGGAGTGTTTCTGTTGTTTGCAGGAATCGGAAATTATCTCAATAACATCAAATCCAATTACTTCATCGGGATTCGTACGCCATGGACTTTGGAAAGCGAAACCGTGTGGCGCAAAACACACCAAATGGGTGCTAAACTTTATTTTGCGATTGGAATCATCGGTGCCTTAGGGGTTGTATGGTTACCCACTTCGTGGAAAATTGTGTGGGCAATGGGGCTTATTTTAAGCTCAACAGTCTGGATATTAGTCTATTCGTACCGAGTATATCAAAAAGAAAAAATGAAAAAGCATAGTCTACTCCTTTTCAGCCTGTTGATTTCTGTCTCGGGTTTTAGTCAAACCTATTACGAAGGTATTCTGGGTACTTTGAAATTTGGGTTAAAAACGGATGCTCAAAAGCAACAAGCCGCGATTTATATTCCGGAGCAGGGACTTTTTGAATACGCTCTCAAAGCACCTATTTTCAGGAATGACAGCTTGATTGCGGATTTAAAAGAATTTAACTCAGTACTAAGCGGAAAATTAGACGCTGAAACATTCACAGGACAATGGAAACAAAACGGTTTTTCTTCGGCTTTAAAACTCACTAAAGTTGAAACGTTATCCTTTCTAAAACGGCCGCAACAACCACAGGCACCGTTTCCGTATGTAGTTGAAAACGTTAAATTTACCAATGACAATCAAAGCATTTCTTTTGGCGGTACACTGACTTTCCCCAACGGCAAAGGCCCTTTTACAACGATAGTTTTGATTACAGGCTCAGGACAGCAGGATCGCGATGAGACCCTCTTTGGCCATAAATCTTTTTGGGTCATTGCTGACCATTTGAGTCGAAATGGATTTGCTGTTTTGCGCGTGGACGACCGAGGGGTTGGAGAAACCACAGGAACAGTAAGCACCTCTGTCGATTATGCTCAGGATGTGCTGGCAGCGGTAAAATATTTAAAAAACCGTAAAGAGGTCAACAGGAAAAAATTAGGTCTCATCGGGCACAGCGAAGGCGGGATGATTGCTCCTATGGCGGCTTTGCAGACAAAAGATGTGGTATTTATTATTTCATTGGCGGGTTTAGGGATAGGCGGTAAAGAACTGCTGCTTCAACAAAGTGACGATATTCTGAAAAAATCAGGCACCAATGAAACCTATCGAAGCCATGTACGCTCGCTGAATGAAACCCTCTATAATGTAGCCGAACGCTTACCGTTAGAAGGTGATATTAAAGACAGTTTACAATTGGCTTTTGACAACTGGCTCAAAGCTCAACCGGATGCCGTGCTTGGACAAATGGGCTACAAAAGTGAACAGGGAAGAAAGGGTATTACGGGGCAATTTGGGGTTATTAATTCAAAGTGGTATCGTTACTTTCTAAAATATGACCCACAGCCTATTCTTTCTCAAATTAAAATCCCTGTGTTGGCACTCAACGGCAGTAAAGACCTTCAAGTAGCTTCTAAACCTAATTTAGCAGGGTTTGAAAAAGGATTGACCGCCGCAGGAAACAAACACTTCAAAATCCTGGAATTACCCGACCTAAATCACCTTTTTCAAAAATGCCAAAAATGCACCGTAGCAGAATACGGAATGTTAGAAGAAACCTTTTCACCCGAAGCATTAGGAGTAATGACGGCGTGGTTGAAAGAAAGATAGTTTGACTCTTTGCTCCTTAGCGACTTTGCATGATTTTAATATGACTTACTTCAAAAACTGCTCCCACAATAGTTTCCCAGCTACTACCAGAAAAACAACTCCTGTGAGAATATTGATGTAACGCATGACCCGGATAGTAAGTAAGCTACGTAACCGATGCGCATAAATCGCTAAAGCAGACTGTGTTATAAATACGCCAATGAGACTCATTCCAAAAAACAAAATCATTTCATTGAGATCATAGCGGCCTTTCGTACGTAAATAGGCCGCAATAGCAGCCCATGACATAAAATTAACAGGATTGAGTGCATTAAGGGCAAGACCTTTTAGGAAATACTTAAAGTTCTCAAATCGCCGGCTGCGGTCATCATCATATTGCTTAACTTTAATGGTCGGAACTTTCATAAAGTTTTTAATACCCAAAATAGCCAAAAAAACAATCCCAGCCGCTCCAATCCATTGATTAAAATGTTCGATTCGAGGCAGAAAAGAAGTACCGAAAATAGCTGTAAAACAGAAAAAAGCGTCGCTGGCTACGACACCCAACGAAATCTGAATGCCACTGCGATACCCCCGCTCTACGCTGGTTTGAATCAATGAAAAAAAGACCGTTCCGAAGGTGAGGCAAAGCAAAATGCCCGCAATTAATCCGTATAAAGCAGCTAAAAACATTTTTTGTGTATCAGTTATCTGTGTATCCGTTTTCCGTATATCTGTTATTTCTATTTGTGTTGGTTATAGTAACTAATAACGGTTACCTGATAACAGCTAACTGATAACCAATAACGGTAACGGTATTCAAAATTAAATTCCTCGCAAACGGGCTACTTTCAAAAGCCCCATCACACTGAGCGAATCAGTGATTTCAGAGCGCATTACCATTTCAATGGCCTCGGTAAGCAGAATCCGACGAACATGGAGCTGTTCGGTATCTTCGGGTTGGGCCTGTACTTGGGTAAGACCTTCAGCTACGTACAGAAACCCCTCTTCGTCGCCGACGGAATTAGAAAGGTGAACGCGGGCAATTTTAGTCCATTCAGAAGCAATCAGCCCCGTTTCTTCCAACAATTCACGCTTGGCTCCTTCGATAGGGTCTTCGTCCATGGGACCACCCCCTTCGGGTATTTCCCACGAGTATTCATTCAAAGGATAGCGATACTGTCCGACCAAATACGTAAATCCTTCATCGTCAATGGGAATCACACCAATGGCTTTATTTTTGTAATGAACCACCCCATAAATCCCCGAGCCTCCACTCGGATTAATTACGTCTTCATGCCGTACCTGTATCCATTTATTGTCATACACTACTTGGCTTTTAAGAGTTTGCCAAGGGTTTTCTGTTTCGTTGGGAAGAGACATACGAATTGTCGATTTTAAATTGTCAAATTAGCTACTTAACAAAAGCACCATAGTGTTGGGCAAAGTGCCATTATAGACTTGCAAAAGTCGTTACAGGTGCGAGGTTTTGGGTTGGAACTCGTACCTTTGAGGCCAATTACCAAAAAAAAGTCGTGCAAGTTAGCCAAAATTCTAAATTTCGCTGGATTATCGTTTCATTGGGGTGTACGAATGTATGCAGGATTGCTTCCTAAGCGGCCATTCTGACCAATTGAATTACCTCATCCCATTGATTACTAAGGTTTTTTGTTCTCAGATTTAAAACTTGCTGTGCTCCATTTAGCGTCC
>Ga0247843_1002470_pt1 | contig 33326 bp, 32 predicted proteins | sample LaCruzMarch2017__FD_192420 | JGI IMG/M metagenome (GOLD analysis project Ga0247843, IMG submission 192420) | Freshwater microbial communities from meromictic Lake La Cruz, Castile-La Mancha, Spain - LaCruzMarch2017_8m | ecosystem: Environmental > Aquatic > Freshwater > Lake | place: Spain... | reverse complement strand
AACGTGTAAATAGGGTATTTGTGTCGAGAGTGACAGTGTTGAGATTATGGAGTGCGTCCGTGAGAAGTAGATGAGGGATCTTTTGGACTGTGCAAGATTGGAATAACCGAAGTCGTGTTTGAGGGTCGAAAATAGTACTATGAATGGTGTCGGATTGTTGTTGGATAGTTACTAATTGTTCGTTGATGAAGTCAATGACAAAGGATTGTGATCCAACCGGGATGCCAAGAAGTCGAAATCCATCGGTCAATTCGACTGGGGTAGGTTGAGAAGGGTTCAATTTGTTAGGTTTTGTGGAGAATGTTGTGATGGCCTCGGTGATGTCGGATGCTAGGCCAGGGTTGATGGTTGAAATAGTAGAAATGGGTGATGTACCATTAGTGGAGGTTAATATTCTTGTTTTGTCGGGGTTGATGAAGCAACCCAGAGATAGACCGCGATCTCTGAATTGTTGGCAAAGGAAAAGTAGGTCCTCAAGGGGTACTACAGTTGAGATGTCATCGATGAAGCCAAGTAAGTTTGTAATGCCGCCCCTGCCATCATCGTGTGTGATTCCATTGGCTAGACGTTCCGCTGCTCGTTGACGGAGGGCGTTGTTGATAGGTTGTAGTAGGCGGACAACCACTAGAGAAGCTAGTATCGGTGATAGAGGGCATCCCTGGGTTGATCCTTCTTCCATAAATAAAGTTGCCCATTTGACGATGTTTAATTTGTAATGTACTGCGCCAGGATTGTCATAGAAGAGTTGAATGAGTGGGATTAATTCTGGGAAAGATGCTGAGATGATATCGAGAAATTCGACGCGGGAGATGTTGTTGAACATGTTTGATAGATCAAAGAAGACAGCTGCGCGTGTGGGGGGTAGTCCTTGTTGTTGTTATTACTAATGTACTTCTCAATTCCCAATTGTATAGCGTTGATGACGGTGGCGCTTCCGTGAGGGATTCCGACGGCGAAGTTAAAAGGTAGTAGGTAATCTGCGAATTTTGGCTTGAAGTATTGAGCGACATGTCGAGCGATGATGCGTCGCATTGCAGTGGGTATCCCGAGTGGGCGTAATTTGGAAGCATCGGTTGGATCTTTATGTAGACAGAACAGGTAGACATCCGAGAAGAAGTGCTTTATGGGTTGTGGAATGTTGTTGATGTAAATTTGGTTGAAAATGTATTGCAGGTCATCATTAACTTGTGGAATGTTGGCGTAGACTAAATCAATGAAAGAGTCGGTTGAGTCAGCATTTACTCCAGTTGCTTTGTGTGGAGTGGTGTGTCGAATTGTTTGACAAATGTCACCTGGGAGACAAAATGGTTGTGACGGAGGTGGTCGAGGTGGGTGACCGGGGTTGATGACCGGGGGAGGGTATAATTTATGGACAATGTCGATGTTAGTATCATTGATTTTTGCCACTGTGGCTGTAGTGCATGCTCTATTCACGGCAATCTTCATTTGGTCGCTGTCTGCTGCTTTTTGTGCTGTTTCGATATGGCTTCTTCTGGTAGGATCGGTGTTGGTGGATAGTCGATTGCAGCTCATGGCTGTTTCATATAATTCTTGGATATTACCTGATTGAAAGGCTGTGATTCGATCACTGATGGTAGGTTGGATTGTGTTATTATTTTGAGCTGTTGTCGTTGGTGCTAGGATGAGCATTTCGAGATGGAGTAGTAACCACCAGAGCGGTGATGTATTATCATTACTGTCAGTGTTTGTAGCATATATTGTAGACAGGCTACGGAGAATTGCGGCTTGTAGAAGTTGGAAATTGAATTTATTTCGCTTTCGATGTCGGAGATGTCGGCGCCAAGTGTTCCGGAAATCAGGAGGTACATAAGGCTGTTGTTGTAATTCAATAATGAAGTTGATACCCGAGGACCAGTTGTTGACTGCTCCTGGTCTTGATAGGGAGAAGATTAAGGTAGTTGCGATATCAGTAGGAGACGGTGGTGTTTGTGGAGCGTTAGGTTCGATTATATTTGAATGTGGTAAAGTGATGGTGGATGGCGTTGGAGGAGGATGATGTGTAGTATTATGTTGATGGAGTTCTTGGAGAGTACGGAAGAAACGTGTTGGCAAAGTTGGACAGTTATGTTGGCAGCATTGGAAAATATTGTGTTGGATACAGGTCGATCGATCGGCGAGGTGTAGAGTAGTCGGGTGTGAGGTGTTACTGTTAAGATGTTTGAGTAGTTCGAATTGATTATGTGACACGTGGTTGCAACGTGGCATGGGACATTGTAAGTTAATGTTATTCATGTTGAGATTGGGTTGTTGACTCAAAGTTGTTGTTCGGAGATAGATGTAGTGACATGTTTGGTTGAAGAGAGAATGGAGTTGTAGTTCGTTGTTGGGAGATGTGGCCCGAATAGTATACGCCTTCAGTTTGATGTGCCGTTAAATCCCCAAGATTAGGAGAGGTACTGCAATTGTTGATATTATTATTATTATTGGTGGTACTGAAGTATTGTGTGATAGTATTTGTATTATTGGATATAACACAAACTGCGTCAGGGATCGTATTCGTTGTGATATATTGCGTAGTAGTAGTGGTAGGAGTAGTGGTAGTAGTACTAGTAGTAGTAGTAGTATTAGTAGTATTAGTAGTATTCGTGATGTCAGATTCGTACAATGAGGAGATCATGTCCCCCCATGTATTAGTTATAGTAAATGAATCAATTGGTAATGTGGCAGTGGAGATAGTTGTGCAACGGTATAACGGACTCCGGGGTAGTTGTTTGGACGGCATAAAGCTGTCAATGAAAGGATGGCTAACTATCGTCGGTATAAATCCGTCGACAAAAGGATGGCAAAATATTATTGTAGTAGAAATCGTTGGTAAAGTAGTAGTGGTAACTATCCTCAGCATAAAGCCGCCGATGAAAGGATGGTGAAATATCAACGGCATAAATCCGATGATGAAAGGATGGCGAAATATTATTGTAGTAGAAATCGTTGGTAAAGTAGTAGTGGTAAATATCATCGGCGTAAAGCCGTCGATGAAAGGATGGCGAAATATCAACGGCATAGATCCGATGATGAAAGGATGGCGAAATATTATTGTAGGAGAAATCGTTGGTAAAGGAGTAGTGGTAAATATCATCGGAAAGCTGTCGATGAAAGGATGGCGAAATATTAGTGTCGTAGAAATCTGTGGTAAGGGAGTTAGTGTAAAGTGTATAGTGTAAAAGTGTTTGTCGGAGAGGAAAATCCGTAGTGGATAGACATCCAAATTAAAGATCGTTTTGTAAGTTGTAGTGTTTGTTATAGTTCGAAAGATGGCAAATGTTAATAGTAGAGTACTGTAACGGTAGTGTAGTATATTCCAGGGTGGTGGTTTCCAAGGTGGTGGTTTGTACGGCATAAAGCCGTCGATGATAGGGTGGTGAAATCTCATCGTGGCCGTATTCCCCCTTTTCTCTACTTATAGATATTTATGTATAGTAAATACATCGGCGTTCAAAGAAAACGATGAAACCATTCATCTAGACTGATATGACATATGACGGCTTTTTCTCCCTTATCCTTGTTCATAAAAATAGCGGTGCTCGGGGGAATCCCGCTGGTACTCTTCATGCAATTCAATGCTCTGAAAGCGGTAACAACAATGCAATGTTCAAATGAAAAAATTACTCCTCCTAGTGATGCAGTTAGAGCTCGGGATTGTTCAATGTACGATTTTGTATTCATTGCTGGAACTGGCAGAAGTGGTAGCACAACACTGATGACATATTTGAACAGTATTCCTGGGGTTTATCTAAGCGGTGAGAATGGTGGCCAGGTTTCACGATTGCAGCAGCTGCACCACGTCTTTCATAATCCCTACGATAGGGCGACCGTTTCATGGACAAATTCATATAATATAAGCCAGATTGAACATAATATGCGAGAGATTTTGATAAACATGATCAATCCACCCATTGGTGCTACCATGATAGGCTTTAAGGAAATACGCTTCAAGGAAGAAGATTTTGGTTACTTACGGATGCTGTTTCCGTGTGCGAAATTTATTCTATCAATACGAGAAGATGTGTCCAATCAATCAAAGTCGGCTTTTCATCGTAAGGAGAAAAGGACTGAAACATCGCTCTTGAACAAAAATGAACTGCTGATTAATTTATCAATGAATCACTCTGACAACATGCATTTGATCAAGCTTGAGGAGTTCTCAATTGATAGATTCGATGAATTATTAAGCTTTCTCGGGCGCACTGACTGTAAAACCTTGAAGGTACCTGAGCTAAATATGAATGGAAGTTACACACATAAACGTCACGTGAAAAAAAACAAGCAAGGTGTTGTCAAGTGTAGTAATACGCAGCTATCGTAAAAGAGTACAGACATGATAATAATTAATACATTTCTTTATTCGATGTGGCACATACCTAGAAATTATTGAATCCACTATCATCTAATAATTGGACAGGGATATCTCATCTCCGTCCAACCCTTCGAGGCCAAGTACCTTTCTATACCATCGACATGCGCCATCCCCACGACCGCGACTGTACGATCGACGCTACATCCTCCCACTAAGGTAAGCTCATCAAGACCTTTTCCCATGTAAACATCCCTCTCGGCGACCATTGCATCGTATATCTCAGGAGCTGTTGTGCGTAATGCAGACATGATTTTCTTGATATTGTCTTTGGCCTTCATCGTTTCGACGAAGGAATTCAAATCTTGTTTGCTGACTAATGCTCCTACCCCACTTGTCATGGACTCGTCGCCAATAAGATTCCCACCACGACTTTCATTTGCAGATTGCTCTAAACTCTTCTTCATCCCCTCTGGAAGCAACCCCTCCATACTCCTTTCGATATCAGAGTCGGGGGATAACAACTTCCGTAGGTTCGTCTTTGTCAAAGCCCTCGTTAATCGTCTCAGTGTCACCTCAACGTCTCTATCACCAAGCACAATCGTCGCACCAATGGCCAGTCCCTCACGTACTGAAGTCGCGAATTCATCCCCCGCCTTGAATCCCTCGCTTTCAAGTTTGGTATACATTGATTTAACTGAATCACCGACAACTTTCGATCCGGCATCGACAAGACGAGACTGTACATCAAATGGATTTGTTCGTACCGTGTTTGATGATAAGCCACTGGGCGTGGATGATACGACTCTCGTCATCGCCGGGGACGCAGATTCATTGTCTAACTTCTTGGTGGAGTAATTCTCGGGACTACCACTAGCACTACCACGATCATTTCTATCCCCTTCGTCAGGAAAAACACTTCCTCTGACGCCAGCACCAGATGCAGGTATCGCCCTCGAGACACGTTTCTCATCAAGTTCAACGAATACCACATCCGGTCGTAATTCCTTGACTAAACGTCCAGCAAGCTCAGCAGAGGAGGATGATATGTGAGCAGTGCCAAGGATATGAACTGTACGCCTCCTCGCTAAACTATCGTCATCGTAAGTTCTTATCCAGGTAGAGACCGATGGATCACATAAAAGCGCGCTATTTGACGCGCTCCTAGTCGATGGAGCGACAGTAGTAGTGGCACGCGCGATTGACGGACGTAATGAAACCGTCAATGCGCCGATTGCACAGCGAAGCAGGCCTCGACGGTCGATAGTCCCATCACCATTTCGTGACGAAGTTGCTGACAACGACAATGACGAAGAGCGCGAGGTAGAAGGCGCTACTAAGAATGCAACGCGGTGGTAAGCCTCTGAATTGCTCGAGAGGAAGGCAATGATTAGGAATAAGAAGAAGATCATGGGCTGTCGTTCTTCTCCCTCTCTCTCCCATGTGTGTGTGTTCTTCCCGCGGAGTCGTTTTGGACACAACGTCCGAAGGCCCACACAGTTTGTTTGTCCAAATAGTGACAGTGTTTGTCCAAATAGTGACAAAATATACTTATTGATAGTGACGTTTAGATTTCTTTTACTATTTTTTGCTTATTGATGAGAAGCGCGACTCATTTCTCCCTTCCGGTTCGTGGATTGTCCTCTTTTGGCTTCCCGCCGAGACGCTGAGCGAAAACGACTCCGCGGTTGGGACCGCCTCAACTCCTTTTAGGCCTCAAACAATAATTAAACAATGACGTCGCTCCTGAACACACATCCGCACTCAATGCTGCCGTCCTACCTCTCCGAGGCGTTCTCTGATCTGTATGCCCAGGACGGTCTCGTTGTGCTTGGTCGAGGACTCGGGTGGCTCGGCTTACTTTGCAGCTTTGTTCGATTTTATGGTGATACATCAGACGATGGCTACGCTGCAACCATCGAGGAAGACAAGATGGACGACAGCAATCGAATATGTCAACGAAAACCGCCTTTAGTATTTGTGCTAAATTTACGTGACGAGGAACGCAGTGTTCTACTCTCCACACTCTCCTCGTGGGGCACCCCCCCGGACGAACTGCCGCGTATAATTACCAATGAGGCTGGACAGTCGACGGAGCGTGCGGCATTGTATGCCAGAGGTGGGGTTTTTATCGTCACATCGCGGATACTGATTGTGGATTTACTACAGGGCACAGCTAAAGCAAGGGACATCGAAGGTCTGCTAATTGCGCATGCCGAACGTGTCGTTGGGGAGAAAAGCGTAGAGGCATTCATATTGAGAATATTCCGAAGTCAGAAGTATTTTATCTCAGTCTCCTCCACATCCAAAGAGGCCGATCCAGCTTGTAACAAATGTGGTTCACGCGGGGGATTCATCAAGGCATTTTCAGACGATGCCAGCTCACTTGTTAGCGGTAGCTTCGCCAAGATTGAAAAAGTTCTTAAGTCGTTACAGGTTCCACGTCTTTTTCTATATCCCAGATTCCACGCATCGGTGGCCGAGGAGCTTGAACGGAACCCTCCCACGGTTATTGAGTTACATCAACCCCTAAGTGAGTCAATGAAATCAATTCAAAACTATTTAGCAGCCTCGATACGTTCATGTTTGAGAGACCTACGACAGAAAAGTACCCTAGTTGACTTGTCATTTCTGTTCGATGCCGGCAATCGCAAGCGGAAACGGAAAAGTGACTCCACTGATATGTTCGGTCTTACTAATCTCACCAAGAGAACAAAAGAAGAAGGTATGAACGATTGGAAGTTTACGATACAACAGTGCATAGCTACCAACTTTTCTTTTATACTGAGTCGGCAGTTGGAGGGAGATTGGTATCGTCTTAGTTGGGATGTTAAACAGTGTATCAGTGACTTGAGGACTTTGAGTCAATTATTTCATCATTTGATCGAATACGGTGAGTGTTTTCGAGCTATTTCATGGGAAATCCGACAGAGACATGTTCTTTTGTTCACCTTTTCTCTATCCAGATTGTGTCCAATTCTGGACGCTGTTAATGGGGATAAAAGCGATGAGTGCATCAAGCAAGACCCAATCGTATTGGATGCTGCAGGATGCTGGGGAGAATCTGTTTAGAGTTGCGAAAGAAAGGGTGTTTCGTGTGATACAAACTCAATCCGCAGAGGGAGATACGCCAGTTTGGAGATTGAAGCCTGTTCTTGAGCACAAACCGAAGGAAAGATTGTTGTTGGAGGTATTGACCGAGATTGAAAGGAGATGGAATGGGAAACTTCGAAAGAGTCAGAGTGGAAATGGAGGTAGCTTGTCGTCGATTGTAGAGAATGCAAATGTGCTACTCATGGTGAAGGATGAGCGTGCTCTTCGATCCGTTAGAACCTACCTCACTTACGGGGGTAAGGAGAATCGAGCTGCGGCTCAAAATTTTCTTAACTACTTGGATCAAGTTCAGATCAAGGTTAAGTCAATTATTCGTACAGGAGGACACGACCTCGATTCGATGCCCACGGAACAACGTCTGCTTTACGAAGAACACAGCCGAGTGCATAATACTTTGTTCGGGTCTGAAAAGATGGACCAATACAGCAAGATAGTCGAGGAAGATCGCACCAGGCTCACGCAATGGAAGAAGAAGCGAAAGATAATGATCGAGGAAAAGGCTCGTGGTTCCGTAACAGCAGACGTAATTCGACACCAGGCATATTTAGACGAAGCAGTCGAACAGTCTAGAGGTAACTCAGGTATGGAGGCTGTGTTACAGATGAAAGATAGTGATCGAGAATCCTCCAATGAAGGATCTACTGGCTGGTCATCAGATGAAGACGAGCTTGCATATAAAGTAGAGCCAGCTGATGGACTGAAGTTGTTCATTCGAACATTTTCGAATGTTACGGAAGGCGAAGCGTCTCTAATACTCCAAGACATTCGACCCACCTATGTGGTAATGTATGACTCTGATCCAAGCTTCATTCGCACACTTGAGATCTTTTCCGCTACTATGACCAATTCTGGTGAGACGCAACCAACAACTATTCCAAAGGAAGATAGACTGCAAGTTTACTTCCTTCTATATGAAGCTAGTGCGGAGGACATAGTCTTTTCGTCGTCCCTAGACCGAGAGAAAGAAGCGTTTGACGCATTGATTGAACATCAGAAGAGAATGCCCACGTCGCTGTCATCCTTCAACAACTTTTCTACTACTCAAGAAATGCAACAATCATCAGGTTTTGGTGGTTCTTATTCTGGTGGAATGCTGCCACTGTCAATGGACACTCGCACCGGAGGTGGGAAACCAAAAGCCTCCAAGGAAAGACGAGATATTGCAGTGGACGTACGGTGAGTTGAAGATGAATATACTTGTGAAGAAGTATTTTGTCAAAGAATATAATTCTCGATTGCTCTCTACGTAATGTTTACAGTGAATTCCGTGCTGCTCTGCCGTCGATTCTTCACCAAGGAGGTATGCGAATAGCTCCGGCAACTCTTACCGTCGGTGATTTTATTCTTAGCAATATTCATTGTGTTGAGAGGAAAAGTATTAGTGATTTGTATGGATCGTTCAATAGTGGCAGGCTCAGAGATCAAGTAAAGGCAATGGTGAAGTACTACAAATGTCCTTTACTCTTAATAGAGTTCGATCCAGAGAAGAATTTTGCATTACAGAATTCCAACGAATTGGGTGGGGAAATTCGCTTAGATTCTATCACATCAAAGCTGGCCATCCTAACTATGGAGTTTCCAGCATTGAGAATACTTTGGTCTCGCTCTCCACATGAAACGCTGAAAATCTTTAAGAAACTGAAAAGAAATCATGAGGAAGTTGACGTTGAGAAAGCAATCGAAATTGGCAGCAACGAATCGCTAGACGAACTCCTTTTAGGAGGAGAGGATGGATACTATGACGAAGGAGATAATGTCCACGGGGCAAATGATGCTGCAAAACAAATGTTGATACGGCTGCCAGGGGTAAATGCACAAAATGCAAGAAAAATTATGAATGAATGTGACTCCATTGCAAATCTGGCCCTCTTATCGAGAGACGAGTTGAAGCGTATTGCAGGTCCTATCGCTGGACAAAAGCTATATTCATTTTTTCGCGAACGCCTTCCAAACTAGTATGAATACAAATTCAATAAAAATTCGTCTGAGTTATCAATTAACCCATGTTCTCAACTTTCAGTTAGTGCTCTCAATCCTTCATAGACATATCAATCTAGTCGCTTTACGCCAGTTTACTGCCCAATCCAAAGTTTCTTCGCCTCAGTCTTACCACTCCTCAACTTCTTCCAGGCTTCATGAGTCTCCTCAATAACCTTCGCTGCCTCCTTGGCATCCAGCCATTTTTCATCAAAGCCAAATCCATTCAGTGGCTTATCATCCGGTGTCTTGTACCACCTAAACCATTCTCGAATCCCATCCTTGACAGCAGCGGGGACATCGGTAATATCATTGTATTCCTTCGCAAGTTCATCATCGGTGGCAATAACTATGACCTATCCGTACGCGACGATGAGATTGAAAAAAAGTGAAAGCCAAACATGAGAATCGATACACATGTCAAAAATTGCATAATAATGATTTTACCTTCCAGTCCAATTCACCATCATCGATCATGGCAATGACTCCTAGTGGCTTCACCTCAACGACAGTCCCCATAGCCAACGCTTTTGACCCAATCTCCACAACGTCGATGGGATCATTATCCCCAAAGCACTTCAGCACCGGATGTTCTTCATTAGGATCCTCCCACGTTTGGGGAAGGCAGCCATAATTCCAGAAAATCGGACCGTGATAATCCCGTAGCTTCCCCTTCTTAATGTCCTGTGCGATGGGGTTGTTCGGTTCCTTCGTTGCAACCTCCATCTTTGCCTTTGTCATCTTTGGTATTTCAATGATGGCATTATATCCCTTCGCCGACTTAAGTGGGATGTCGTGCCATGGCGAGATTGTGGAATCACCCTCATTGAATGCAAGACGGAAGCTTTCGGTGGCCGTCTCTCCGATTGTCGCGGTAGAGTAGCTATTAAGGACGGTCGCGGGGATGACTAATCGTCGCGTCGATCGAGATACGGTGGACCATGCCGATGCCGTCACCGGAGCGAGTAAAAATGCGAGTGAAGTCTTCATCGTTGTGGAGGACGTCGTTCTTCTTGTGGATAGCGTTGCGAGTGAGGAGACGTGCCTGATTGTTGTCTTCAGCATTTGAGGTGTGGGGTCGTTGAAGGCGAGGTCCGGCTCATACGTCACCGCGGAGAGAGAGGAAGGGTTGTCGGAACGCGATGCCAAACTACCATCTCCTAGCCTCTCTGTTTCTCATCCTCAGCGGCAGTGGTGACAGCATCATTGCCTTCACGCCTGCTGCTTTGTCGTACAAGAAGGGTGGCGTTCAATATCTCTCGGCCGAACCTACTCCGAAAGCTATCGAAATCAATGATTCGCTACGGATACCGCAGACTTACAATGAAATGATACAGCAAATTTCGTCATGCATGTCAGACGCCTATGGGTGTGGTATGAGTCGACAGATCGTTCGTATCCTATTACCACGTGACGCATCGAGTCAACAGCTCGGATTAGTCTTTGAGGCAGAGGTCTCCACCTCTGATAGAACACAGGAGATCAAACTCGTTCCCACAGATGAATCGTGGCAGGGTGGGATAATGCAACTGTACAGAGCTGCTGCACCAAGCACACGAGATATCTTAAGTCGTCTATCACCCACCACCGCGACGACGGGTGTACCTCCACGAATCTACGAGGACCGATCAATTGATGAGTCTGGTGTTGATGGGATAGGTCTACTTTACACTCAAAGTCGGATGAATGGCGATGGTGATCAAAGAAATGGCGTTGCTGCTAGAGGAATAGATGTCAATAATAACAGAGAAAATTTCAGTGGAGCCTTTGGCTTTTTCGGAGATAATGTATCATTGCCAACGCTGTCAGAGAAAGATATGGCAATCTTCATCCAACCTACCCAGGAGGTTGTCGATGCCATCGACAGGCTTTCTACCAAAATAGTGGCGTCGTCGATATCAGCGACGTCACAACCGCTGATTGCGCTCCTGAATCCGCAATGGCGTAACGTCGACGATGCCTTGGACTCAGCGTCTAAAAGCGGTGGAATCGTCGGTGCATTCGCCTCTTTTCTCGGAGGGAAAGGATCAGTCCTCAAACGACTTGATGAGTTGGGCTACCGTCCAACCTACACTCTCGAGGGGTACGTATGCAAAGGTGGGAATGTACGCTTAATTAAACGATTTGACTCCGATTGGATTGTGTTTGCCGAAAATGATGATGGAGATGCTTTCGCACGTGTTGGTAGTATGAAAGACAGACCAACATATCAGGATGTAGAGAAAATGTTGGACGAGAAAGGAGTTGGATACAAGTACGCGAGAGACTTGGGAATGTCCCCTAAGCTGTAAAAAAAGTATGCACATTTATTATCATCACCGACCCTTAACTTGCTTGAAAGACTTTCTATGGATATTCTCGATCGCACCGTGTTTGTGTATGGCCTCAATATGATCCTTTCTACCAAATCCAAAATGCTGATCAAATCCGTAGAGCGGATACTTTATATGCAGGTCCATCATTATCATTTCATGTTCCACCCTAGCCATGATTGATGCCAATGCAACCGTGTATACGTGTTTATCGCCATCGACGAAGGGTCGGACTGAAAACGCTTTTTGCGTCTCAGCAAGGGCGGCCTCTTCAATTTCAACATGTTTTCTTTTAGAGGAATGTAGCTTGGGAGACAATCTACCGTCAACAACTGCAAAAGTCTCTTCAAATGGCAGTTTGCTCTTATCCGCAAGTACTTCGATAGACTCGGCAAAAGCAAATTGCGTAACGATTGCGAGGTTGAGTTCGTCAATCTCACTTGGAGATCTTTGCACTATTGACACAGCGAATATATTCGGATAGTAGTGGACTGTGTCGTATATTTCTCGTCGTAATTCAGGCGTAAGCTCCTTGCAATCGTTGACTTCGTTCAATACTCGCATAGCAGATTGAGAGACCAGGCACTCCGATGAAGACGTCGTACACCATAGGAACGATGAGAACGGCTTTAAAATGCAACAGCTCGCGACGACGACAGGTCCAGCGATACATCCTGCGCCTCCGGTATCATCACTACCGATAATGTAGCGATAACCTCGCCTATGGAGGTCTGTCTCGACCTTCAACAATTCATCAAGATTTTGTCGCTTTCTTCTCCCCCGAGCCACTCCAAGTCCAAGTTTGATTCGACACGATCTCAATACGATTCTCGGAATGAATGTCAAGGTCAATTGGCTCGATGGAATGGCATATACGTTTGCGGTCATGGGGATGAGAACAGCGACACCACGAACCATCATCATGAGGGCATGCAGAAAAGGATGGAACAAACAACCTCTTCATTAACCTTCACCTTTTATCTTTTAGGGATAATCGAGCATCGCCGACCGGACCTTGCGTTGAGTCTCCATTCAGTATTCGATGTCCAAGTCCTCATAAACTCATTGATCAATAGCCGAAGTAATGGCACTGTATGATGCCATTGGAAAGTCCGACTGGGATGAGGCAACCCTTGCGTGTAAACGCAACCCAATCGAGGCACAAACATGGGTGAGGACGGAAGAATCCAGGTTCCTCCCTTTACACTCAGCGTGTGCTCGCCGGCCCCCGGCGAGCTTTGTTTTTGATTTGATCGAAGCCTATCCCGAGGCCGTTCAAGCAAAGGATGACTCGGGTATGCTTCCTCTTCACTATGCATGTGGTAATCGCGCTTCGAAATCGGTGATTGCATTGCTGCTATCTCCTTATCCGCATGCAGCACAAGAGACAGATCCGCAGGGTATGCTTCCTCTTCACTACATTGCGCAATGGGGACCTAGTGAGGATGGTGCAGTCGAGTTGTTGATGAACGTATTTGCCGAGGGTGCGCTTATGTTGAACTTCGAAGGGAAAAGTCCATTGGACCTATGTCAACAAGCGAATTATGACGGTTGGGAAAAGATTTATGCATTGATGGAGCGTCATTATTACTCCAGTAGTAGAGGAGGAGGAGTGCCTCAAGAGATTAGTGCCAAATCTCCAATATCTTCCTCAGTATCACGTAGGGAGCGAGATAGGGATTCGAGAAAGATGATGCCTCACAGCATACCCAACGAACATGAGACACCTGCAAGATCTGTAGACGCTTTTTCTTTCACAACAAAACGTGCTGAAACATCGAGTATTCTCAGGAGTGCAAAGTCTCAAGAGGTCGAGCATTACCGTACAGGCTCTTCTAAACCCTCTTCAATATTAAGCAAAGAGCGAGCCGCGTCTTATAATCACTCAGACCAACTTGACAGACGTGACGAGGGATCTACTCCAAGACATCATAAAATTGAACATCGTGCAACAGGAGGATCTTATGAAGGCCTTACGCATTCAAGCTCTTCCCGTGAAATCAATATTGCTGCAATTGCAACATCTCACGTCAGTCCTCGTCATTTTGACATAGTGACGCCCCGATCATCTGGTCGTGGGAGTAGAAGTCCCTCCGCATTTCAGTTCGGACAAACTAATCCAAGATCACCTTATCGTGTAGCATTCGATTGTATGAACGACTCCAGCTCCCATAGTAATAAATTGAACCAACCAAGAGATCGACATCATCAATCGCTTGTGAAAATGAATGTGGAATATCTTGCAAATGAAAACATGGAACTACGAGAGGAGAATACACAGCTTCGTGCGAAGCTTGTCAAGATGCAAGAAGTACAACGTGAATGCAGTAGATTGTTTGGAGTGTTTGAGGACCTGGCAAAGCCATGACAAAAAGTCATCAAATGGTGCAGTAGAGATTAGCGTAGGTCAATCAAAAGTTAAAGGTGGCTCAGTTATTAGAATTATTTCGCCACCGCCTTATTTTCTTTCTTGTGTGCGTTGACCAATGCGAGCTGCTCGTCCGTTGGCTTCATCGCCGGGAATAGTAAAACTTCCTTAATATTGTTCTTATTCGTTAAAAACATAGTGAGTCGATCGATGCCAAGACCCCACCCACCCGTTGGAGGTAGACCGTGCTCTAAAGCAGTAATGAAGGAATCGTCCATGATCATTGCCTCATCGTCACCCTCCTTACCCTGCATCGCTTGTTCGAGAAAGCGTTGGTATTGAATAACTGGGTTATTCAACTCGGTGTATGCATTTGCAAGCTATGGTGACGTGAAACAGAGCAATAAGGAGATGAACATTACGCACAAAGTGAATAAACGACAGGACATTCATTGCCAGCACAGCTCCTCTCCTTGTCAAACGCTTCTCAGAAGTATGGATCAGATAAATAATACTTTCGTATGTCAAGAAGAGCATCGCCATAGAACACTCAGTGTCCTCAGACTGGTGCCAGCATCTATAGTCTCGTCACATCCATGTTATTTGCCTGCAGTCTCCTTCCCCACTCCCCTCTGAACAGATGAATGACACCCCACGACATATAAAACAGGCACGACATTTAAATAACCTCTCTACTCACCTCACGTCCACAGACGAAAAGTTCGAACCGTTCCGTCAACCCCTCCTTAGTCCTATGATTCTTTGCCAAGGGACTCATGATCTGGGGATGTTCGGTAATGAACGTGGGATGAACAATATTGTCCTCCAAAAACTCCCCTACCATAGTATCTAACATCCGTGCCACAGTTAACGGTGGAGTGCACTCCAGATCAAACTTTTGCAATATAAGCTCAAGCTTGGCCTCAATCTTTGGATCGTCAAATGAGGGTAGTTTTTCACCAATTTTCTCTTCAATACCTTCAATCATCGATATACGTTTGAATGGAGGGGTAAAGTCAATCTCCACCTCATCGGTATTTGGTTTGGGTTGGTACTTGATTTTATATCCCCCCGTAATTTCCTTAACCATCCCACTTAACATCTCCTCTGTCATGTCCATTAGATCATTATAGTCGGCATAGGCCTCGTAGGATTCGCATGTCGTGAACTCTGGGTTATGAGTAAGGTCGATGCCCTCGTTACGGAATTGTCTTCCAATTTCATACACACGATCGAGTCCACCAATAACGAGCATCTTGAGATATAGCTCTGGTGCGATACGCATGAACATTTCGAGTGATAGGTCGTTGTGGAAGGTTACGAATGGACGAGCCACAGCCCCTCCTGGGATCATGTTCATCATCGGTGTTTCTACCTCGAGAAAATGACGATCGTTGAAGTACTTACGAACATAGTTGATGATCTTGGCCCGACGTTCGAAGATGATACGATTCTCATTGTTAACGATGAGATCAAGGTAGCGTTGACGGTAGCGAGTTTCCATATTCGTAAAGGCATTCCCGTGATGTCCTTCCACTTTCTTGGGGAGCATGTGTAGGCATGGACTCAGTAGGACCATCTCGAACGGGAAGAGAGATAGCTCGCCCGTCTTCGATTTGCCGGCGTAGCCCTTAGCACCAATGATGTCCCCCCGTTTCACTGTCCGTGTGAGTTCGTCGAACGCGTCAGGACCCGAAGCATAGTCCTTGAGACTCGCCATTAGCTGGACCTTCGCACCATCCCCACGCACGTCGTAGAAAAGCAACTTACCCTGTCCACGGATCGAATAGACACGACCAGCGACCGATACGATCTTGTCATCACCTTCGACCTTAGTGCCGGCCTCCACCCCATCGAACGCGGCCACAAAGTCAGGGATGCGATGACTAATGTGGAATTTGTGTGGGTAAGGAGTGCCTCCAGCAGCCTCAATCTGCTTTACCTGCAATTCACGGTGGGCCTTGTACTGCGACGGATCAAGCTCCTCGTCGTCGACTGCGGTTGAGGCCTTCTTGGCTTGTTCTGGTCGTGAGGCCGCTTTCTCGGCCTTCTTGGCGTCCGCCGCCTCCTTCTTGAGCAGCTTTTTCAGAGCACTCTTGGACATGGGTTGACCATCCTCATCGAGGCGCACCTCTGCGAGGGCACCTTCCAGTTCCGTCGTTGTATCGTCTTCCATCATGACTTAATCGACGGTCCAAGTGGACAGCGCCAAAATCTAGATACATCTTGTACGTAAATATGGCAATGTAGGACGATATTGACTGTAGACGTTGAGAACTGCAGGGGAATTGATGGATAATTTGGGAGGAGAAGAATCGTTGTCGGCGACGGCGTCGTCGTGGCGGCGTTCGGCGGAGGATGATCGCGACCGAAGACGGGTCATTGATACGACTAATGACTTCAGTGAGGCGCCCGAGAATAGCGCGTCTCGTTCCAATCATCCTTCTTCTCGCTCCTTAGTAGTTCTAGCATTTCTATTTATTCTTGGAATTGCATTGTCTCACGCCGTGGCATCGGGCTATGAAAGCACGAAACGGCCTCTGGGAACGGAGACGAACAATATTTCTTCTTCAAATGACAAACGCATTGTCAATGAGAAATCTGAACAAAACCCCCTTAGTACTACGACCCCAGCTGACGAAGAAGAAAAAATGGAAGGCATAACTACAGCTGTTTTAACAAGGGCGTCTCAGTTATCTGTTCTTATTGCACAATTGGATGCGAGCGATGTTGTGGAGGTTTATGTCGTTACTAGATTGGCGCATTTATCAAATATGGGCTCTAAAGTAGGTGCGGGGAGCACTGGGGGGAACGGCAATGGAAAGATTCGGAGAATTCTCGATGAGAGTAAAGCAGCTAATTCCAGCAAAATTGCTGTGGAGCCAAAGACCGTTGTTTCGGAATCAATGAGATCATCACCACAAGTATTGTCAATGTCGGGGGAGGGTAATATCAATTTACCATCAGGACCAGTTCGAATACACAAGCCGGCGTTGGCATTCCGCTATCGTCCACGTGTTGTGTCACATGAAGAATTTTCATCTTCATCATCATCACCGCACGAGCATCGTAAATACTTTGAGCTCACTTTAGAATATGGACCAGAACGCACCGGCGCCACCAGAACTTTCGAATCGTTACCTGTTATACAGATGGATACAGAGCTAATGGCTGAGGCAGGTAATGATGATTTTGGAAAATTTGCTACATGGTCAAATGATGGACGGGTTTATTATTCAACACACATTTCCGACGAATGGTCCGATGCTTACTACATGACTTCAATTACGGGTGTCGTTGTCGAAAAGATTATCCAACGTGCAGCGGAATATAACAACAAACGACCAAGATATCAACCGTTCGAAGTTATTTCAAAGCCCTCTGGCAAATTGCTTCTGAAAAGTTCTAGCGCCGATGATTTCGTGTGGGAAATGTTTCATGATTTGGCAGATTTGTATGTAGAGATTGATCCATTGCTGGTACCTGCACGAGGGAGGGTGCAGTTTTATGTGTCCGATCCAGATGAAAATGAAACTAACGAACAAGAGGGTGATCAACGAGAGAAATTAATTGGGGGCGATGAGACTAATGGGGGCGACAAGTATTCTAAAACCAAAACGAAAGCAATGAATCCAAATGTGCAAATGGTCACGGGCACACTGGAAGCATCTCGTGCTGCGGTCTTCTATGAGAAATTTGCTAACTGTGCTAGCGCCATTAAAACAGGTAAGATTTGACGACCGGGGGATTTATTTTACTTCTTCTATGCTTTGCTCAACTTGCTCATTTTCTCTGCTTTGCTTAGGTGACTATTCTATGTATCTCGCGCCGACCTCTGCGCCTACAGCATCAGTAACTGAAGAGTTCAATGTAACAGCACATCAACATCGACAGTTCTCATCCTCAGAAAAGACACAATCATCGTTAGCACCCTTAGCCGAAATTGATTGGTTGGATAGTTCAAACAATATCACAAATAATATAACACCAAAGACAGGAGGAAATGACGACAAAAATGATGACATTTCCGACATCTCTCGAATTAGTGGGGATACATTGATGAACTCTACTGAAATTGCCGAAGATGGGAATACATTGGATAAAATCGACAATTCTACAATCGTAATCGACGGTGATGGCGACAACGCTGTAGAACCAGTAGAAGATGCAGCTGATGCAGCGATTGAGGCTGCCGAGGCAGCAGAAAATGCTGTCTTAGTCGTTCAATCGAACACTACCTCTGCAGCCGACACTGCAGCCGCGACTAGTGAAGCAGCAAAAGCGGCCCAAAAAGCAAAGGAGGCGAGTGTTGCAGCTAGATCAAAGTCTTCCGCAGAAGCCCTTCTTAGTGGAGATGGTGTGCTAATGACTTCGGTATTGTCAAACTGTTTCAGCGATCCTAAATACGGCATACGGGTAAAGGAAGTTAAACGCCTCGATGCAGTGCATGTTGATCGAAATGAATTGATAGAGGATGACGATCATGGCGTTGAAAGGAAGGACTTGATAATTGCATACATTTACGTCGATGGAAACGTGTTCTTCCGCCTGAATCTGACCTCGCCATACTGGGGTGTCTATCGATCGTTGGAAACTGTGCCGCCACCGCAACTACACCCTGAGGGAAAAGGTGATGTCGTTGACTGGACTATCTTCTTCCTTATTCTGTCGGGAACATTATTCGGTATATTGGTCATGTTGCATCAAACAAACATAGTGGTCATAGACAAAAGGTTGCGTTTTCGGCGTTTCTTCCACCCTACGAAGAGCGATTCGGATGCTATATTCGTGTTGGACTGGGAGAAGCTAAAACTCGCTGGTAAAGGCGGTGGATTTCCACATGCAGACCTATTCTTAACTTTGGAGGCTATCCCTGAGAGCATGGGTGGCAGCAGGTCTAAATCACCCTCTGATTTATACCACGATCTACCGCAATCACCTTTGAATGAACAAGATGGGTCGATTGATTTGGAGTTGGCGCAATTTCGATCATCAACTCAACACATTGTCTCACCAATTATGAGGGCCAGCTTATCGGACTTTGATCAACAGTTACAGTTACATCCGATGCAACATTCAGAGCAAGAACTACCATCGAGTCTTAGGAGGAAGAGGGACACACCGGATCTTGTAGAGAGACCATCCTCAAAGACAAATACAAAAGTCTCATACCCAAAACAATCCCCGAAGAGAGAGGCTAAATTGTTGTACTTAAGCTCTCCACCCATGGATCTACCAATCGTCAGTGATACACCCCCACCGGAGTTGCCGAAAGGACAATCGAGTTATCAAACGCCGCCATCCGGAACATTAATATGTTAAGCTAAGGGTAGACATAGTTGCACAAAAATATCAACGTATGTGTCTGTGTGCGACTTCAACGCGATGAAATGTTCTCCTCTAAAAACTTCTTGAGCAGCGGCGGCATTAAGATAGTGGATGTTCGTTCCAGTATCACTGTAGTGGTGATAATTTCCGCTTGTGGCCCAGAGAGGTTGATTTCTTCAACAGCATTCGTTGAAATGTCATTTAGTTGTCCTCCTTTCGGTTCGATCGGATTGAGCAATTGAGCCTTCCTTGCCTCTTCCTCTGCGCTGGAATTTTGCAGCTCGAGTGCCTCCTTCTTGCGCTTTTTCTCTGCTGCGGCCAGATGAGTCGATGATAGGAAAGAAAGAAGAGGAAGGGATCGTCTCCGAGTCGATTGTGCACCAGGAATACATCCAGACACGACGGATTCGATGTCAGATTCAAATATCATCTGCTTCGTCACAACATCATCCGTCGTCGATGCTGCATCATCATCATCATTGTCATCTATCGTTAATTTTGGAGGCCGTCGCCGTCTTGTTCTACAACGGACGGCCCGACGTTCAACAGTTTTCATCTCCACCACCACTACCTCTTTGAGACATCACCACTTGTTGGTGAGGGACAGACCGAGGGACCCACGGCGGGAAGGGTGACGATGGCAGGGGCTCTTCGGCGTGTTTGCTCGACCATGACGGTGATTGACAGTACTCTAGGCTTTAGTAGTAGGATTTAAGCTGTGAATTTGAGATCGCCGCCCCATCATGATTGATTCCCGAATATTATTTGCACGTCACTTGAATCAATTGACGAGGATAACATGCGGCAGTCGTCATTGTGGTGGTGGCAGCATCACTGTCACTCCATTATTTTTAATGAAGAGGTCATCCTCGTCGGATTCTGGATACATGAAAGGACAAATTCTCGACTACGCCATCGATTTGCGTAAACATTCTCGTCCAGGCAAAGAGATTGTCAGCCCGTACGAAATTACTCTGACTGAAACACTGCATGATTTTTGGCAGGCGTCATTTCACACACAAGACAGGATACACACGTCGACGCCGTTTGCTCGTGCTCTCGGTCTTCAAGATCGAGTGATGCCATTTAGCTTGGTACTCTTTTTAACTGGTGCGATGAGCCATGAGGATGCTGCCAAAGTTCAGGTCGGATTTGGGAGGTGCATATATCATTGGCCTGTGTTTTCGGGAGATACTGTGAAGAAGACGTTCAGGGTCGAAAGAGTGAGGAACACAAGTGATGGTAATCATTCCATCATCAACTTTAAGTGCATGTTGGTCAACCAACGTGGTCGGTTGTGCATGTCGGCGGACAAGCGTCTTTTATTTGAATTCCCCGTGCCCGAGTCGACGGTGACCATCCCCCCCGGCGAGTTAGAAGCATCTCAACTATTCCGCGATCACTTACTCTCCAAGTCTCAGGTAATGGTTGGAATGGAAAGTCACTCTCACACTCGTCTACAGGCAGGGATGCTTATCCTGCACACTCTCGCTCGGTCAATTACCTTTGCACAGTCGCAACAGCTGGCGTCTTTAGCACGGCTATCACACGAACGTCACTTTGATGTACGGAAGTATGACGTGAAGACCGAAATATACGTCCCTGCAGGATTGGTTCTTGGTCTTGTTGTTTCGTCGTCTAATCGTGATTTTCATGAATCACTTCATGAGGAAATCGTCAATGTGACCTACGTTCATCCATTGCACCCAGACGATGTAGTGAGCTCATTCTCATACATTACCAAAGTAGATGCAAATTTGCCTAGCGAGCTAGAGTGTGTTTCGGTACGGACAATCGGTGTGAAGAATAGTACAATGGATGGAATAGACATTCCTATTGAGCTCTTATTGACTGATAAGACATATACCAAAAATGTTGATGGTATATGCAAAATGCTATGTCCAAAGTTGATGAACAAAATAATTGCTGTGGTTGATAGACAGATCATCAGACAATCAAATCGAAGCGAAGTGTTCCTACTGTGAAAAAATTTAATGACATCAACATTTGTCATGGACAATTGAAATTCATTTAGTCCAGGACGTCCTAGCTTAAACATGCTATAGCCCCTTCATTCGCTTTACTTCGTCTCAGATATCTTAGAATTAAGCTTCTCCTTGTCGGCAACATCCTCATCACCAGCCTGAAAGTGATCACTATCAACAATATACCGTAACAGTTGCAGCGTTAGTCGATGCTCCCTTTCCTTATCCCGTCGTAGCAACTTGTGCAGAAGACTCGTTTTGTCGATAGCCTTGCCATTCCTATTACCACGGACAGGAAGTGCAAGTCCTAGCGCACGCATCTCCTCGTCACGACGATTCCATGCCTTGTCTCTCTCACTCTGCGATTGTCCATTATTCTTTTGTCGACGGGTCGAATTACAAGTTGTACCATAACCTGTAGATGGGACAACAATGGGGTCTGTGGAGTGTAAGAATTTGCAAGACGCTCCAAGGCGGCAATTACCGCGTCGGTAATGTCTACATATCCTTTTTGGTGGCATTACGGGATCCGTGGATGTTATAGTAGTTTCCGTCATCGATGTTGTGGTGGTGGCGGTGGATCTTAGGTGTACGTCTTTTGATGTAGAAGTTGCTTCCTCAGTGGAAGAGGAGGAATCATAGCCTGCCAGGAGCGACGACAGTCCTCCAATTCTACAACCGTCATGGTCCTCGTCGGCATTCTCATTGTTGCTAATGGCTTTCTTCGTTTCCACACCTCCCTCATCACCATCATGATCATCCCTCATTCTCTTGCGAGAGGATACTACACTCCCCACAACTTCCTTGTCCTCCCTCCTCTCCTCCCCTCCCTCTACTGTACTGTTCTTCTGTCTTGGAAATCGTCGTTTGCGTTCCTCGATCCACTCTTTTACATCGTCAGGATGATTCCCCACACATATACGGAATTTCTGTGGTCGCATTCCTGGAGCTGACACGGTGATTGTTTTCAGTCCACGTCCTGCATACTTTTGGACCATTTTAGGATTGACGCCTTTCTTATGCGTCGTTGTGTCGATCGACTTTTCGTCGAGAGTGCTTTTAGTAGTTGTAGCAGCAACGAGAGGGAGGTGAGACTGCCGTAATGATGAAGCTGCATCCCCGTTTTTGATTTGACAGCAATGCTTTCTGCCACCTCCGCCACCACCACGATGATGCTGATGATGTTGTTGTGGTCTTGGTGGAGGCGGAGGAGGAGGCGGATTGGCGTAGTTGTTCGCGTAGTAAGGGTACGAAGAGTATGGATCTTGGTGCATCATTAATTGCGGTGCTCCTCCTCCTTGTTGTTGTTGTTGCTGCTGCTGCTGCTGCTGATGTTGTTGTTCATAATAGTAATTCTGCTGATGTTGGTAATTATACTGAGAAGGAGGAGAATATGCACCCTGATAAGACTGGTAATGTTGTTGCTGCTGTTGCTGAAAATATGTCGGTTGTTGATGTTGTGACGTTGCTTGCATCAGCGATTGTGGAGGCATCGGCGGCGTTACAACTGGAAATTGCATTAGTGGCCGTGGCGGTGGTGGCGGTGGAGGTGCATGAGATCCCGAGACGTTGTATGGCGATTGTGAAGGCTGTAGAGGTATACCATGATTATTATTTGTCATGATGGGTACGGGTGAGTGAGGGAAAGGCGGTCGCGTTACCTTCGAACCAAAAAATCAACTCCAAACTCAAACGTTCTCGTGCGACCCTGTCATTCCCTTGCTCCCCCGCAAGCCACGCTGAGACCCATGACCATCGCATGTGCAACACGACTCCTACGAGCCTTGAAACTCACGAGTACGCAGCTATGCCAACACTCCTATAATCTCGCAGTCTTTGGCGAGAACTCTCTCTGCTTGAATGCTTACGCAAAGCTACTTAGCCTGGACGAAATAATAACACAGGCACAGCAATCGAATGAGCGGATACAGAATGGCAAACCAAAATCTGATCTAGATGGGATACCGGTGACGATAAAAGCGAATATTGCCGTGGGAAAGTATTGGGAATTGCCCAACGCTTGTTCAAACATTTTGAGTCTAGGTAAAGGTGCTGTCCGACATGTTAATCATACAATTGACAGCAGCAGCAACAACAAAGAAGAACACAGTTTAGAAGATTATGTATATGAAAGTGACATTTCTAGGATACTTCTCAGAGATTGTGGTGCAGTGTTGATTGGAATAACTAATATGGATGAATTTGGGATGGGGAGTTTAGGGACAAACAACGCACTGGGACAAAATGCAACAACAATTCTAAACAGAGAAGAAAGACTATACCACCCACACACCTACAACCCCATTCCGTGGTTGCAACGCATAGCTTTACTGGATAATTTTCAACAACAGCAGCTCCTTATTGGAGATGTAATAGATGATGAAATTTGGTTAAAACGTATCCTTAATTCAACCTCCAGCAATCCGCACGGGATTCGTGATGAAAAGTCACTTTCCAAGTTACTCGAGGAGGTTCAATATTGGACCTGTGGAGAAAATTTTGAACAAACACACAGCCTCAATGATGACTCTCCTCTAATATCACCAGGGGGGTCATCATCTGGGGCTGCAGTGGCTGCATATCATGGATCATGTCTCCTTTCCATTGGCACAGATACTGGTGGGTCGCTTCGACTTCCCGCTGCATGGACATCAACAGTTGGGTTCAAACCAACCTACGGTACGTGGTCCAGATATGGTGTCATAAATTATGCGAGTTCCTTGGACACTGTGGGCTTCGTTGCTAGAACTACTGAGTGTGCAGCGATTGCCTGGAGATGCTTACGGAGTAGTTTCCATGCTGATGAGAGTAGATGGAATGGACAATTAAGCCGTGATTCGACAGCCATGGTGTACCATGTGAACAAAAAGACAAGCAAGAATGACGATCGGTCCTTCTCTGAAATAGAATCGAAACCATTGGTAAATATTCGAATTGGTATACCAGCTGCCTTTTCCCTTGAGGAAACACCACCTCACATTGCAAGCGCTTGGTCTGAGAGTGCTTCAATCCTTCAGAATGTTGGTGGCGCGATGCTCGTGGCTATTTCTGATTCAAAGTTGTCATCCGAATTGATCAAAACGGCCCTAGCGAGTTATTATGTTTTGGCCTGTGCCGAGGCTTCATCTTATTTGAGTCGGTACGATGGCGTGAGGTATGGAATGAATGTGGACTTTAATACAGATCCCCCAGAAAGTTCTGATTTCCACAGTCTCAGTGATATGTCAATACCAGAAAGGCGAATTTCGACCACTCGAGCGTATGGATTTGGAGAAGAAACACAACGTCGTATATTGGCAGGAACATCCATACTCTCGTCGGATCGTTTTCACACTCATTACGAAGCGGCAGCATTAGCCAGAGCAATGCTATCTCGGTCATTGAACAGTGTTTTTCGACCCTTGTTAGATGACAACGGGGATGGTGTTGATGTCATCCTAGTTCCCACTGCGCTTACATTTCCGCCAAAATTGAGTCCAATCCGGGACAACGGAGTTGAGATGATGGACCCGACAGCTGCATTTGCAAATGATGTGATGACTATACCAATTAGTCTTAGTGGACTTCCTTCAATTTCTGTGCCTGCTAGTGGAAAAGTTACTGTTGAAGGAGCTTCACCGATAGGAATGCAAATTGTTTCGTCAAGAGGATCAGAAGATCTTATTCTGAGGGTAGCCAACGTTCTGGACAGATGTTGAATCCTGTAATAATAGTAATAGATAATCCCCACAATGAATGATTTCTTCCTACCTACAGACTCCGAAGGGAGACCAACAGAGGGTAGGGACAAGCAAACAGGGAAACAAAAAGATTCTCCGTCTGAGACTCGAACTCAGGATGCTTGATTCAAAGTCAAGAGTGATAACCACTTCACTAACGGAGACCTATTAAGTATATGGTCGAAATATATTTCTATTTCTAAACGTCGTGCGTAGGAATTACTATGGCGCCGCGATCATGATGTAGCCTCCGATGAATGGGAGTAATGATATCAATCGCTTGAGCTCCCTCCTTCCTCGGGGAGGTGGTGGTCTAATCGCCATGAAGAAAGAAGCAGCTCCTGACGTTAATGACGCTGGTGGTAGCAGTGGTGGCAAGAAGAGGAGTTTGCTGGGTCTTGATCGTCCGCACAATCGCGATGGCAACAATGATGATAATGATCGTAGGATTCGGCGTCTTCCGCCACCTCAGCAACAACAGCATCAGCGGGCGTACCGGAGACATGACGACACGTCGTCGCACCCTGGTGGCGTTGATCGAGCTGCGATCTTACGTGCCGAGGAGAGGAGGAAGCGGGATAAGCATTGGCGGACGGATAAAAACAATGGTGGTCGTAACGAAGGAGGTCAACATATGCAACAACATGGAAGACGAGATGAAGATTACTACAGCGGACACCGTGACGTCAATGTTACTCCCTCTACTCACGCATCGCGTACGCCTTCGATGTCTCGATTCGATGACCGCGACAATCACCGAGGCAGTACGAGTATCGATGGTCGGGATCAACGGTGGAGTCAGCAGCAGCAGCAGCAGCAAAATCGGCATCAATCTACACATCCCTCATCGTCGTCAGCAAAAGCATCATCGTCGTGGGAAATTGAGACGCCTCAACCCATAAGGAGGAATGCGGATGATGTGGAGGATCGTGCAATGCGTAGATACTCGTCGTCGTCATCATCATCAATGCAACGCACAAGCGGCGTCAACAGTAACCGGATAGCACACGGTGACAACAGTTATGATGATGATCCATTTGATGAAATGCATGGTGATCTGGGGCGTCGTCTACCACCAGATCAGATCACTGAGAACGACGATGACGATAATGAATTTGATCGTCGGTTTTACCTCGCCGAGGACGACGAATTTGCTCAGGGGGGAGACGGCGGAGGTGACGTGGTGGATCAAAGTCGGTTCCTATTTGAGTCAGATAAAACACGTGCACGCGAGGCAGAAATGTTTCGTCGTCATGCTGCAGCCGGCGGGTTAGTGGCCAGGCAGCAGGGGAAACAGCCACGGCAAGAGACAATGCGACAGGCACGTCAGTCGGCATTGGACAAGGATCAACGAACGTGGGAAGAAAACCGGCTGCTATCGTCGGGGGCGGCGTTACGGTCGGAGGTAAAGCTTGACTTTAATGGTGATGAGGACGACCGGCGCATTCAGCTTTTGGTCCATCAGATCCAACCTCCCTTCTTGCGGGATGGGAGGGCAAAGTTCTCGGTCATCAGGGAATCTGTGCCAACGGTGAGAGATGCTACCAGTGACTTTGCAAGGATGGCTCGCGATGGTAGCGTAAGTATTGAAATGCATCGTATCTAATTATATGGCAGTATTGCGTTTGCGTTCGGCTGACGCAAAGACTTTTTTTCATGACCAGGTCACCCTCCAGAGGCTGAGGGAAAAGAAGGAGAGAGGAGGTATGCGTCAAAAGTTCTGGGAGCTTGGAGGGAGTAGGATGATGGCGGCGATGCGGGTTAAGGAAGTGAAGGAGGGGTCAACGGATACTGGGATTTCGGACGATGTCAAAGTCAAAGAGCAAGAAGAAGGTGATGACGGAGGTGAGGTGGATTACAGGTGGGTGCACACTTGGTTTCGTTCAGTCATCATGATGTGATGATCTTCGTTCGTTCATTGTATTAATCTCTCTTGTTGTATTCCACACGATAGAAAATCAACTGGATTTGCTACGCACATGAAGAAACCGGGTGGGAAGACCAATTCGACTATATCGGAATTTGCTCGGACAAAGTCGATACGTGAACAGCGGGAGTATCTACCGGCATTTGCCGTCCGCGAATCCATGCTTCAAATCATAAGAGAAAATAATATAGTGATCATTGTGGGAGAGACTGGATCTGGTAAAACGACACAGCTCACTCAGTACTTAAGGGAAGAAGGTTACTGCGATTTTGGAATAGTCGGATGTACTCAACCGCGACGTGTCGCCGCCATGAGCGTCGCCAAGCGTGTAAGCGAAGAGGTGGCGGCACTGGTGAAAGAAGCCGGTAAACGAGAACTGAATGACGAAGTAGATGGGCTCGGTGGTACAGTTGGCTATAGTATTCGATTTGAAGACCAGACGAACGATCACACGGTGATTAAGTATATGACAGATGGTGTACTTCTACGTGAATCATTACGCGATCCTGATTTGAATAAGTATAGCGCTATCATTATGGATGAGGCACATGAACGTAGTCTTAATACCGATGTACTCTTTGGTGTCCTGCGTAAGGTCGCTGCGCGACGATCTGATCTCAAGCTGATCGTGACGAGTGCCACGCTGAGTGCCGACGTCTTCTCAGACTTTTTTGGGGGAGTACCCATCTTCCGAATACCCGGGAGAACGTTTCCTGTAGAGACATATTTTTCCAAATCGGTACAGGAGGATTATGTGATGGCGGCGGTAAAGCAAACTTTGCAGATACATTTTAATAGCCCTCCTGGAGATATATTGATTTTCATGACAGGGCAAGAGGATATTGAGGGAACATGCACTGTCCTTGCAGATAAAATGAACAACTTGGGAGATGAAAATACAAAGCCTTTACTCGTGTTGCCTATGTATAGTCAATTACCTGCTGATTTGCAAGCAAAGATTTTCGATGCGGCACCGGAAGGGGTACGAAAATGTATTGTTTCGACTAATGTGGCGGAGACGAGTCTTACAGTTGACGGCATAAAATATGTCATTGATTCTGGATTTTGCAAACTTAAGGTCTATAATCCAAAAATCGGTATGGATGCGTTAAATGTCACTCCAGTAAGCAGAGCCAATGCCAACCAGAGATCAGGAAGGGCAGGTCGAACAGGTCCCGGGTTTTGTTTTCGATTGTACACAGATCGGCAGTTTCGCGAAGAGCTCATGGAGACGGCAGTTCCTGAAATACAAAGAACTAATCTGTCAAATGTCGTTTTACTGCTGAAATCATTAGGGGTGAAAAACTTGTTGGACTTTGATTTCATGGACCCTCCTCCTGAAGATAACATTATGACGTCCTTATACCAGCTTTGGATCTTGGGTGCAATAGATAATACAGGAGATCTAACACCATTGGGTCGACGTATGGCTGAATTTCCATTGGACCCGCCGCTGAGTAAAATGTTACTTTTTGCTCACGAACAGGGAGGATGCTCATCAGAGGTTCTCATTATTGTCAGTATGCTCAGTGTTCCATCTGTGTTCTTTCGCCCGAAAGACAGAGAAGAAGAAAGCGATGCGGTCCGAGAAAAATTTTTTGTTCCCGAAAGCGATCACCTTACTCTATTGAATGTGTACCTCCGTGCAAAGCAGTACAAGTTTGACGCAGAATGGTGCACGAAGCATTTCATACATTCAAAGGGGATTCGTAAAGCACGTGAGGTGCATGCTCAAATGGTGGATTTGATGAAGCAACAAAAGCTCGAGCCTCGGAGCTGTGGAGGTTCTTGGGACGTTGTGCGTAAGGCTATCTGTTCTGCATACTTTTACAACAGTTCCAAGATCAAAGGTATAGGCGAGTATATAAATATGTTGTCAGGAATTCCCTCGTCACTGCATCCGTCGAGTGCATTGTTTGGACTTGGCTACACTCCGGATTATGTTTGTTATCACGAATTGATTAGTACATCGAAAGAATACATGTCTTGTGTCACTGCAGTTGAAGGGGAGTGGCTGGCAGAACTTGGTCCGATGTTCTTTTCCATTAAAGAGTCATATGAGAGTGCCCTTCTACGCTGTCAGCGTGAACGGATTGATGCCGCAAATATGGAAAAGGAGATGAAAAAGAAAGAAGTGTACGAAGATAATGAGCGCGAGAGCATGAAAAAACGCTCAGAGGTTCGAGGTACAACACAAATACTAGCTACTCCTGGTAGATTGGCCAATTCTACACCTAAGTTTTTGCCAAAGAAGAGAGGGAGACTTGGATTTTAGGAGTCGTTTATTCAGCATAAATTGTAAGCATGATTATTTGCATAGTCATGGTTTCTACAAAACTTCTTTCCATTGGATCTTCTTTCTTTCACATTTTGTCACCATAAGGTATTCCACTTGTCTCCTTTATTGATCATGATCTGACTCATAAAAACAGTACATTTGAAAATTTAGACACGACTCGTTGAAATTACTTGGATAGAGAAGGAGCAATAGAGGGAGATGAGAAAGCTTTCGAGAATTGTCTAGAATTTGAATCCTCTGAATGAGCCTGATAAGGAGAAAAAGAAATATGGGAGAATGAATTATGATTTGGAAACGCAGGAGGAATTGATTTGGAAATGCAGTTTTACTTGCTTATCGAACATTGAAGCAATAAATATTATGTGACAACAAATCGACAGGTCAAACACGACATTATCCATACTGTCCTCGAAGGAAATTGGTCCGCTGACTTTATTCTGTCATTATTTCTGTTAGGGGAGGACAACATCGGAACAGGACGAGACAGAACCAAAGTGCAACAGTCAGGGAGAATGTACGTCAAGTTGAGATAGGGACAAGACTATTTCGGAAGACCTCGTCCCTACGCATATAAAATAGTCGAGGCTTCAATGAAAAAGAGGGAGTCAGATAAGAATGAGAGTAGCAAGTACGAAAGAGGCAGAGGTTGTGTATGATGGTCAGACAAGAGACAAGAGAGGAGCAAACAGTTAGAGAATTACTGGAACAATTGAAAGAGGGGGTGCACGGTTAAGTTTCTCAGGTGAAAGAAGATAACATCATTCACCTAGGGTGTGAAAATGTGAACAAATTTAAATGACCCAAGAGACATCTTCAGAGACCAACTAATCTTGCAACTGAAACAATGGAGAGCACCAATGAAGAAATAATACTGTTTGCCTTGCGGACTTGAATGAAGATATCTACACGGGTCAACGAGCTACTAATGAAAGAACCAACTCACAAATCGACAGGGGAGCCCCAGCCATTCATTTTACAGGGTCTCATCCAATCGTTGGAACTTTTGCAATTCCTGGTATTATATGCACCAACTCTTTCCTCTCATCACACGATACGAGTGTGGGAGATCATAGATTCCAACTCCACAACTTTTACGCCAATACCAATAGCATCATGGGAACAGAATATCCAAACAGTGCAACCATCTGGCATAGCCCTGCGATGCGACATTCCAAGGATACGGAAGAAATACATTAAGCTACGCAAGAAGCGACTGAAGTGGCATAGAATTGAGAGAAGTTGAAGATATTAAGTGATCATCAGACATCAGACGAAAATGTCTCAAGAAGCTAGCACCATTTGCCAGTTGGGATCGGAGAAGAAATGCAGCAAATTCTACGACGCAAACAACTTCTGTCAGAAGACTCCGACTCTACAGAAGGATCCTTCCTTGACTTCAAGCACGGTAAACTAATGAATCACAGTGATTTAAAAAGGCATGCAAAGGACAAGCGGTACGACTCCCCTCCCAGCTGGGAAGTTAACCCTTTGTTCACCAGGGTTAAGAATCACATTAAGATATGTCAGGCAAGGTTACAGTTAAAGGTTTTAGAAAAGACGGCTCCCAAAGACGACATCTGCAGTCGTGTTATGACATGGCACAGTGCTTAGAAGCCAATCAGAGAGAATTGGACACAGGGGGAGAGGTATTGTACGCGACAAGCTATCAACGTTACAAAATGGCTCATACAGCACCAATATTACAAAATGATAGACTTTTTAGTGATTTTGCTACTCAGCTAACACACTCCAGAGGTCAAGGAACTCATCTTCCCTGAATTGGAGATGGTCAGTGATCCGAAAGATGAGCTGGCTCTTCGGACAATCTTTGGTCAGAGTAAGACATCCTTTGGTGGAATGACAGTCGATCCGTCAATGCGAATAGGTCAAGGCGCTACTGCAGCACCCTCATGAACCTGAGAAACTGGCTGCCTTGTTGCTGAGCGTTGATGATTCGGACCTGTCGGGGTAACCGGCCAAATGTTTCTGGTATTTGATGTCTTATAATTCTGGACTTACAATCCCAAAAAAAACGACGTCAAACATAGAAATTCTATGCACCAAAATCATCGAAATTCTAAGCAATTGGGAGGTGAGCAGCATATCAATCAAGCCTATCAAGCGTTTCAGATGAATGTGGGCCTGGGAGGCAACTTTTCGATCGTCTCAGCCCACGGTTGGTTTAGTAACCTAGGTATTTCAGATGTTCGAAGTCACTCTACAATCAGCAAAGAATACGACATCCGTCAACAGGCTGTTACCGACAATACATTAAAAACGACGCCTTATGCACGACAAGATTTGATTCACTGTACTAAGCAGTCGATGAGCCAATCTTCATGTGAAGGATCTGGGTAATAAAGCCTCAATCAATATATATCAAACAGTCGAAAATCAGCCACGACCAATGACTAGAGACGATGCGCATGTGGAGTGAACTAACAAATATGCAGTTATACTAAGGGGAAGGATTGGACTCTGAGTTAGCGGCTGAACAAACGTGCAGATAAGCTTTTTGACGAATTAACATCAATTCAATAGCTTCTCCGACAGAGACAATTGAAGAAGACAAGTCTTCAAAAATTTCGACACACCTTAAAATTAAGGATGGTAGAACAACTGCCCAACATGAGGCAATATTATCAGAAATTTTGGAGTGTGCTTATGTTGTCTAGTTCAATCGCACTGGCTTCAGTTGGATACGTTTTGTATGCCTGCTATTCCTCAGTTGTTCGCAAGGTACTTAAGCGACTCCCTTCCAAAAATGATGGTTGGGATGGCGACAAGAATTATGCATTATTCGATGATAAAATGAGGGTTAGGGGGCACGGAGCAGCAATGGAGTTTTGTAGTGGCGGGATATTTTTTGTTTGGAGGAATGGGGTGCTTAGCTTCTTGCCTTTCCTTTTGTCTCACACCGCCTTGTCTACAATATGTGTAGCAAACAAAGGCACAACAAGTTTTTATCATATGGCTATATAGTATTATCACATGGTATAATAAAGTACGTTTGTGATACTATCGTCCAGTTTGTTTAGCGCCAAAAAATGCAGCTGACGCTTGATTTTTGACATTGAGCGATAGAGTGACAATAATTGAGGTAGATTGTGTCGCGTTACAGTGGCCGCTCTGAATGGCGGCTGTTCATAGATGAATGAGGCGGGCAGACGGTTCACCCATGGTTGCCTTGTCTTGTGGGGGTTTTGACTGTAAATTTTCTGGTCCAAACTTTTCACCCAGAAAATGAAGTGTTCTCCTCCTCACAGATGTTGCGGGAATCAGTACTTAGGATTCTACGGCCTGTGGTACGGCACACATTTTTTTCAGTCAAGTGTGTCTATTTCTTGTAAGAAGACAAAAACCGCCACCGCGGCGACCTAGCTTTGACGATGGGATTTCCGTTGCCGTTCATGACGAATGCACGTACTGCTTCAACAGATTCTGTTAAACACTTGCCGTTTTTTATAGGCGTGCTCCTGAGATGCATTCCGATGGACTGTTAGGAGGGTGTGAGTATTGCCGACATCTTTGGGGTTCAACAATTCTGCAGCATATATCACCTCCTTTCGACCGATGGCGGAATAACAATCGCTCGGCATGTAGTATGGACGTTTCTACCGGACGAGCCGTCGACTGTGGCTTAATAGTGTGAAACACCCATAAAATATGCCGTAGAGTGTGCGCCACCAGACATGGATATCATCCATTAATACCATCACTTACGATAGAATGAGTCAAACAACAATCAACTTACGAACGAAATTGTGCATGTAATCGACAATCAACATTGATGCGGTCTGGTTTTATTTCTTACCTCTTTGGGGTGGTAGTAAACATGATGATTCAGCAGAGCTGAATTAGGGGGTCCACCCCCAGGCTCCCGCAAAAAGATCTTTTTTTTTTGCGGGACGCCCACAGAAAAAGCTTCGCGCGAAGGTCAACGTTTTCGCAAGACCGAGGTTGCCGAATCGCCGATCCCCTCTCA